>Ga0214164_1000986_pt1 | contig 17194 bp, 13 predicted proteins | sample TroBogepilimnion_13_FD_153003 | JGI IMG/M metagenome (GOLD analysis project Ga0214164, IMG submission 153003) | Freshwater microbial communities from Trout Bog Lake, WI - Practice 03JUN2009 epilimnion v4 | ecosystem: Environmental > Aquatic > Freshwater > Lake > Epilimnion/Euphotic zone ...
CCCTCCTACCGATTTGAATATCCATTTAAATGATCTTAATATCCATTTAAATCATTTGAATGTTCATTTAAATCTTTTGAATATCCATTTAAATGATTTGGATGTTCATTTAATTCATTTGAATGTTCATTTAAATGATTTGAATATTCATTTAATTCATTTGAATGTTCATTTAAATGATTTGGATATTCATTTAAATCATTTGAATGTTCATCTAAATGATTTGAATGTTCATTTAAAACAATTGAATATTCATTTTATCCAAAAGAGAGTATTAGATTCAATGTCGTATAGTTAAGGAAACGACTGTCAGGTTGAGCTTGTCGAAACCGAATTTAATAAAGGTTCATTCATTCTTTATATGCCTTCGACAAGCTCAGGCTGACACCCCGTATTTAATGGCGTATTATTGGAAAGCATCCTTAACTAAACGACATTGGTATTAAAAAGCATTACAGGAAAACCTATATCCATGTTGCAATCTATCCCCAATTGTCTCTTCAATACACACCCAATGCAGTAGTTTATCCACCAATTAAACCAGATATTCATTACATCCCCTTACTTCATTTACCTTCGCCGCATGACGGAAAAGATTTTGATACTCGATTTTGGTAGCCAGTTTACACAACTAATTGCGCGTAGCGTGCGGGAAGCAAATGTTTATTGTGAAATAATCCCCTACAACAAACCTTTCGCAATAGATACAACTTTGAAGGGAATCATATTGAGTGGTTCACCATTTAGCGTAAATGACAATGAACCGCCATTGGTAGATGTTGCTCATTTCGCATCCAAAGTACCCGTTCTTGGTGTTTGTTACGGTGCCCAAATGACCGCAAAAGTTTTGGGAGGAAGGGTAGATAAAAGTAATAAAAGAGAATACGGACGAGCCATATTGAGTATTTTAAAAGATGATGTATTGCTAAAAGGCATCTCCGATAACTCTCAGGTATGGATGAGTCATAGTGATACCATCGCCGCATTGCCAACTGGTTTTGAGGTATTAGCCAAAACAGAAAGTATTCCGGTTGCAGCTTTCAAGAGAACTTCCGGAAGTGGATTTCCACTCTATGGCATACAGTTTCATGCTGAGGTACACCATTCTACCGAAGGAAAAAAACTAATCAGCAACTTTTTAGTTCACGTTTGTGGCTGTAAGCAAGAGTTCACGCCTGCTTCTTTTATAGACGAGACAGTTGCTAAACTGAAAGAGCAATTGGGCGATGCAAAAGTAATTATGGCGTTGAGTGGTGGTGTTGACAGCACCGTTGCAGCCACTTTGATAAGCCGCGCTGTAGGCAAAAATCTATATGGAATATTTGTTGATAATGGTGTTTTGAGAAAACACGAGTTTGAGCAAGTATTAGACATTTACAAACAATTGGATTTGAATGTAACGGGCATAGATGCCAAGCAATTGTTTTATGATGGATTGGCTGGCAAAACAGATCCCGAAGAAAAGCGTAAAGTAATAGGCGGTTTATTTATAGATGTTTTTCAGCAAGAAGCTTCCAAAATAAAAGATGCAAGCTTTTTAGGTCAAGGGACAATTTACCCCGATGTAATAGAAAGTGTGAGTGTGCACGGCCCTTCTGCCACTATAAAATCACATCATAATGTGGGCGGACTTCCCGAAACGATGAAGCTTGGATTGGTAGAACCATTGCGTTATCTTTTTAAAGATGAGGTACGCAAAGTTGGTCTGGCCTTAGGAATACCTTATGATCTGTTGTACCGTCATCCATTTCCAGGTCCAGGTTTAGCAATTAGAATATTGGGAGAAGTAACAGCGGAGAAAGTAAAACTTTTGCAAGATGCAGACTATCTATACACCAAATCACTCAAAGAAACTGGTTTATACGACAAGGTCTGGCAAGCTGGCACTATTTTATTACCCGTAAAAAGTGTTGGGGTAATGGGCGATGAAAGAACTTATGAATTCACGGTGGCACTCAGAGCGGTTACAAGTGTTGATGGAATGACAGCAGACTGGGCACATCTGCCTTATGAATTTTTGGCAAACATTTCCAATGACATCATCAATCAGGTAAGGGGTATCAATAGAGTTGTATATGATATAAGTAGCAAGCCTCCTGCAACAATAGAATGGGAATAACCTCCTTTGGTGATTAGTGTTTAGTAATTAACGCTTAGTTATTGTACTAATCACTAAACACTAAACGTTAATCACTAAAAATAGAATTATGTGTTCCAAAAAACGATTTGTACTTGCCCAAATACTTTGCTTAGCTCTGTTTACAGTTTCATTTATCGCAACTGCTCAGCAGCGTTTGAAAGTGGCAGTATTCGCACCAATCTATTTAGACAGTGCATTTAAAGGTGATGACTACAAGCTAGGATTAAATAATTTACCAAAGAATATGCTTGCTGGCCTAGACTTTTACAATGGAGTTATGATGGCTGTAGATAGCTTGCAATCAGAAGATAAAAACTTAGATGTTCTATTTTATGATAGTAAAGGCAGTGAAAGTATCTATACTATAATCAGAAAGCCAGAGTTTGCAGGAGTTAATATGATAATTGCAGCATTCAACAATCGGCAGGACATTGTACCACTGGCCGAAATAGCACAACACAGAAATATCCCATTAATATCCGCTACTTACCCTAATGATGGAGGCGTTACAAATAATCCTTATTTTGTAATGATTAACTCTTCCTTAAAAACACATGTAGATCAAATTTATAAATACATTCAAAAGAACTATTCATCAACCCATATCCTCTATGTCAAAAGAAATGGACAACTTGAAGATTTAGTGCAATATTATTTTAGGGAAGCTGGAAAAGCATCCGCAGCCCCCCCTTTTGTATATCAGACGCTCGATTTGGCTGATCCATTCACTTCCCAATCTTTACTTTCAAATTTAGATAGCACCTCAGACAACACCATAATCTGTGGTAGTTTGAATGAAGCATTTGGAGTAAAACTAGTTAAGACGCTTGCTGCCAATGGAAGCTATAACTGTACTGTGATGGGAATGCCTACTTGGGACGGCCTTAAAGACCTTGACGGCAGTGACTGTAACGGTGTTAACATCATATTTAGCACTCCTTACAACTTTGTAAGGACTCAATCTACCGCAGCTACACTTGCATTTAATTATAAGAGTCAATTAAACGGTAGACCGAGCGACATGTTTTTTAAGGGCTATGAGAGCATGTATCATTTTACTAGCCTCCTTATCAAACATCCAAAAGACCTCACCAATCATCTTTCAGATAAAGAATTTAAGCTTTTTAACGATTTCAATATCGAACCCATAAAAAACATCAACGACCAATCGATACAATATCTGGAAAATAAGAAGATCTATTTCATAAAAAAGATTAACGGGATAACTAAGTAATGTTAGGTTTCAAGCCGAACATTTCCTTTACTTTCGCAGCCATTAAAAATAAGTATTTATGAGCAACAGAACATTCACGATGATTAAGCCAGATGCAACTAGCAAGGGCTACACAGGTGCAATTCTAGACCAGATTATCAAAGCGGGATTTAGTATTAAGGCATTAAAGTGGACCAAGCTAACTACTGAACAAGCAGGTCTGTTTTATGATGTCCATAGAGAGCGTGGTTTCTTTGGAGAGTTAGTAGAATTTATGAGTAGTGGACCAATAGTAGCAGCTATCTTGGAGAAAGAAAATGCAGTAGAAGATTTTAGGACATTAATTGGTGCTACAAATCCTGCCAATGCTGCGGAAGGAACGATTCGTAAAAAATTTGCAGCTTCAATTGGTGAAAATGCAGTTCATGGCAGCGATAGTGATGAGAATGCCACTATAGAAGGAGATTTCTTTTTTTCGAAGTTGGAAAGATTTTAGGATTTGCTGATAAAATCAAGCATTTTTTAATCTTTTTTTAATAAGTGTAAATAAAACCTATTACTTTTACACTGTTTTTTAAGGGTTTAGGGTTGAAAAAAGGGCTGTGATTCTTCACAGCCCTTACTTTTTACCCCACTTTATACAATTGCATATTGATTTCTTGCTTTACATTCCTCTTAATCTTCAACTAAATACTTCTCTAACTTTTCAAATTTTGATTCTTAACTGTAAAGCATATAAATTTACAAAACGATAAACACAATGTTTTGAGAGACATCATAGATTTATACAGCAGGGTAGTTATAGGGATACTAGGTTTTGTTGCTCCGGCAATTACGCTTTTGATTGGTGTATTCGCAGATGGAATAGATCTACACCGCAAAAAAAAGGTAGATAAGGTAAGACATCTTGACGATATGATGCAGGATGGTCACAATAAAATAAAAGGACAGACCAAAGACAAAAGCTCTCATTTAATTCAAACAATCAGGAAACATGGAAAGCAAAAGTCAACTTTACAAAGGGAAATAAATCTCTTATCTCCCAAAAGGCAGGTCATAAGGGTATTTGGCTCCTTAATACTCAGCTTAGTATTAGTAGCATTGTATGATATATTGGTTGTCTACAACTTTCCTTGTGGTTTCTTTACACTTAAAGCCTTTGCATTAGCTACGAGTCTTTCACTCTTCATTTACTCATTATTTTGTTTGTGGCAGATTTTCTGCATCATTATAGACTTAAAGCACATAGACTCCGCAGAAGCATTTGGCAAGCGCAAAAACGAAGAAATAAACCAAGGAGACTTTTTATAGATATGTTTCTGCTGCCACTCCTTAACATCTAACCTTTTTAATCCATAAAAATAGTTTTTACAGGAACACACCTTTTATTTCAACTCATCCAACACTAAAAACATCTTTTTAGTCATTTCAGATGAAGTGCCGCTAAAGTCGTTTACAATAAATGCAAGTGTATAGTCAACACCATCATTGCTTGTATGATACCCTGTGAAGCTTTTGATACCACTGATGGTACCGCTTTTTAATTTCATACCATTATATGACGGTAGCGCATTGTAAAACGAGGAGAACCAAGTTTTGCCGCGTGCATATTGAAGCACATTTACTAACGCATTGGTAGTAATTCGGTTGGTAGTACTCAATCCACTCCCATCTTTTATACGTAAAGCAGTACGTTCTATACCTTTATCTTCCCAAAACTGTTTTACAATACCAATTCCCTTTTCGGTACTTCCCTCCCCCATTTTTATGTAGGCCATCTCCTTTAAAAGAGACTCCCCATATAAGTTTACACTCTTGTGTAAAAACCAATAAGTAATACTATCCAATGTGGGAGAAAAATAACTATAAAAGATAGAATCTGGTTGAGGAGCAGTTTTTCTGTTTGTAAAAGACTCAATACTATTGGTTATTCTAGTGTAGGATATATGTGACGTATCAAAAACTTTTTCTAGTACTTTACCCAATTGATAATAAGCATCAGACGTTGACCCAGAAGTAATGCGTATTGAATCTCCTGCTGGTATTGTTCCCTCTAAAATACCTGTTGCCGAATATGGAGATAGATAAATATTGACATCAGCATCTGAATGGGGTTTGCCTGTAACAACGTTGTTAATCAATCCTGACACAAGCAATTCGGGTGACGTTTTTACTAATGAAGTATAATCGCCTTCATTTAAACCAGGTTTAAGCGTTAAATCATATTGGTTTTCATACCAGTTGATACCCCAGCAACCCGCTCCATAATAATTACCCATATCTTCCCAAGACCACCCGCCGGGTATTGGCTGTAAAGAAAATCTGCTACCATCTAAGAAAACATCCCCTTCTATCTTTTTGACACCGAAACTTCTAATGGCAGAAATCCAGTTATTTAAAACTGTAGTATCTCTGGTAGAAGCATAACGCCAACTTCCAAGTGTTGGGTCTCCATAACCTCTGATGATCAAATTACCACTTAACACACCTTTCTTTATATTGCCATTATAGCCTAAATCAGTTTTATATCTAAAATCTTTCCCCAACAACTCATATGCCGTAACACTAGTAATAACTTTTTGACAGCTTGCAGGAACCAGTCCCAACTGACTGTTATAATCAAATACAACCTCATTGGTTTTACTGTTAACCACAAACAAGCTAATGCTTGCATGTTTTAAATCGGCATCAGACTGCCATTTATCCAATGCTGTTTTAAGTCGCTCACCAACAGTTTGTGCAACTGAAAAATATCCTGTAACCAAGAGAATAAAAAGTAGTTTGACTTGTTTCATGATACAACAGTAATTTGCACGAAAATTAAGGATAAATATTATTTAAAACAAAGAACTTAAATAAGAAATTAGACATGGATACAAATTTCGCTTCTATAATCACAATCGGGGATGAATTATTAATTGGTCAGGTTATAGATACAAATAGCGCCTGGATAGCACAAGAACTAAATAAAATTGGAATCCCCGTAAAACATAGGATTGCTGTTGGTGATACTTGGGACGATATATGGGATGCCTTAGATGAAGAAAGTAAACACGCTTCCATCATATTAATTACAGGTGGACTAGGTCCAACATCAGATGATATTACCAAACCCTTATTGTGCAAATACTTTGGTGGCAAACTAATAACAGACGAAAAAACGTTGGCACATGTACAAGACATTTTTATTAATATCCTCAAAAGACCAATGTTGGATGTGAATATTAAACAAGCTGAAGTTCCTGACGTTTGCACTGTTTTAAGAAACGATAAAGGCACCGCACCAGGTATGCTATTTGAAAAGAATGGCAAATTGTTCATTTCACTTCCTGGCGTGCCACATGAGATGAAATGGATTATGAGCAATGTTGTCCTGCCTATGTTACCATCAAAATTCAAAACAACCAATATTGCACATCGCACCTTGCTAACAGCTGGCATTGGCGAAAGCTTTTTGGCGGATTTAGTGAAAAATGAAGAAGCAGCACTTCCACCTTTTATCAAGCTAGCCTATTTACCCAACTCAGGAATGGTACGCCTCAGGTTAACAGCATCAGGTGATGATAAAGAACAATTAACTACAGCACTAAACTCGCACTTCGCATCATTTAAGGAAAGGGTAAGGGAGTATTTGGTAATAGACGAAGACCTGCCTATCGAAGCAGTAGTAGCTAAGTTATTAAAACAAACAAAAACCACGGTTTCCACTGCGGAAAGTTGCACTGGAGGATACATCGCACACCTGATAACAACTATGCCTGGGGCATCTACTTATTTTAAAGGCAGTGTGGTAAGCTATGATAACAGCATAAAAAACAAGGTATTGCATGTACCGGAAAACACGCTTGAAACCGTAGGTGCAGTAAGTGAAGAAACCGTAAGAATCATGGCAGAGAGTGTGCGCGAGATAATGGAAACAGACTACAGCATTGCCGTGAGTGGCATTATGGGGCCAGATGGTGGAACCAGAGAAAAACCAGTTGGAATGGTATGGATTGCGGTTGCAAAAAAGGGGGCAACTATCACAAAACGCTTCGATTTCAGGCATTCAAGGGAGCGAAATATCCAATTAACTGCAATAAATGCCCTTAATATGCTTAGAATAACAATATGTGGATAACCATTGAACAACTTTCGCTGTCAAAAATATACTTTTGAACAATGGCAAATACTGTTTAATCAAAAAGATGCTCATAAAAAGCATTTTTTTACAGTAAAGAGCTTGCGGAATTGAACAAAATAATTGAGACATTCGGGTCACAATTGATCAAAAAAATAAACTGTTTGTATGGTAATAGCTGATTTAATAATGCCCAAAATGGGCGAAAGTATAATGGAAGCCACTATACTTAAATGGCACAAGAAAGTGGGAGACCATGTAAAGCTAGATGAGACAGTGCTTGATATTGCCACTGACAAAGTTGATAGTGAGATTCCGTCGCCAGTAGAAGGAATAATAAGTGAGATTTTGTACCCTGTAAACAATGTTGTTCCGGTTGGAAGTGTAATAGCAAAAATTGAAACAAATATCCAAACTGTTGCCACACATACAACAGAACAAGTTTTAGAAGTAATCCCCGAGCCAATTGTTGAAGCGCCTAAACCCATATTTGTACCTGAGCCAGAACCAATTGCAGTCGCCCCCCCTCAACCAATTGTAGAGGAAAGCGTACCTTTTCAACCCACACAAAATATACCGAAGATGACAGCTGGTAATAATAGATTCTTTTCCCCATTAGTATTAAATATTGCCAACAGCGAAGGAATTAGCCTGAGTGAGTTAGAAAGAATACCTGGAACTGGTGCAGATGGGCGTGTTTCTAAAAAAGACATTATTCAGTATATAGCCGATAAAAGAGCAGGAAAAGTTTCTGGTTCTGCGCCCAATCAAGCACCACCACAAGTTGTTTATATCCAAGAACCTCCAGTTCAAGCATATCAACAACCTGCTGTAGAGATTCCTACGCCAGTGCAACAAGTGGTACTTCAAAAAACAGCCGACGCACCAGTTTACATAGCGCCTCAACCAATTGTTGAGCAACCATTATTTTATCCTCAGCCGATAGTTGAGCCCATCATAGAGCCTGTTATTAATCCGCACCCTGTTGAAGAGTTCTATGTTCCTCAGCCAATTATTGAGCCTGCCACTACCCCTTTCATCGAGCAAGAACCTCAACAACCTATTGTAGAGGTTCCGCAACAAAATTTTGAAACGCCAATAGAGCCACAACCTTATTTTGAGGTAACTGAGCCTTTGGTCCCACAACCTGTCAATGAAACATCTCAACCAATAGTTGAGCCAGTGTATACCACCCCTGTTCTTGAAAAAGTGTATGTTCCACAACCAATAGCAGAGACGCCATCAGTTGCTGAAACATCGTTTGTGCCTGAACCGGTTGTGGAAGTTCCACAACCTAAAATTGAACCTGTGTCAGTAGCACCTACTGTTGAAACTCCATTTGTAGCGCCTACCGCTTCACCTATTGAGCATGCACCAAAAGTGCCAGTTTATATGGTTCAGCCAACTGCGCCAACTGTGCCTTTGGTTACATTGGCAGAAGGTGGATCTGGCAAGTACACCTCTCCTACCTCTGCACACCCTTCAGGCAATGTTGAGATTATTGAGATGGACAGGATGCGTAAACTGATTGCAAAACACATGGTGGATAGTGTACAAACGAGTCCGCATGTAACTAGTTTCGCAGAAGCCGATGTCACCAATATGGTTCTTTGGAGAGATCGTGTAAAACAAGATTTTGAAAGAAGGGAAGGTACTAAAATTACCTTTACACCAATGTTCATCGACTGCCTGGTAAAAGTATTAAAACGTTACCCGCTACTGAACGCTTCTGTTGATGGAGATAAAATAATCATCAAAAAAGATTTGAATATTGGCATGGCAACTGCATTACCAACAGGAAATCTGATTGTTCCAGTAATAAAGGGAGCTGACCAGTTAAATATTGTTGGCTTGAGTACAGCAGTAAACAAATTGGCTAATGATGCAAGAAACAATCAACTTAAACCAGATGACATTAGTGGTGGTACATTTACGTTCACCAATGTAGGCACATTTGGCACATTGATGGGAACGCCAATTATCAATCAACCACAAGTTGCAATATTGGCTGTTGGCACTATCAAAAAAAGACCTGTTGTTATTGAATCCCCAAGCAATGACACCATCGGAATCAGACACATGATGTATCTTTCCTTAAGTTACGATCATCGTATTATTGATGGCAGTATGGGCTCTAGCTTCTTAAGCGATGTTGTTAAAGAGTTTGAAAGCTGGGATTTAAATCGTACTTGGTATCATTATCTATAGTTGTTAGTGATTAATCATTAACGTTTAGTGATTAATTATTCGTTAATAGAATTGGCTAGAATAGGCTGTCTCCCTTGTTAATAGGAAGCAGCCTATTCTATTAAAGGCCTTACACTAAACACTAATCATTAATCACAAAACATTAATCATGTCTCATCCACTTATAATTTATACTGACGGTTCTTCACGTGGCAATCCTGGTCCTGGTGGATATGGCATTGTGTTGCAGTGGGGAGAAAAAAGAAAAGAAATTTCCCAAGGTTTTAAGCTGACTACCAATAACCGGATGGAGCTGATGGGAGTAATTGTTGCTTTGGAAAGCCTTACAAGAACCGACATCCCCGTCACCATTTATACCGATAGTAAATATATTGTAGATACAGTAGAAAAGAGATGGCTGGACGGATGGATGCGAACTGATTTTAAAGGAGGCAAGAAAAACAAAGACTTATGGACTCGCTACTATCATTTATCAAGAAAGTTTAAGATAAAGTTTGTATGGGTAAAAGGCCATGCCGACAATGCAATGAATAATCGTTGTGATGAACTTGCAACCGCCGCCGCAGATAGTCGCAACTTAATTGAGGATGTTGGCTATACGCCATCATAGAAATTAAAAGTGTACCCAAACGACTATCTACCAATAACTCCCAAGTTAGATACTTTACACACTTATTTGGATACTATCAATAATTATACTGCTTACCCCATAAATCATACTGCGCAGGTCAATAATTGAACGACAAGTGCCAATAATCGTACTGCGCCTGCCAATAATCAAGCAACAGGTACCGATAATTACACTGCTTACCTCATAAATCATACTGCGCAGGTCAATAATTGAACGACGGATGCCAATAATCATACTACACACCGCAAGAATTATGGGCATTTAAAACTATTCCGAAACATTTATCACTACAGCCTAGAACCCTATCTTCGCATCATGATACCACCATTGTTATTGGAGTCATTACAGCGTGTAGAAGGGTTCGACAAATCATTATTTGAGGCTGTGCATCTATCTGGAGAACAGGTTACGTCTATCCGATTTAATCCGGCTAAGAAAGCCATGCCTACTAAAGACGGAAAGCCTATTCCCTGGTGTCCTCATGGGTATTATCTTCCTCAACGCCCTTCTTTTACGTTTGACCCAATCTTTCATGCAGGTGGCTATTACGTGCAGGAAGCAAGCAGCATGTTCTTATGGGAAGTATTGAAGCAAACCATTGGCATTAATACAACAGGTCTAAAAGTGCTGGACTTATGCGCTGCTCCTGGAGGCAAGAGTACCCTATTGGCAAGTTATTTTGCGGCTGGATTGATTGTTAGCAATGAAGTAATTAAAGCCAGAGCGAGTGTATTGGTAGAGAATATAACCAAATGGGGCAGCAGCAATGTAATTGTTACCAATAATGATCCAGCACACTTTAAAGCACTCGAAAATTATTTTGATGTAATAGTAATAGACGCTCCTTGTAGTGGCAGCGGCTTGTTTAGACGAGATCCAAGTGCAATAGAAGAATGGAGTGAGAACAATGTACGCCTTTGCAGCCAACGTCAGGAAAGGATTGTCGCCGATATATTGCCTTGCCTGAAACAAGGGGGGACACTCATTTACAGCACCTGTAGTTATAGCAAAGAAGAAGATGAAGAAGTGCTGGATAAGTTAACAACTAGTCACAGTCTCGAAAGTAACAGAATTATATTACAAGACAGTTGGGGAATTATTGAAACACAATCCGAAGAGAAGGCGGCTTATGGGTACCGTTTTTATCCTTATCTAACCCAAGGAGAAGGATTCTTTATTGCCGCTTTTACCAAGCAAGATGGCGGAGCAGAAGGCTACTACCCCGAGCAAAAACTCCCGTTACCCAATAAAGTAGAGCAAGAGACCATCAATAACTTTATAGCCATACCACAAAACTATTCCTTGTTTAAGCAGGGAGAAGCGATAAAAGCTGTCCCAACGGAGTTTTTAACAGCACTGCAAGTATTAGCTAAGCAACTATATATCAAGAAAGCTGGGATAGAAATAGGCACAATAAAGGGTAAAGACGTAATTCCACATCACGAATTAGCTATGAGCTATTTACCACTTAATCATTTCAATACATTGGAATTGAATGAGTTGCAAGCTTTGCAATATTTGAGAAGACAAGATTTATTCATTGAATCTAAAACAGGTTGGAATCTGATAGTCTATTGTGGATTGCCATTAGGATGGGCAAAAGTTTTACCCAATCGCATGAATAATTACTACCCACAAGCTTGGAGAATCCTAAAAGATTAATTTTACCGCAAACTCATTTTGTTTATGCCTCAGGTCTCTTTTTATAAATTATTAATCATTGCATTCTTTCTATTTGTCACAACCCAACTTGCTGAGGCTCAGACAAACAGCTATTCACTTCATAAAATAAAGAAAGGCGAAACATTATCTACTATTGCGAAGGCAAACAAAACAACCGTTTCGGAACTGATACACCTCAACAACCTGACTTCAAAAAGCGTGTTGAGGTTGGGAAAAAACATCAAAGTGCCTATCAAGCAAACAATAGGCTCCACTCCTACGGAAACTCAGGCTACAAATACTCCCGCGCCCAATGTTGCTACAGAAGCATCAGAACAAACCCAGAGTTATAAGGAATATATCATCAAACCAAAAGAGAGTTTTTCTTCAATTGCCAGACAAAATGAAACAACAGTAGCTGCCATTATGAAGTTGAATGGTTTAAATACCAGAAGTGTATTAAAGCCTGGCGAAACAATCAAGATACCTGTAAAAGAAGCGCTTAATCCTCCACCGGTTGAAACAATGACAACGCTTATTACAACAGAATCTAAACCAGCACAAACAGCTGATTATACAGAACATATCATCAAACCAAAGGAGTCTTTGTATTCTATTGCCAAAGCAAATCATACGACTATCGAGGCTATCATGCGGTTGAATGGAATGAACTCAAAAAGCATATTGAAGGATGGAGCTAGTCTAAAAATACCAAACAGCGCATTTACTACTATCGAAGTACCTGTAACCAGAACACCTGAAGTTACTGCTGCACAACAACCTGCCTTCTCGGAACATATCATAAGAGCCAAAGAAACACTACTATCGCTAGCAAAGACAAATCATACCACCATCGGTGCTATTATGCGCTTGAATAACATGAAGTCAAAACTCCCTTTGAAGCGTGGAGAAACAATTAAAATACCTGCTAAAGATGAGGCCATAGCAGCCATTAAGCCTGAAGTGCCAGCAGCTTCAACTTTTGCATCTACATCTGCACAGGAAACTAACTACACGGAACATATTATCAAACCTAAAGAAACGCTGTCTTCTATTGCCAAAGCAAATCATACAACCGTTGGAGACATTATGCGGTTGAATGGAATGAATACGAAAAGTTCTTTGAAACAGGGCACTACCTTAAAAATACCTGCTGCTGGTGCTAAAATATTGGAAGTTCCAACCGCTGTTATGCCCTCTGTTAGTCCCGTAGTAAAGAACAATACGAGTCCTCCTACTATAAAATCAGCAGTTCCTACAACAGTAACAACCACCACAAGGCCTATCAAATATATTGTAGCAAAAAAAGATAATCTCTATAAGATAAGTAAGCAATTTAAAACTACAGAAGCCCAACTGATGGAGTGGAATGGAATGAAGACTGATGTAGTCAGGCCCGGAATGGGATTGATTGTAGGACAAGAAATAGTGACCACCTCTACCCTATCTGCTACAAAAGATACGGTGGTAGCAGCTAATACTGCCATCATAAAAAAGATAAATCCCTCTTTACCTTTTGTGGCAAAGGACACTTCCAGACTGTCTAGAGATTCCACTAGGGTTGTAAAAGATACGATACCAGCCCGTTCATATCCTCCAACTGTTGATAGTGCAATTAATAGTACAAACAGAAATATTCTGGAGACAGTTTCAAGAAGTCAATCATTGGATATTGTAGATCCAGCACCGATACCAAAGTATGCTAAATATGCTGACAAAGAAGGTTTCTACGCTGGCTATTTTGACAGAACACACTTGTCTGACAATACCACAACCGGTGATGCAGCTGCTTTTAAATCGACAAGTGGCTGGGAAGACAAGAAATACTACATATTGATAAACGACATCAATCAGGGCTCTATCGTGCGGATAACTGTGAATGACAAAAGTATCTGTGCAAAAGTGATGGGACCATTACCACCAGTAAAAGAAGATAACGGATTAGTAGCCAGAATCAGTACGGCAGCTGCTGATGCGTTAGGCGTGCAGGATTTAGTTAAGTTTGGGGTGACGATAAATTATTAGCGAGTAAAATTTCAAAAACAAAAGAGTAATCTTTTTATTTTCTATTCCAGATTGCCCAATTCTCTTCTGCCTGCAAAACAAGCATCTCGTAACCATTTTCAGTAGCAGCACCTTGTTCTCTTCCTTGTCTTAAAAATTTTGTTTCAGCAGGATTATACACAAGATCAAACAGATAGTGCTTCGGAGTCAGCAAAGAATAAGGGATTGCTGCTGCATCATCAACCTTTGGAAAAGTACCTAGTGGAGTTGTATTAATAATTACAGTGCATTCAGACAATACATCCTCGTTTAAATCCTCATAAGACAAAATACCTTCTTCTTCATTGCGTTTTCGTGAAACAAATTGATAACTGATATTCAGTTTGCGTAAAACAAATTCTACTGCGGCAGCTGCGCCGCCGCTACCCAATATCAAAGCCTTTGTATGATGAGGTTGTAGCTTCTTGATAAAAGATTTCTCAAACCCAATAACATCTGTGTTGAACCCGCTTAATTTTCCATGTTGGATACGTACACAATTGCATGCCCCCATTTGCCTCACTTCATCGGTAACCTCATCAAGAAAAGGCAAAATAGTTTTTTTATGAGGAATGGTAATTGCAAATCCTTTCAGATTTGGATGGTTGAAAATGAGTTCCCTGATGTCATCGATATTTTCGAACGAGAAGGACTTAAATTCAGTATTCTCAATCCCTTCCCTTTTGAATTTATCATTAAAATATCGTTCTGAAAAAGAATGCGCAAGTGGAAACCCAATCAGTACATACAGTCTATTTACTCCAGTTGGTTGGGTCTCAATCATAGCAATTAGTTTTTACCAACTATTTAGATAAATACAAATGAAAAGTATCTCCACGAAGACCAATACGCATGGATTCCAGCGGTATTACTTCATTAGGAGCTATGTTCCCCAGGTTTACGTTGCAACCAATCAATTCGAGAAAATAAAGTTGTTGTGCTTTCTGTGGCGCTTCCCAAAGTATCTTTTCCTCGGGAATTTGTGTCAATATCTCCTGTACCAATCCTTCACGTACTTCTCCACTACCTCTATAAATACCTACGTTTCCGGCTTCTCTTGCTTCTGCAATAACGTAGGATGAACCTGCCTCCAACTCTGCACGCATCAATTCTATCCACTTATAAGGTGGAATAATATGCAAGGCATCTTTACTACCTACTTCACTCAAAACGGTAAAATGCTTTGTAAGTTTTTCTATGTAACCACATTTTTCCGCATGAGGAATCGTGATGCTTCCATCACTCACTTCTACATGTGTGATACCATAATCTTTACACACTGCAATAAAATCCTGAAATTGATTTCGTATCAAAAAAGCTTCAAACAATGTACCACCAAAATAAATTGGCACATCATAGCTTTGATAGGCCTGTATTTTCTCACGAAGATTTGGCGTTACATACGAAGTGCCGAAACCAAGCTTTATTATATCCACATGTGGGCCAGAAACACTCATAAAATCGTGTACTTCCCTGATGCTAAGCCCCTTGTCCATCACCATTGTCACCCCGTTTTGTCTAGGCTGCTCTGTACGTTCGGGTATTTGTGAAAGATTAAAATTCATACTCAAGGAGTTTTTTTAGAGGCGCAAAAATAAGGGTAAGTGCCTTAAGTAAAAAAAGGCGCTCGCTTTACATGATAATTTTAACATCAATTCCAATGAATAAACATAGACTATCAAAGTACAAATTATTCGAACATCCTTGATATAAAGCCATAAATACTGCTATCAAGTAAAGAGGCAGGCTATGTTGATAACTAATAGAAAGTCGATAAATAACTAAGCTATTAATCGACTTTGCTTTTTTCGTAACTAGCTTCCCCCTAAATTTGTAGTATTCATTATGCAAGTACATAAAGATTTAGCGCATTTACCTCTTTTCAATAATGCTGTTATTACCATCGGAACCTTCGATGGGGTTCATCTTGGGCATCAGCAAATAATCAGACAACTTAAGGAAACAGCATCCCAAGTAAATGGCGAGACTGTCATCATTACTTTTAGTCCTCATCCACGCTCGGTAGTTGGAAGTTATGGAGGGACAGTTGCTTTACTGAACACTTTTGAGGAAAAAATATATTTGTTGGACAAAGCTGGCATCGATCACTTGGTCATTGTTCCGTTTACACAAGAATTTGCCAATAAGACTGCTGATGAATATTGCAAGGACTTCCTCTATCATTATTTCAAACCGCATACAATTATAATTGGCTACGATCATCGGTTTGGAAAAAACAGAGTGGGAGATTATCATCTGCTTGAAGAAATAGGATTGGAACTTGGCTTTGATGTGAAAGAGATAGATGAAAAAGTACTAAACCAGGTAACTATCAGTAGCACTAGAATCAGAAATGCGTTATTGGAAAATGATATAGAAACAGCCAATCAATTCTTGGGTTATCCTTACTTTTTTGAGGGAGAAGTTGTAAAAGGAAATCAATTAGGAAGAACTATCGGCTATCCCACAGCCAATATAAACCTCAATGTACAAGAAAAATTAATTCCTTCTGATGGCGTTTATGCCGTCTCTGTAAATCTTTCGCCATTTGAAGGCAAGCCGCTTATCGGAATGATGAATATTGGCTTTCGCCCAACTGTAGATGGCAAAAAGCGTTTGATTGAAGTGAATATTTTCAATTTCAATGCCTCTATTTACGGCAAAATACTACAGGTTCACGTTCATGCTTTTCTTAGAAATGAAGTAAAGTTTAGTGGCCTAGATGCCTTAATTGCCCAATTGGAAGGTGATGCAATTCAAGCAAAAGAGATACTGAAAACTTTGGGGTAAATTATTCCTTACCTGCTATTTTTATTAATTTATTGGATTTGATAACTTTACTAAAATTTCAACTCGAGGATAAATATAGAGATTGCATGTTTGTTTGTAGCTCTAAGGTATAGCCTTATCAAATGAATCGAAATGCAAAACCGATTCCCCTTTGCCAACTTATAGCAATTGCTGCAAAAATCACAACATACACACAAATAATTTTACAGCAAGAGGATGATTTACTACTAATCTTCGCTTTATTCAGTTAGATAATTACACCACTAAGTGTTTCTATTTCTTTGGTTGTTGACAGTAGCTTTTTCCTGAAATTAAACAGACAAATAACCCAAAGTGTATGGTATCACTCACTTTCAGGCAATAATTACCCAAACAATTGTAGCTTTT
>Ga0214164_1000987_pt1 | contig 17187 bp, 17 predicted proteins | sample TroBogepilimnion_13_FD_153003 | JGI IMG/M metagenome (GOLD analysis project Ga0214164, IMG submission 153003) | Freshwater microbial communities from Trout Bog Lake, WI - Practice 03JUN2009 epilimnion v4 | ecosystem: Environmental > Aquatic > Freshwater > Lake > Epilimnion/Euphotic zone ...
CACCGCTATGAGAAGAGTTAAGCGCAGCGTCTCTTCTGATTTATAATAAGAATCAGACTTAGTCTGATTTTCATTGTATAATACTAATACACCCTTCGGAAATCTCAGTACAGCGGAGTCATCCATTCAATTAAACCAGCATCATGATCCTTGCTGCACCTGCATAGTTTACAGGTTCGATCAGATCAGCCCTAACCGCAACGCCGAATTCAATACCCACAGATAATAGCAGGCTGTCATCATCGGACATCCTTGCGTCACCCTGCATTTGCAAACTGAGCATTTGCTGCGGGCAAATCTCTTCCGTACTCAACCATGCTGTATAAAGATCAGCGCGCCTTAATAGTACTTTTTTATTTACAGGAACATACTTTTTCAAGCTTTCATCATATTGCATATCAGGAACAACTCCCAGTACAGCGATCAAACGGAATAAAGAAAATCTGCCCGGCACATATACACTGATATGGGGGAATAATTGCGGAACAAGAACAGTAGCAGAAAGCTCATTTCGATTGATACTGCATTGCAAAGGATGTTTAATAATGGAATTGAAACCCGTTCCCATCTCCAAATTAAATCCTTCCAGCAGTTGCCGGTAACGGGAGATCAAAACTACTCTGCGCCCCCAATCATTTGTTGTATCCAATTTCTGGATTCTGCTGCAAACACCCGTAAGCCTGCTTTGAAAATTCGAATGGTCTAAATGTGTCAAGCCAGTCATTGCCAACTTGATGTTTCTGGCTGTAGTACTTGCCCCTCCGAATTCAGCGTTCAATTTCCTGGTATTGGTAAAAGCGGCAGACCTCTTGATCTTGTCTTTTGATGCACCGCCCTTGGTTCTAAGAATGATCTTTTCTGAACCTTTTCGGGTATAGGCAGAGAGTCCGCCTACACTTCCTGTAAAAGCAATATTACCTTTTAAATTTGCCATAAGCATTGTTTAAAGATGGATGGATCTAAACATCATGCAGCAGTATTAGCATATTATATACTGCTTCAGGGTTTAGTATTATATGTAAATATAATAAACTATAATTAATTTATAATAGATCCGTATATAAAACGTGTTTTATTATAACGGACCATAGACGGATTATACACGGGTTATATACGGGTCATATACGGGTTATCTAACAATATATCAGCTTTGTATTATAAAGTAATTACGGCGTTATGTACAGAAAAAATATAGAGAAGAGGAGAATAATGCTGCAATTACTTTGAGTGGTTTTTATTTTCCATGGTTTGAATAAAAGCTAATTAGTTAAATAACAATAGTTTGCTTCTATTTCCAATCTCGACAGCATTATTGTATTATATTTTTAAGAAAGGTTTTTTTATCCATAAAAAATTTCTATGTTTATCGGCGTAGTATAAAACGCTACACAATTTTCGGATCATGACAGCTGAATATATTCTATCTCCTCTGCGCTTACTACTCAACTAATAAGCAAAGTCCGGAAAAAATATCTTCTCTTATTTATAATGCTTGATTGCGATTTTGGAATGGCCTACAGGCATATTCAAATTCGTGATTAAAATTGATTGCCATTATCATGGTCAAAAAAATTATATGCTACCTATTATACTCGTTTATCTATCTATCGGACTATTTATACAATCATTGATTGCGTTTGTAGAGGTATGCATCAATTTTAAAAGACCGATCTTACTTAAAATAATCCTTCTTTTTGCTATCGCGGCTTTTGCCTGGCGTGGCATTGGGTATGTATACTGCTATCATCATTCCTATAACCGTTGGGCAATAGAGATACCTCAGTCAGTCCTTCCCTTTGCTACCATCAGTTTATTTACCTATATCTATAAAAGCAGGTTAACATGGTATTTCATTTCTATTGGATCACTGATCCTGCTGTTTCAGTTGTTTTTTCAAACCTATTTTTCATTAACAGATCCCGTTTTTAACAGCAGTCCTTTATGGGCTTTACCGGGTGCAGGCATTTATTTTAAAATTGCAAAAACTATCATTACTTTCTTTGTATTTTCTATCAATCTCTGGATCTTAATGAAGATATTAACGAAGTACAAGCCGGGGAATATCTATTTCATTCAATTACGCAGATGGACATTGTATCTGCTGCTTTTTCAATTATTGTCAGGAATAAGTTTTGTGGCCTATGTGTTTCTGGATCCCGGATACAAGAATATTGCTTATCTCTTTGTGTTGATCTTTAATTATTCAGGTGTTCTTTTGTTGTTGTTCAGACCCAAATTCCTGAACCGGAGTAATTTAAAAATAAAGCTGGGAAATCTATTTGATAAAAAAGTTGAGGATAGTTTGACGGAGAAATTATTCATTGAGGTATTCTTTACTCATGTTTTCTACCTGAATCAGGATGCATCAGTGGAGACTTTGAAAAAGCAATTGAATGTTTCTTCAGAGATACTCAATAATTTTTTATATACCCATTATGGTCTGGCATTGACTGATCTGGTGAATAAGCATAGGGTGGGCTATTTTATGGACCTGGTGAACACGGGTAAATACGGAAATTATACGATCGATGCTCTGGCGCAGGAAGCAGGTTTTGGCAGCAGATTCCATTTATATAAGTCATTCAAAAAATTTCATGGGGGCACACCTTCTGATTTTATACGCTCTGTTCATGAATAACTGCAGCTTTTATGGATGCAGTCGTTTTATCTATTCTTCATAAACAACTGATAACCAAGGTGACGTAACAGTTAACGTTGTGACCTTGGATTGGCACAGTACTTATTTGCACTTCGCTTTTATATTGACTCTTTTTGTTTCGGCAATTCAGAAATTGATTGTTTCAACAGGATGATGTGATCATTAAGATCCTGCAAACAACATTTGAAAAGGGTTGCTGTAACCCATGCGATTTGATTGTAAAGAAATTTTGATCAGTGAAGAAGAGTTTGGTTGCAGCATCACATTCTCAGAAAAAGAGAACGGCATTGCAAAAGAGAACCTGACCGTAGAGGAATTGTTGCATTATACCGGACAATATGTAATGCTGATGCGGAAATACAGCGAAGACGCATCAGAAGATGATTTTCTGTATATAGAAACACCGGATCCTAATAAATCGGGAGAGCTGCAAAACTTTCTGATGAATCTATACCCCGGAAAATTATCCATATCCTACGACAAGGACCTTATTGAAATCGACTTGACTATGCATACACAAAAATTCGAAGAGATAAAACAGGCCATCAAAAAGATAACATTAAAAAAAGGACAGTTGAATATTCATGATTAAAAAAATATTAAGTACCCTCATATTTATAAACACTTCAAACCTGACAACAACATGAAACAAGTGTACCCATCTTTGAAAAAAGCAGTTCATTTTATTCCGTTTTTATTTCTCTTATTTGCTTTCGTTACAGCAAATGCACAGGTTGGTATCGGAACAAACAGTCCGAATGCATCAGCAAAATTAGATATCACCGCAACCAATAAAGGTTTATTGCCACCCCGTGTGGCATTGACAGGTACGTTAGATGTATCCACAATAGCCAGTCCTGCAACTGCATTGTTGGTGTACAATACTGCAACTGCTGGAACATCGCCCACTAATGTGATACCCGGCTATTATTATTACAATGGATCAAATTGGGTAAACTTAATTACTACTGCAACAAGTGGTGTGCCATATACAGGTGCAACCACAGCAGTTAATTTAGGTGCATACGATTTAACTGTAAATGGATTAACCGTAGGATTAGGTGCGGGTAGCATAAGTACTAATGCAGTGCATGGTCAGGGTTCTCTTCATGTAAACACATCAGGAAATAATAACGCTGCTATTGGGTATCAATCATTATATGCAAATACAACAGGATATGCTAATACCGCCAGTGGTAATCAATCGCTATTTACAAATACAACAGGAATTGCTAACACTGCTAATGGAAATTATTCACTTTACTCGAATACAACCGGAAATAATAATACCGCCATCGGAAATGGTTCCCTTCAAACAAACACAACAGGAACAGATAATACTGCCAGTGGTTATTATGCCCTGCTGTATAACACAACAGGAATTCATAATACGGCCAATGGAAGAGGTTCTCTTAATTCAAACACATCGGGAAATGAAAACACTGCAGGAGGGTATAATTCGCTTTTAGCAAACACAACCGGTATTAACAATACGGGATATGGATTAGGTTCATTACTTACAAATACAACAGGAAACTATAACACTGCAATAGGTAATGGTGCAGATGTTGCATCCGCCGCATTAACTAATGCTACTGCAATAGGTAATGGTGCAGTTGTTGCCGCAAGCAATACTATCCAATTAGGTAATACAAGTGTAACCAATGTGAATACAAGTGGAACTATTACAGCTACGGCTATAGGTTTGGGAACAGCCACACCTGTTACTTCGGCAAAGTTGGATGTTACCAGCACCACACAGGGTTTTTTACCTCCGAGAATGGTTGCATATCAACGTGATGCTATTGCTTCTCCAGCAGCAGGATTAATGATTTATTGTACTAATTGTGGTACAAATGGGGAATGGGAAGGATATAATGGAACTGGTTGGACAAATATGGTTGGTTCGGCGACTGCTACTGCAATATTAGCTGTTGGTCAAAGTTATCAAGGTGGAATAATTGCATACATATTAGTTAGTGGTGATCCCGGATATGATCCTAGTACAGTTCATGGATTAATTGCTGCTACGGCAGATCAAAGTACGGGTATTCGATGGTTTAATGGTGCTTATACTCTTACTGGAGCTACAGGAACAGCCATTGGAACGGGGCTTTCAAATACCAATGCTATTATAGCCAGTCAAGGTGCTACAAGTACAAGTTATGCAGCAGGATTGGCAAGAGCATATACAGGGGGTGGATACTCAGATTGGTTTCTACCCAGTAAAGATGAATTAAATAAACTGTATCTAAATAAAACAGCTATTGGCGGTATTGCCGGTTACTATTGGACTTCGACAGAGGTATTAAATTCTTATCTGAATGCTTACGCATGGTTAGAAAATTTCTTAAACGGTATCCAAAATCAGGACAGTAAGGATACCCCTGATTATAAAGTTAGAGCCATTAGGGCTTTTTAAAAACTAAAAGAAAACTACGAATCTGTTAGTTAATTTAAATCTAAGACAAATGTTCAAACAATTTTTATCTATATCCATATTGGTAGTTTTCTCTTTTGTTACTAAGGCACAGCTCTATGTAACAACCGGAGAAACAATTACTGTTTCCACTTTAGGTGATCTGGCATTGCAGGAAGATTTAAATAATAACGGCACTATCACCAATCTTACTTTAGGTGGCGGCAATGCACAGAATATATTGGGTATCGGTACAATTAATACTTTGATACTAAATAAAACTGCAGGTACTGCAACAGGAACAGGTGGCATGCAATCCATCAGTTCCACTATCACTCCAACAGCAGGTTCATTAAATGCAGGCGGATATATTACATTGCTTTCAACAGTTGGCGGATCAGCAACTATTACGCAGGGCAGTGGCAGTTATTTGAGTGGAAACATTATAGTGCAACGATATGTGGGAAGCAATTTGCAATGGAGAATGGTTGGGTTTCCATTTACATCAGCAACCTTCATTACAGAATCAACATTAGCGGCATTTTATACATCAGGTTATAAAGCCTATACTTATAATGAAGCAGGAGATAATGGAGCGTATGGAAGTAGCGGAGCTGTTAATGCAGGATGGACAGCATTTACAACAGGAACGATCACTTCAGATAAAGGCTTATTATTAAGTGGCGGAGCCATTCCTTCTGTAATCAATTTTAGCGGACCTATTAACACAGGCAACCAAAACATTACATTAAGTTACAGCAGCGGTAGTAAAGGCTGGAACCTTATCGCTAATCCTTTTGCATCGAATATAGATTGGGACCTGGTGCATGCACATAACGGTTGTGGATTAGATAATGCCATTTATCGGTATGATCCGAATACAACGGCTTATGCATCTTATATTCCGGGAAACAGCCCTTCATCAACAGGTAACCTGAATAATATCCTCGAAAATGGCGCTGCTTTTTTTGTACACAGCAGCTATGCAACTTCAATGGGTATTAATGAAGCCGATAAAACAAATTCTGCTCCCTTGTTATCTTTAATGGGCTTGCATCAAACTATCGGAACTATTACAGCTGATGGAATCGCTAATACTCCTACAACATCACAGTATGATCAAAGTATCATCAAATTATCCTTATCCAAACAGGGCGATATCTATGGAGATGAAGTGGTGTTGAGATGGGGTGGACCGTATAATGTTACGGATCATTTTGATACTAGGTATGATGCTTATGATAGAGGAAGACAAATAGGTCCTGACCTTTCAGTGATCGGAACAGACAGTACAGTTTATTCCATCTTTCATGGTAGTGCATTGAACGGTAACAATACAGAAAACAGAACGGTACAATTGGGAATCAAAAATATGGTTGTTGGTGCATATCAAATTAAACTAGGACTGTTATCCAGTCTGGCAAATGGTAATGAGGCTTTCTTAATAGATAGATACAGCAACGAAAATGTTTTGATCGGTGGGGCAGACAGTATTTATGCTTTTGAAGTAAACGCAGATCTGCTCTCACAATCAGCAGAACGTTTTGCTGTGACCATGAATTATAAAGCAGTTGATCATAATACTGCCAACAACAATCTTCCTGTTTTGTTACTGAATAATCCATCAACAGGTAATCTGTTCACATTATACAGTAAGAATAATTTCAATCAATTGCAATGGGAGATCGTAGATGCATCAGGAAGATCATTGCAAACAGGATTATTGAGTAATGTATTAAAAGGAAGTACGCATCAGATCAATGCAGGGAATACTAAGCAGGGTAATTACTTTATTAAACTTACCGGAGATGGTAATTCATTACCGGTTTTAAAAGCATTGAAAAATTAATGAACGGATGTCACCCTGAGGCACTCGAAGGGTGAGGTTAAAAAATGATTCCCGTTTATCATGCTTCGAGTGCCTCAGCATGACAAGGAAATAAAAAAACAAAACACAAACAACATGAAAAATAAACTCATCAATATCACCTTACTCACCATTTGTTTTTTAATTCCGGTGCTGCCATTATTGGCACAACCCACACCACCACAAAATGCACCCATTGATGGCGGATTAAGTTTATTAATTGCCGGAGGAGTTGGATATGGTGTAAAGAAGATAAGAGAAAAAAGAAAACCTCCTCCGAAGGAGTCCTTTGGACCAACCCCTAAAGGGGAGTAATAAAAGCCTCCGAAATTTTTATAATATAGGAGGCTTTCTATTTTATTCAATAAATAAATATTTCAATGCTTCATTCGGCAACCAGCATGCCTCCTTTTTACCAAACCATTTATATCTGTTATGGGCAATGATGCTGTAAAAATAATTTCTGATGGATGCAGGAACAATTATAAATGCAAACATCATTTTCCATGCACCGGATAATTGTCTGCATACTTTTAATGCAGCAGTAGATCGCGTAAATATTTTCCCTTGCTCCAATAAAATAAAGGAAGAAAGATCATTTTCATTTAATCCAAATTGGACTAAAACATTTTTTCCAAAAGAGGATTGCAAGGAAGCAAAACGAAATTGTTTTTGTTTGTCTCTTTTGATAATGAATTGAACAGAGCCCACACATAAATTGCAAACACCATCAAAGAGAATAATGGGATTTTTTATTTTATTTAATTCAGGCATTTATCAAAATTAAGATTTATAAAATGCTATGTTTAGCAATTGGGAAATCAATGAAGATATATGCCTACGATCTTCGCAAGTTTCAACAGTTCTTGTCCCGATACATCGGGACAAGAACGAATACCGATAACTATCGGTACGGCTTTGCGGCATAAGAATTAATGCTTTATTTTCTTTTTTGCTTGTCCAAAAAAGAAACAAAAAAAGACCCCCGAAAATGATAACGCCGCATTTTCGGGTTGGTTCCCTGATGTAGCTTTTGTGCTACTGTGACTTCAACAGTAGGGCAATGATGTCGTCAATAAAACTAATTCTAAAATAAAAAAGAGACTGATTATTTATCAGTCTCTTCAAACTATTGTAAACATTAGGCTATGCCATATTATGAAACACTTTATTTACATCTTCATCCTGTTCCAAACGTTCAATTAATTTACTTACATCTTCTGCCTGTTCATCCGTAACGGGAACGGTTGTGGTTGGGATCCATTCCAATTCTGCACTGATCGGTGTGATGCTTTTATCTTCCAATGCTTTTTGCAGTTTACCGAAATCAACGAATGCACAACGCAATACAATGATATTATTGCCTTCCTCATCGGTACTTTCACCTAATTCATCCAGACCAAAATCAATTAATTCCAATTCCAGTTCTTCAATATTCAAACCTTCGGGCTTTAATTTGAACACACCCATTTTCTTGAATTGAAAACTAACGCTGCCGCTGTTTCCCATGGCACCATGGCCTTTATTGAAATGGCTTTTTACATTGGCAACCGTTCTCACATGATTATCTGTTGCAGCTTCCACCAATAAAGCCACACCATGCGGTGCATATCCTTCATACATGATCTCTTCATAGTTGGTGGTGTCTTTGCCCATCGCTCTTTTGATGGCTGCTTCCACTCTGTCTTTCGGCATGCCCACACTTTTCGCATTCTGAAAACATCTGCGCAAAGCAGGATTGGTGGCAACATCAGGTCCGCTTGCTTTTACGGCGATCACGATTTCTTTTCCGATACGGGTAAACTGTTTCGCCATCCTGTCCCAACGGGCAAACATCGTAGCTTTTCTTACTTCAAAAATCCTTCCCATTACTATTTGATATTTATAATTTGAAATGTATAACAACACTAATTTATTAGTCAATGTTGTTAAGTTCATAAACAGGATGTCATGTTGAGGCTCTCGAAACATGATTTCATTGTACAAATCTCGTCCATCACTCTTCGAGAGCCTCAGAGTGACATTGCTTTATTCAAGCGGCTGCAAATTTAGCTGATTAGAAACTACCAACAAAAAACCCCGCAATTGCGGGGTTTTTAAAAGTTTATTCAAAGTCCGATGCATGCGGCAATATCTCTGCCGGATTATGCAATTTACTTTTTGCTTTACTGTAACTGAAGTAAACAACCAAACCAACGATCATCCACACAAATGCGGTGAACAATGTTCTGTTGTCCAATGAATAGATCATCGCAGCACAAACAATGGCACCGAGTATCGGAACCAAAGGAACCAAAGGCGTTTTAAATGGACGTATCCTTTGCGGATCATTTCTTCTCATGATGATCACACCCACACATACGAGGATAAATGCCAGCAATGTTCCGATGCTGGTTAAGTTACCTGCAACATCACCGGGAACAAATCCTGCAAAGCCTCCTACAAAAACAAAGAGGATGATATTTGATTTATACGGTGTTCTGAATTTCGGATGCAGATCTGAAAATGCTTTGGGTAATAATCCATCGGTGCTCATGGTATAGAAAACACGGCTTTGTCCCATCAACATCACCAATATCACGGAAGAGAAACCGGCAAGAATACCAACAGTCACTAATTTGGCTAACCATCCATAGCCATGCATATAGGTTTCGATCGCATAAGCAACAGAAGCTTCTTTACCTGATTTCACGAAATCAGTATAAGGCGCAACGCCTGTTAAAACATAAGAGAATAAAATGTATAGAACGGTACAAATAACCAATGAACCGAGGATACCGATCGGCATATCTTTTTTTGGATTCTTTGCTTCCTGCGCAGCAGTAGATACCGCATCAAATCCAATGAATGCAAAGAAAACCACCGCAGCACCCGTTAGTACGCCACCCCATCCATGGCGGAAAGTATCTGCATAACTGTATTCCGTTCCGTCAGGCTGAATAGCGGGTTTTGCATCAGCAGGAATTAAATAAGGATGATGATTGGCAGGATTGATGAACTGCCATCCTATGATGATGAATACAATAACGATCGCAACTTTGATGATCACGATGATCGCATTTACCACAGCAGATTCCTGCGTGCCTTTGATCAATAATGCAGAGATCATGAATAAGATCAATAATGCCGGAACGTTCATGATGCCTGTATGCATTACATTGGCGGCATCCAGTGCCCGTTCAAAAGGAGAGTGGCTCCATTCATAAGGAATGCTGCCCCCCACCAACTTATTTAAAAATTCACTCCATGCAATACTAACTGTAGCAGCACCTAAAGCATATTCCAAAATCAATGCCCAACCGATGATCCATGCAATGAGTTCACCCATGGTTGCATACGCATAGGTATAAGCACTACCTGCAATAGGGATCATGGATGCAAATTCTGCATAACATAATCCTGCAAACGCACAACCTATTGCAGCAACAATAAATGAAAGGGTAACGGCCGGGCCTGCATGTTGTCCGGCAGCCGCAGCAGTTCTTACAAATAATCCGGCACCGATAATGGCACCAATACCCAGCGCAATTAAATTGCCTGCTCCGAGTGTTCGCTTCAATCCTTTTTCCGAATCACCGGCCTGCGCCATTAAAACATCCAAAGATTTTTTTCTGAATAAACTCATAGTACAGTTAGTTGAGGTTTATAATTTCTATTTGGCAAAATACTGATTTAATCATTCAGTATTATAAAAGTTTTAAGAAAGCTTCAATTACACGTCTTTACCGCTTAATTACTATATTGCCGCACTAATTGCTGATAGAATGAAGGGGAACAAGCTCACCTTTTTTATTTTAATTGCCATGCTGCTGGGCATTGTCGTTGGCTACATTGTTCATGAAACCGCCTTTCCCGAAACAATAAAAGCATTTGCTTCCAACATAAAATTATTAGGTACCATTTTTATCCGATTGGTGAAATCGATCATCGCACCGCTTGTGTTTTCCACTTTGGTGGTAGGTATTGCTAAATTAGGTGACCTGAAAACAGTTGGTCGTGTTGGAGGAAAAGCTATGCTCTGGTTTATTTCTGCTTCATTGATCAGTTTGTTATTGGGTATGATTCTGGTGAATGTTTTTCAACCCGGTTCTTATATTGATCTGTCACAAGCTGATACTGCCGGATTAAAAGACCTGATGGGAAAGACACAAGAGTTCTCTATTCAAAAATTTGTGGAGCATGTGATACCTGCCAGCATTTTTGAAGCGATGGCTACCAATGAAATATTACAGATCGTTGTCTTCTCCATTTTCTTTGGTGTGGCTGCTGCATCATTGGGCGAAAAAGTAAAACCTGTTATTAAAGCTTTCGATGCATTTTCGCATATTATTTTAAAAGTGGTGAACTACATCATGAATTTTGCACCGGTTGGTGTATTCGGAACATTGGCGGCAGTAGTTGCAGAAAAAGGCTTGGCTATTTTTAAATTCTATTTTGTGTATTATGGCTTTTTTGTGTTGGGCATATTTTTATTGTGGGCGATATTGAGTACAGTTGGTTTAATTATTTTGAAAGGAAGGATGAAAGAATTGTTGCAACGTATCGGCAATCCTTTACTCATTGCATTCAGCACCACCAGTAGTGAAGCGGTCTTTCCCAAATTAACGGAAGAGTTGGAAAAATTCGGTTGCAAGAATCAGATCGTTGCATTCATTTTGCCATTGGGTTATTCATTCAACTTGGATGGAAGTATGATGTATATGACCTTTGCAAGTCTGGCCATCGCACAAGCTTACGGCATTCATCTTCCCATCGGCACACAATTGACCATGTTATTGGTATTGATGTTGACGAGTAAGGGAATTGCAGGCGTGCCAAGGGCTTCATTGATCATTGTATTAGCTACCTGTGCCATGTTTAAAATTCCACCCGAAGGTGTTGCCTTAATTTTACCCATCGATCATTTTTGCGATATGCTGAGAACAGGAACCAATGTGTTGGGAAATGCTTTGGCAACAACCGTAGTAAGTAAATGGGAAGGGGCTTTGGAAAATCCATCAAAAACTTAAAAAGATTTCATGTCAATATTATTAACAGCATTCGAATGGCATCAATTATTACAACCTCAATTTTATATTGATAACGGAGGTTTGTGGCTGATGCTGTTTATCGTATTTGCAGAAACAGGATTGTTCATCGGATTTTTTTTACCGGGTGATAGTCTATTATTTGTTGCAGGTATCTTCAGTAATAAATTAGCGGCTTATTTATTTGACTCGGGCAGTGATGTCATTAATCTGTTAATGATCATAACTTTGGTAAGTGTTGCAGGAATAATCGGCAACACTGCAGGTTATTGGTTCGGCAATAAAGTTGGTCACAGAATGTATTCCTGGAAAGATAATCTCCTGTTCAAAAAACATTATCTGGAACAGGCACATGAATTCTATGAAAAGCATGGAGGCAGTGCCATCATCTTTGCAAGATTCATTCCCATCGTTAGAACATTCGCACCTATTGTTGCAGGTATTGTTGAAATGGATAAAAAGAAATTCTCTTATTTTAATATTGTAGGATGTATCGCATGGGTAACAACCATGTTGGCAGGCGGACATTATCTGCATAAATTCTTCATCGAAAAATATGATTTCGATCTCACCAAACATCTCGAAGTAATTGTTCTTGGAATTGTTTTGGTTACCACAGCTCCCGTCATTATTAAATTGGCTTTTGGAAAAAGAAAAACTACTTCCAAATAATTCAGCACATGAATCAAAAAGAACAAGGCATTTTTTCATTGACAGTGATTGTTGGTGCATTGGGATTCTTCGTGGACATATTCGATCTCTTATTATTCAATATCATCCGCAAACCGAGTCTGACTTCTTTAGGATTATCGCCGCATGAAGTGTTGATTCAGGGAGAAAATATTTTAAGCTGGCAGATGATCGGTCAGCTGTTAGGTGGTATTTTGTGGGGAGTGATGGGCGATAAAAAAGGAAGATTAAGTGTGTTGTTCAGTTCCATCATACTTTATTCAGTAGCAAGTATCGCCAATGGATTTGTCACAAACCCTCATCAGTATTTGATATTGAGATTCGTTGCCGGATTTGGTTTGGCGGGAGAGTTGGGTGCCAGCATTACATTGGTAAGTGAGATGCTGTCCAAAGAAAAAAGAGGCATCGCTTCTACTCTCATCGCAACAACAGGTGTATTGGGTGCGATCACTGCTTATTTTGTTTTTAAATTGTCGAATGATAATTGGAGGCTCTGCTATTTTGTTGGCGGCGGTATGGGAATACTGTTATTGTTTTTAAGAGTGAGTGTGATGGAAAGTTCGATGTTCGCGAAATTGAAAGAAACCAATGTGCATCGTGGTAATTTTTTCATGTTCTTCAATAACAAGGAAAGATTTTTAAGATACATGCGTGGTATTATCATCGGATTACCTGTTTGGTATATGATCGGCGTATTGATCACTTTCTCCGATCAGTTCGGAAAAGAGATGGGCATCGAAAATATCGATCCGGCCAAAGCGGTATTATGTCAGTATGCGGCATTGGTCTTGGGCGATGTGAGTGCAGGCTTGTTAAGCAATTATATCAAGAGCAGAAAAAAAACATTATTCATTTATTACGGCATCAGTTCTTTTTTTATGCTTTTGTATTTTTTGCAAAGCGGGGGGAGCGCTATGAATATGTATCTCATCTGCGCCGGATTAGGCTTGGGCTCCGGCATTTCTGTTTTATACATCACGATGAGTGCAGAACAATTCGGTACAAATTTAAGAGCAACGGCTGCTATTTCTATTCCCAATATGGTGAGAGGTGCATTGCCATTGGTGCTTTTATTATTTAAAGGAATCCGTTCTGTGACCAATAATTATTTTACAGGTGGATGGATCTGCGGATTGATCGTCATGTTGTTAGCTGTTGTTGCTGCTTACTATACAAAAGAATCGTACGGTAAAGATTTGAATTTTATTGAAACATAATTTTTGATTTATTAATTGTATTTTAGTTTCTCAAGATTGCAACACCATGAACCAAAAAAAATTCGGCGTTCTATCGCTTCCTGTCATTGTAGCAGCATTGGGTTATTTTGTTGACATCTACGATCTGCTGCTCTTCACTATCGTTAAAAAACCAAGTATGTTGGGCGTTGGTGCAACCGATGCGACGATACTTGCAGACAGTACCAGAGTGATCAACTGGCAGATGGTTGGTTTATTACTCGGCGGAATTTTATGGGGTGTGTTAGGGGATAAGAAAGGAAGACTAAGTGTGTTATTCGGTTCCATTATTTTATACAGTCTTGCCAATTTTGTTACCGGATTTGTGCAAACAGTAGATCAATATGCCATGTGTCGTTTTGTTGCAGGTGTGGGTTTGGCAGGAGAGTTGGGAGCAGGTATCACCTTAGTGAGTGAACTGTTACCTAAGAATAAAAGAGGCATCGGAACATCGATGGTGGCGGGCATTGGATTAAGCGGTGCCGTTGTTGCATACTTTACTTATCAGTTAACGAAAGACTGGAGATTATGCTATGAGATCGGTGGCGGATTGGGAATTTTATTATTGTTCCTGCGGATCTCTGTTGCTGAATCCGGCATGTTCAAAGAAGTGAAAGAAAAGAATGTGAGTCGCGGAAATTTCTTTATGCTCATCAATAACCGTAAACGGTTTACAAAATATATTCTTGCCATCTTGATCGGATTGCCCACCTGGTATGTGATTGGGATATTAGTCAATCAAAGCGATCGTTTTGGTAAAGCGATGTTCGGCAGTTCCACAATAGATTCGGGTCGTTCCATCATGTTTGCCTATGCAGCCATTGCCATCGGCGATATGTTTGTAGGATTGGTAAGTCAGTATTTCAAGAGCCGCAAAAAAGCATTGTTATTATATTATTGTTTATGCATTGTTGCATTGATCCTTTTCTTCAGCAGTTATAATTCTTCCGATCAAAGCATGTATATGATCTGCGCGTTTCTCGGCTTCAGCACAGGGTTCTGGGCTATTTTCATTACGATGGGTGCAGAACAATTCGGCACTAATTTACGTGCAACCGCAGCAACCACTATTCCCAATATGGTTCGCGGTGCCTTGCCATTAATTAATTTGATGTTCTTGGATCTGTTTCAAAAATCATGGGGCTTTACGATCATTAAAAGCGGTATCATCACCGGTGTTGTGGTGATGAGCATTACATTGGTGGCCTATTATTTTACGGAAGAAACTTTTCATAAGGATTTGAATTATGTTGAATTGGAATATGAAGAAATGTTGCCGTGATTTTTTGGTGACAGGCTTTTGTATTTCAATGAAACTTTTGTTGCGTCGCACTTTGTACAGTCGAAACTTTATTGATCTTTTATTGAAGCGTAATTTTTTACTACTGAGTAAAAGAGTGAAAAGAGATTACACAGAGTTCTCTACTTAACTTTATTTCTCTTTTGCTCTGTGTTAAATCTGCTGAATAAAATTCATTGCGCTGAAGAGTGCGACGCAACCGGAGCTTCATTCTTGTTCATCAGTTCGATCAATAAAAAAATGCTTAGAAAATTATTCAATAAATTTGTTAGATGAAATTTCTCATCATCCGTTTTTCTTCCATCGGTGATATTGTTTTAACCACTCCTGTCATTCGCTGTTTGAAGGAACAGGTAAAAGATGCAACGGTTCATTTTTTAACGAAAGAAGCATTTTACGGTTTGGTGAAAACAAATCCAAGTGTTGATAAAGTGATCGTGTTGAATGAGAGTTGGGAATTCATGATCCATCAATTGCAGGTGGAGGAATATGATTATGTTATTGACCTGCATCACAATCTCCGCACCTGGAAAGTAAAACATGCATTAGGTGTTCCTTCTTTTTCTTTCAATAAACTCAATATTCAGAAATGGTTATTGACTGCATTGAAAATAAATAAGCTCCCGGATATTCATATTGTTGACCGTTATTTAGAAACAGTAAAAAGTTTTGGTGTGGTGAATGATGGGAAAGGGCTGGATTATTTTATTCCCGAAAAAGATTGTATTAAAGAACATGATCTTCCTTTATCGCATCGATTCGGATATATTGCTATTGTGATCGGCGCTGCATTGAACACGAAAAAATTACCGCTTCATAAATTAAAGGAGCTCTGTTCGCAAATTAATTTTCCAATTGTTTTATTGGGCGGGAATGAAGATAAACAAGCAGGTGATGAAATTGCGTTGGTGAACGGGATCAAAATTTATAATGCATCCGGTAAATTCAATTTGAATGAAAGTGCAGATCTGGTAAGGAATGCAAGACTCGTTATCACTCATGATACCGGACTGATGCATATTGCAGCAGCCTTTAAAAAGAAGATCATTTCTGTTTGGGGTAATACGGTTCCGCAGTTTGGGATGAGTGAATATTATGGAACTGATCAAGTTTCAAGTTTCAAGTTTCAGGTTTCAGGTTTGGGTTGCAGGCCCTGTTCTAAAATAGGGTATCAAAAATGTCCGAAGAAGCATTTTAAATGTATGGAGTTGCAGGATATTGAAACCATTGCATCAAAAGCCATTGAGTTGGCGTGATGATTTGGATAAATTGAAAAACTATTTTTAATTTAATAAAAATATTATCATGAAAAAAGTACTGCTGATCGCATGTCTTGTTTTATTTAATAAGGCATATTCTCAACAAGACACACTTGAGAAAGTGGCTCATTCAATTTGTGATTGTTTGGCGAAGAATAAAAAAGAGGTGCAATCAGAGACCGAATTTGAAGCGATCATAACAAAATGTATGATGGATTCGGCGGGAGAATTCGTGTTTTCAAAAATAGCCAATGCAGATGGTAATGGCGATCAGCGTGGCTACGAATTTGGGAAACAGATAGGCATTGAATTAGTGAAGATAGGATGTAAATCTTTTATTGATATGTCCGTAAAAGTAGCTGAAGGAAAGAAACCTAACAATTCAAATGAAAATAGTATTAAGTCAGCGGAAGGCGAAATACTTGCAGTGGAGGAAAAAGATTTCTTGAATCTTACTATAAAAACTTCTGCGGGGCGAACCTACAATTTTATTTATTATTCTTATGTACCCGGTTCTGATGCATGGATAAAGACAGCTTCCATTTCTTTGAAGGGTAAAAAAGTTAAAGTATCGTGGAAAGAAAATGAAACATACCAACCCAAAGCAAAAGATTTTATTACCATAAAAGAGATCACAGCATTAGAATTCTTATAAAAGAAAAACCCTTCAAGTACTGAAGGGTTCTCTATAGGGCTTCATAGTTTTATTTAATCCTTTTCGCTTCTGTTTC
>Ga0214164_1000990_pt1 | contig 17160 bp, 44 predicted proteins | sample TroBogepilimnion_13_FD_153003 | JGI IMG/M metagenome (GOLD analysis project Ga0214164, IMG submission 153003) | Freshwater microbial communities from Trout Bog Lake, WI - Practice 03JUN2009 epilimnion v4 | ecosystem: Environmental > Aquatic > Freshwater > Lake > Epilimnion/Euphotic zone ...
ATCTGGATCTTCATTGGGATTACGTAGTAGTTCAGGATTAACCTGACCTTGCTTGGTAAACGCAATTACCACATAGCGCAGACTGTTATCACGAGCAGGATTATACTTGTTGCCTTTTCTTTCAAAGCCTCTGCGAATATCATCAGCATTGGGCTTAATACCGGCAACTCCCTTTTGACCACTGACGATCAAGAAGTTGTCTGGATGATTCTTAAACTCTGTCCACATAACACGTTCACTGAATGGATGCTCATCATATTGTGCATCATTGCTTAACTTGTGCTTTCTATGTAGGAAGCGAACTAGTTGTTGTCCGCCCGGTGTTTCTCCGATCATCTTGCTCAAAGTAGACTCAAACAGATAAGATTCTAAAATCTCTCTGTTTAATTGTTCAACTAGCTGTCTTGATTGAACTTGTTCTAATCTGGCAGTGAAATAACGAATTTCTTCACTGATTGACTTAAATTGTTTCATGGTGCGTGACTCTTTGCTTATCTTTTTAATCTTTGCCCCAAACTCGTCGCGGTCATCATCGTCATCGTGGCCCAGTGCAGGCTGTGCAGAATGATCAACTGCGTCCTCTTCGGGATATGCATAGATGTATTTACCAAATTTGTCTTGTACTACGTGAAAGCGAGTATTCTCAGTTCTAAACTCTCTGACCTTGGGCTTATAGCCCGGCATAATTTGACTATAGTCAAGATCAACTTCGCCTAGATCCTCAGCGTTTTGCATCAACCAACCTGCCACTGCTTTGAGTTCACGATCTGTGTTGGGTCCCTGCCCGTCGACATTGGCTATGGTAACAATGTCTTCTAGATCAGTGCGAGTAAACATGGCAAAGTTACCACGTCCCATGGCACGTATGGCTTTTTGCATATAACCTGGCAGTGTGGCAATGGTATGCCATTCAGGCACTACTTGTCCACCTGCATCAAGATCACGATTCACAGTGGCCAAATCTCTGTTGATTTCTGCGGGCAAGTTTGGAATCACAGGCTCTTGATCATCTGTGCTTGCTGTAAGTCCCGCACGACGAGCAGCTTCACTGTCATCAATTTCTCCTGAAGTGTCAATGTCACGCATGCGATCCAGCATGTCACGCATGTCGTCTGTGGTGCCAATTTCTCTGGTCTTGGCGCGAGTGTCTTCGGGCTTGGCTCTCTTTAGATCAGGAGCAGTGGCACCACCATTACCACTGCCTTGACTGCCAGCAGGAGTAGATCCTTGACCAACTCCTGCAGGTAAATTATCTTCGGGCGCAGGAGGTGGAACATTAACTGAGCTACGAACTTTGGGTTCTGCATGTGGTCTAGTATCACCACTAGCAGGCGAGTCTTTCTTTTTTTCGGGCATTGAAGTTTCCTTGTTTGATTATTTACCAAGGTGAGGCGTTAGAGCACAACAGCGCGAAGCGCCTGCGCAGCAAAAAACGGTAGCGAATTTTTCAAAATAATATACCAACTTTACCATTGCATTCACAGTAGTTTAGTGTACAATTATACAATGACCAACCCGCTTAGACCCTCTACACAGGACAACGACATGCCCACTGCTGCTTACACATCAAACCCCTTGAGCAGTGTAAAAAATTGGCAGTTGCGTAGACCGCTTAGGCCACAACAGTGTGCAGTCACTGATCGGTGGTTGTGGCTCAAACCGGCTTATCATGGTGAGTTTCACTACTATGGAGGCATTGACGACGTTTGGGTAGATCGTAACACACTACAGACATTAATTCTTCAAGGAGTGATAAAGTGAAAGCCATTGAATTTGCCAACTGTGAACATCCCAATGAAATCATTCGGCAATTGGATCGTTTCAAACAACGCAGTGGTTATGACTATCACAGTGAAACAAACGGCACTACAATCACAGTGACTCTACCTCGAGATGGAGCATACACACAGTTTGCACTGCTGTGGCCTAGAACACCAACATGGATTGTACCAAGATTTGTTTACTGATCTGAATTACGATAATATTTGCGCCACTCTATAACAGTTCGTGTAACTGCAGAATTAAGTTCGCTGTCTGTGATGATCTCAGGATATTTGTCTCGAAGATATTCAATGACTTCTTCGGGTTTAAAACAAACAAACTGTGTGTAATGGTCAGTGATCTTTCCACGCCAATTAGTGGTCCACTGTGTTTCTACCATTGAAGCAGCAGTTATAGCAGCAACCATCACTGATCGTATAGATGAATCAAGTTGATCAAATGATTTATTGTAAACCATTTTTGCAGCAGTATTAAGTGCTACTTGACCTTGTCGGTCTCCAGCTGCCCATTTACCTGATGATATTTCACGATGTTTTTTATCTTCGTTGATCTGTTGACGATGTTTGATCATGGCAATCTGTTGTTCTAGGACAGCAATCCTGTGTGCAAGTTTAGTTGACTGTGACATATAAGTTCCTTGTTGGTGTTAAGAACATTTATTACCCAAGAGGCATATACACAGAGTAAAAAAATTGTGCGCAAAAATTTTTTGGTAGCTGAATCTATTTTCAATGAAAGTTTTTGCATGTGTGTAAATATCACCTGTGATGACGAGAGGAAAATTGCATGTACGCACACATACCCAGGAATGCTGAAGAATATGCAGCGTGGTTAAAGTTAAATCGATATTTGGTTCTACAGCTTAAGAGGCAGTGGAGAAAGTGGGCCCGAGGGGTTAGTGTACAGCGAAAAAATTGCCGCGCAAAAATTTAAAGGTCCGGAGAACCGTGGCCATGGTGATTGTATCTAACTCAACTTTATATACACGGGAAAAACTTTGAGAAACTTTGAGAACTTTTGAAAAACTTTTGGCATGCTGCTGCTGCTGCAACTAGCAGTAGCAAGCTGCGTGTATAGCCCCACCGGCCACCACCAACCAACCACCAACCACCATGATGAGAGAAAAACAGCGCACAATGTCACTTGTGCGCTGTTTGATACTTGACTAAGCTGCCTTGAACTTGGCAGCATTGCGGTGCGTGACAGTAAACTTGGCAGTGTAATTGTTGTCATTACAGTGCATAAAGTTGCAGTGTATACGCTGCCGATGTTTACGTGCGTGTTGCTTAAGCTCTTTGATAGCTGCCTGCAGGTCTGCATAGCTGGTGTGCTTGACAGTGATGTATTCTAGGGCCAGTTGCGTAAGCATTTGTTTGCGCTCTGTGTGTGCAGTAGCCAGTTGCTACACATACATACTAGCAGCTTAAGCATATGCTGCAACCAATTTGTTTTGTTCCCACTAGACTATTTTTGTTGTGCTTAGAGGCCAGCAAGCACACTGTGGGGATCAAGCCCCACTACCACCAACTGTGATCTTTAAACACATGATCCATGACTGTGACCCACAACACAGTCATACAGGTAGCAACAGCAACACTGAGGTACACAGTGATGATCAAGGTCAGCACAGTGATGTCATCGTTGATGATAAGTCCCAGCAGGCACACTGCAGACCATACTAGATACAGCCTAGGGAACACACTGTTCTTGATCACAGTGTGCGGAGTCTCACTGTGGTGTTGATAAGGACTAGGCTGAGCTAGAAACTGAGCCTGGGGATCAATGTCTGCGGGCAGCTTACTCATCATGCGGCCTTTCTAGATTCTTGTTCGCGGCGGTGGAGTTCTTGTGCGATAGCCGCATGTAGGTCTCCCCACAGGTTGCGCTTCATGATCTCTAGAACTGCAGTGGTTTGGCCACGGATCCACTCGGGCTGCGATTTATGTCGATTCATTGTGCAGTGTCCTTGTTGTTGACAATAGCACCAACGGTGCCCAGCTTCAAGTTCAATCTGTGATCCATGATGTCCCAACCATAGCAGGCGATGTCTTCATCGCTGATACCTTCGGCGTCAGCAATCCAGCGAATGGCCTGCTGGGTGTCTCGAGCACCTAGATCCTTCAAGTCCTTGATGCGATCCTCTAGAACTTCTCGAGCATCTGCTTGCCGGATCTGTTCCCAACGCTGTTCCTCAATCAGCTCTTGGACCAGTCGCTGGAACTGCTGATCAAAGTCTTGGAGGTCGCGGAATTGACTGTGCCGCGGACGGCTGCCGTAGACATCCTTGTAGAGATCGCTGTAAACAGAACCGCTGTGCTGTTCCGGAGTCAGGGCGTCGATGTCGTTGAGCGTGAGCATTTTGCCAGTCCTTGTTGCTATGTTTAGATAATATAGGAATTAGATCTTAGTGCAACCAAAAAAGTGATCTAAGGTCTAATTTTCACAGATCTAGGGTTCAGCATTCTCTGCAGTCTTGATTGGGGATTATCTGTGCTGTCCCAGGTTTAAAGTTTAATAGTTTAACTAGCTGCAGAAAGTTCAGTGGGGACGAGGCCAGTGTGGCCACTGACCTCCTTGCCTTAGACTGTGAGCTGCTGCCTTTGACAGCGGATCTCAACGATGCTCATCATTGCAATGGTGCGGACCACAACTGCATGTTCTACGTCGTTGGTTTTGTTCACTGTGGTCGCCCGGGGATTCAGCAGGGCTTCAGCTGCTGCAGGAGTTAGTAGGGCAGCAACCTCCTGCTTACTAGCAGGTGTCCCATCAATGAACAGCTGACTGTCTGCGGAGTTGTAAATGGTCCACAGGTAAAACTTCGCCTGTGCCCGATGACGCACAATGCTGAAGCAACTAGTGTGCTCGAAGTAATTGCTGCTGGCTTCGAAGTCTTCGATGTTCTGGGGATCGTTGTTGAGCTTGCCAGCACTGCGCTTGACTGCTGCTGTGTAGACGTTGCGAGCATCCTGAATGCTGTTGAACAACTGCACCTGTGCTACAGTGACTTTTTGCACCAGCCTGTGCTTGTTGGCCGCGGCAGTCTTAACCTGCGTGACAGTGGTAATGCCAGCAAAGGTAGTGCCCTTGACCCCGTCTAAGAGTAGCTGAACCTGCTGCTCGTTGATAGGGGGATTCATCAGCTTCTGCGTTAGTGCAGCTCGTGCCTGCGACAGATCCAGCATTTGTTGGAGTCCTTGTGTTTGTGCCTACTCATTGATAATATAGTCGCAAGAAAGCACTGCAACCTTTTTATTGGGTCACAGCACTGTTTTTTTCCTAGGGTAGCTTATCGCTTCGGGGTAGCCTGTGCCTGCAGGTGTTGCCTAGTATCTTTGTCCTCCCAAACTCGCCCCATCAGATCGCGCAGGGTTTTCAACTCTTGTTCAGTGAGGGGACGTTGCTGACCAAAGACTTCAGCTAGGACGTCCACTTCTTCGTTGTGGATAATGATCATGCTCTGCTCCAGTTTTCCTTGACATAGCGTTGTGCTTGTGCAGTCTTCATGCCCAAAGCGTGAACTCCCCAAGCGATGACTTCTGTTTCATTTCCGCTTCGCGATCGAACTTCGCGGATCTTTGCACGAATCTGTTCTGCTTTGGTCCCAGTGCGGGTTTCAGTGGTTGACTGCATTCTCGGCCTGGGAGCTTCCGCTGCTCTTTGCACCTGCTGCTGCGGTTCGCCTACTACGATCCAAGCACATGCGTTGTTCAGCTGTCCTCCCCCCGCTCGCTCCTTGATGCGGTACTGTGCACCGCGCTGGATTTTGCCGTGCATGGCTTGGCTAAGGTTTACCACTGCGCCTGTGGTTGTGGTATAAGCGTAGGTCTTGCCTTTGGCGTAGACCACTTCCTCGCTGTGGCAACGTGCCCCAGTGCCGCCCATTTGCTTGCACACACGCTTCCACCCGGGATTGTGCTGCCTGCCCAGTTCAGGCCGGTAAAAGCAAATGATGTGCGCCAGCTCATGCGGTACAGTGTCGTTGATGATATGATCCCAACCGCTGGTCTGCATCATGTCGGTGTTGAAGCGCATGTAAAAGCGACCGTTCTTGCGACCAGCTTGCCCCGCGCAACGACCTCTAAGATCAAAGCGTAGATCTATGGGGGGCAAGGTCATGGAGTACAGCTGGTTGGCGCGAGCAACAAGCTCAGCGACCTTGTTGCGAACTTCTTGGATTCTTTCCTGCAGCATTGACCTGCTCCTCAGTGCCTATGATTAACAATAGCATCTGCACTGAGAAGGTCAACGGTCATAGACCACTTTTTTTGACTACCAGCTGCTGCGGTAGTAGAAGTCCCAATGTTGATAGTCCTCAGTGAGCAAAGGCTTCAGCTGGGATATAGTGTCGCGCAGATCCTGGAGGTAGTAGTCGTCATAACTGGTGCTCCCAAAGAAGAACCCGTTCCTGGTAGGCAACAGCTCTTCAGCTTGGCTGGGATTGTCAAGAACTCGTTCGCAGACCGTGATCAGATCTTCCAGATGTTCTTTCTCTACCGACGTCAACTGGCACTCATCCCGACCTCCTTGACAATTCTGCACGAACCAATCATGCACGGCATTGGCCTTGCGCCAGTAAGCTACCTGTCCTCGAACGTAGGCAGTGGTCCAGCCCTGAGGAGCTTGGATAGCTGTGGCCACGGTCTTGGCCGCTGCTTCGCCTTCAGGAGTCCAGCTGGGAATATACTTCTCAGCATATAGATACATGTCAAGTCCCATAGTGCAATCTCCTTAGGCGCGAGCCAACTTGCTGACAGAACGAAGTCCCATGCGAGCTTCCATGATGCGGTGACCTTCCACAGCTTCGCCTTGGGAATGATAGCGGCGCAGGATCTGTGTGCTGTTGCCACGGAACACACAGGTCTCATATCGCTGGGTGTTTTCAAACTCAATGAGGTCGGGAAGTTCCACAGTGCTGAGCACCACTTTGGCAGGCTTTGTTCCCTGCGCATCGTCGCTTTGCATACGAAAGCGATTCATGAATACTTCGTAGGCTTTGATCATATCAGCCATTGCTGGTCTCCTTGCTAGAAAAAAACACTAGCAGATTGCTCTGCTAGTGTCAAGTCGGCCCACTTAAAAAGCTTCGGCACAAACTTCTTGGCGCCGCTCGTCCAGCAGCCGCGCAGTCTTGCCAATTCGACGGATGGCCTGGAGCGGGGTCTTGCACCCCTTGATTGCTTCTGCGATCTCGCTGTCAGTCCAACACTCGACGATGTAATCCCAACCATCTTCCTCGTAGTTGGCCAGTGCATGATCCTTGACTGCTTGTACCAAACCCTGCATTGCTGTGCTCCTTGCTGTGTGCAAGAGCAACATAGCAGGCCTGCACTCGATGTCAAGCCTGCTATGCCACTTTTTTTAGAAGCCTACTTCCCTCATCAGTTCAAGGCGCTGCTTCAAGGTCATGTGGGACAGATGCAGTTCCAGCTTGTGGACTTGATCCCGAGGATACTTTTTGAGGAACTTGGAGAACAACTCAGCATTGACGGGATCGTCATACTTGAGCGCCACCAGTTCGCAGCAGGCATACAGTGTGGGGAAGATCTTGTGGTCTACGTGCTGACTGACAACTTGCATGGTCTAGCTCCTTGCTGTGCATGTTTACTGTAGCACTGCAAGGAGCTGTGTCAACCACTTAGTAGGAGGAATAGCTGTTCCCAAAGACTTCGATCAGCTTGCTACAGGGACCGTAGGTGGAGAACTGGCCAAAGCTGTGGCTGCCCTTCCAATCCCAAACCGCGCACAGCTCCCCATCAACTAGGAACTGCCAGCTGTACTTGACCTTGAAGGGATCGTCGTCAACATTGGGCGTAAAGCCCAGGATCTCGTTGATGCGAGCAACAGTCATGCTATTCAGCTGCCCGGTCTTGTGAGTGCCTGGACCTTCGGTAGTGGGAACGATCTTCATTGCTGCGTCTCCTCGTAGCGTTTAAGCGTCAAGCGTTTATAGTACGGAACTTCTCGCTGTGTCAAGCCAGTAACCACAGGCTGTCCGTTCAAGAACACTGCCCAGCTTGCCCCGTCGTTGCCTAGGTACTTCCTAGCAGTGATCCGAGGATTAGTCATTGCCATACTCCCGTCCATACTAAAATGTCGTAGACTGTCCAAAGCCACGACACAATAGCAGCCAATGCTGCTGAGCACAAGCCCAGCAGCACCAGTTGCCAACGCTGTTTAGCAGTCGGGGTCATAGGCCGCCCACTCTTGCAGCTCGTCGACATCTTCAAAGTCGTCTTCCCATTCGTTGATGTCCGGATCAAAGTCATCATCGAAATCTTCGAAGGGGATAACAACTTCTTCTTCGGTAACCGTTTCGGTAGGCCAGTTGGGCAATTCGAACATTGTGTTGCTCCGTTGTTTGCAAGTTAACAATAGCACCTGCATACACGGCGTCAACCACTTTTATTCATGTTCTCCGCCTAAAGCACGATGTGCTAGGTTGCCCTGCCGCGGGTATTGCTCCCAAATGATCTTAACCTCAAACCTTGATAACCACCGACGGGGATTGAACATGAACAAGGGCCTTTTGGCTGTGCTGTTAATAGACATAGTGTTGTTTAGCACAGCCAAAATCTTAAGTCAACCACTAATGGCTGGGCTTGTCCTTGTTCATGGCCATTTCCTTGACTTCCCGGTCACGAGCAACCTTCTGCTCTTCAGCGGTCATTACATGGTTCTGGGATCCGCGTACCTCTGCTAGTTCTTCTTCAGTGAGCTTGCTCAGCACGTCGTTATGTGCTGCTTCGAGGTGCGGCAGGTAGCTTTCCCAACCTGCGGGCTTGTTGATCCTGAGGCCCGAAAGCTGGCGCTCCACGTGAATGAATTGTTGTTGAGTCTTGTTCATGGTCTATCCTATCTTGATATGCCGATTTCGGCGTCGGGGTTAGCCTTGCAGGCTTCTAAATAATTCTCAACGAAAGGAACGAAGTGCTCGTACATTCCCCAGCCGTTAGGCGAGTTGAAAGTTTCAAAATACTTGGGATCAGCCTTGAGTCGTTCCAAGCCGCCTTCCAGTGCAGGGATCAAATCACCGGCACGAGTGATTCCGATCTCTTCAGGACGCCACAGGTATCGGTAAATGCCTGCAGCTTCGGCCATCTTCCCAAGGTTGTGAGTGATATTAGCGGAGTAGACTTCAGTGGGTCGTACCGCGGTCAGCCAAACATCCAGCGACATTGTGTGATCTCCTTGCTAGAATTACACTACACGGTACACGGGCAGCTGTCAACTTATTTGTGCAGCAGCGTAGAAACACACAGCAGCAATGCACAACATGGCAACGCTGCCGTTGATCCCAAGACCTATGATGATTCTTTCTCGTGTCACGCCTCGGGATCCCAAATGACCATAGTTTCTTTGGCCTGCACACAGATGATGGAAATCCGATCATCTTCTTTGAAGTTTTGCATGGCACAACGCTTGGCGTCTTGCATGTTGTTAAACACAGCGTAGTGCGTAGCGTGTTTGTCAGGATTGTAAACTTCAACTACAAACATGTCCGTGTCCTTGTTGCCGGTGTGTGCAAGAAACATACTAAGCCAGCGATGTTCAGTCAACCACATTTTAAATCTCTTTAGGCCTTACAGCGGGGTCTGCTAGCACGAGCTTGGTCCCGCCCAGCTGCCCATGCAGCATAAGCAAAGCTGCCGCGAACATATCGATCAGTTCGATCAGGATGCTGTAAGCCGTTCTGAAATGCGTCCTTCAAACCGTTACCGCGGCCCTGTGGAGGATCGGCCATGTACAGGTCGTACAAGCGTTGGCAAGCTGGATCCTTAAAACGAGTCATTGTCGGCTTCCAGTTGAAAGTTGGTGATCCCTCCGGGGCTCGAACCCGGGACACCCTGATTAAAAGTCAAGTGCTCTACCTGCTGAGCTAAGGGATCGTTTGTTGTTGCTAAAAATACAATACGCTATTTAAGACTTAATGCAAGCGAAAAACACAGCTAGGTTAGGAATTAATCCCAATCCCAGCTGTTGCGTTTGCTTTCCAAAGGATCGTAGCCTAGTTCTGCAGTCAGCATGCCTTCAGTGAGTTCTTCATCATCCCATTGCTCCACTGTGGCCTTTTGAGCAATGATCTCTGACAGCCGTTCGAAGTCCCCAAAGAACTCGTCTTCGGTGTTCCAAGTGATGCCGCGGGGACGACGACCATAGTGTTCCTTGTACATGTTGGTATACAAAGAACCTTCACGAGTCTCGGGATACTCTGTGTCAATGTCTTCCACGGTGATCATAGTAGTTCGTCCTCGTAGTTCGACCAAGCACGTTGCTCAATGGCGCCACGATCTTCGCTGGCATAGATCCACCCCGCACGCCATTCGTCGATCATTTCGATTGTAGAGTAGGGGCATTCGAAAGGACCAACACCGCGATGATAAGCTTCGTAGCCTTCGTCATAGGCAAGTTTAAGCAGGTTCATAGCCCAAGCGCCTCTTTGACATCGCAATAATCATGGAGAGCATCATCCCAGCCTCGATGCCAATCATCGTATCGATAATCATTATCAAGATAGGGGCAAGCTTCTTCAGGATCATAGCTGGGCGAAAAAGCATTGTAGCCTTCTTTGTATGCAGTGCGCGGCATGACATTACTCCCTAGTTCTAAAATACACTACAGTCTATGAAACAACAGCGCAATCAAATAAAAGACATACCACCAAAGAAGAAAGTTGATACTGAGCACTGCGGTCCAGGAGAGAACAAATCCCCACCTAACCCTCTTCAGAATATTCAACATGAGAAACCTCCACTAGCTGGGATTCAATACGATCATACGCTTCAAGGTATCGTTCGCACAGCTCACTGAGATAAGTTAGTTGATCAACTTCAGCTTTGGTGGGATTTACCCAATGAGCTGATTCAGCTGCTTCTAGAACTCCTACCACTGTGGTCAAGTCGTCAATGGTATCTTTGAAAAGACAGTCGTTGAGTTTACTATGTTTCTTTCGAAAATCAACGTGAATAACAGACATGATCAATCTCCTAACAATGATTGATTGTAACAGAGATTGATCACAGTGTCAACAAGCAATTGCTTCTGTCCCAATCTCTTCGATGGATTCTGCTTCCAGTCGATAGTGGGGATCAGTTCTCATGCTGTTGTCTTTGTTGGTCTTTCGAAAGAACTCTTCGGCTTCATTTAGCGTGGCAAAGTCCCTGTGGATGTAGTCTTCATGCCAGCCAAGTTCTCGTTCGATTAGGTTTACTCGATAAATCTTCATGTTATCCTCTTGTCCAAATTTGTCCGCTGACGGGAACTCCGCCCAAAGTGTAGTAAGGTTCTGCATCCTCTTGATCATCAGCATAGTATTCCTCGCTGAGATCAATGAAGCAATCCCATTCAACAAGCTCCTCGTTAGTCATCTTGCTGATGGTATTAACTTCGTTGCCTGCAGGAGTCACGTAAGTGAACCACTGGACGCCGCTTTCGTAGGTTTCAGTCTTGATCAGCATTGGTCAGCTCCTTGCTATACATCAACAATAGCAGGTTTACCCTTGTTGTCAACCACTACCACTCGATGATGTGGTCAGGATAGAGGCGGCGATAATACTTCGCCTCATCCATCATAGCAGTCCCACTCATGTAGTGATCATACTCTACGACCAACACTGGGACACCTTCTTGTGTCTTGACCGTGAGAGTGTATTCTCCCATCACCACTGTTCCTCAAGAGCACCACGAACACGCTGAACGCATTCATTGGGATTGTCTAACCATTCCTGCGTGGTAATGCAGGCACATTCAATGGCCGAGATGAGATCATCATCCAGAGGCCAATTCATATAACTAGCGATAGATTCATTAAGGTTGAGCACTGCGATTCTCCTAGCTTGTACGCACATACTAGCAGAACTATGCAGGATGTCAAGCGTCCAAATACATGAACGTCATGATCATTGCAGCAAAGATCATAAGAAACAGGAACACTAAACTCAGCAGCTGAAGACCTAACACGCCCGAAGCAAACACAATGGCTAATCCCCCAAAGCAGCCGCTGATCCAAGCATAGCCTAGCAGCTTGGTCATGACATTGAAAGGCACATAAGGATTAAGCACGATGTGCAAAGGAGTTTTGCCGTCAACTAAGATCCCAGCAATTTCAACTGCAGAGATCTCTTTAGGAGACTGGGATTGATTCTTGAGCAGGAACAGCTCCTCTTTGAGATAGTCTCGCTCTCGACGCAGTTGCTGCATCTCATGAGACTCACTAGAGCCTTGCTTCTGATAATGGGGTCGGTTTCTAAACATGCGAACTCCTTAATATCTATTAAGATATAGTTAACAGATATTTAAGTCAACCTATTTGTTTCGCCCCACAAGAATGCACTGCAGATGCCTAGACCCTGCAGCGGGGTCTTTTAGATCAAAAAAAAGCGCAGGAACAAACCTGCGCTGCTTAGATGATGTTATTAACTGCTATTCGATCAACATGGGTAGATCGATACTGAGCTCGTTGATAATCCATTCCCAAGGATCTCCAGTACGAGCTTTGGCAATGGGAGTGGGCATTTGTCCTGTTTCAACATAGTAGTCGTAGAGATCCTGTGCATCCTCATAGTCAAGGATGTCAATGTCTCCACGAACTAGCTTGACAGCAGTGTCGTAGGAAATAATTTCTTCAAGTTTCATGTCGCACCTTCTTGTCACGCTTAAACGAACCTTTGCCCTTGCGAGCTTTGAACACCAGAGCCTTGTTGGCTTTGTGTGCGTTCTTAGCAATGGGATTAAAGCCTTTCATGTTCTGCTCCTTGTTCATTAAAACTACAATAGCAGTCTTCAACTTCGATGCCAAGAACATTTTGCTGTTGATACGACAAATCTTGATCATCGTTGAGTTCTACCGTAGTGAACAGCTTGATCCATTGACCGTTAGGCAGTTCGATCATACGGGGATCTGTAATCTTTGATCCCTCAGGAACTTCAACAGTGCCCTGCAAGGTATACTTGATCAGCATGGGATGCTCCTAGTGAATCCAATGATTGATGAAATGCAGCACAGGACCTGCTGCTTTGAGAATAACATACAGAATCAGCAGCATGACCACAACCTCAATCATAGCTTTGATCAGCGCAGAGATAGATTCAAAAAGATCACGCATGGCCTGCTCCTTGCAGCTTGTTACAGCTACATTAGAGCAGACTATGCAGTGTGTCAACCAGCAATTGCAGCGATGGCAAAGCCTGCTACTACTAGAAAGAACCCCACCAAGCTAAAGGCAGAGTATTCGTCGCAGTGTTGGGATAGCTTATTCATGTTCTGTTCCCTCCTCGATATAGTATTCAAACCCTGGCACCATTGCTGGGGTTTGTGTCAATGTTCTTAACGCGGCCATAGCAGCTTCCCAATTATCGTAGGCAGCAACCACGGTGTCATCTTCTAGGGGCGCATAATATTCATATAATTTATATTTCATGTGTGTTCCTATGTGTTGACGTAAGACAACGCACCCGTTGTTACGAGTGCGTTGCCAGTATATTTACCTTGCAGTGCAGCATTTCTGCTGCAAATAGGCTAGTCTCGCAGGTAGATCACCGCAGCCTTGGCAGTGGCACGACGAGCATCCATCTTACGTCCAGGACGCGGTCCACGCCAACGAATGCGCAGAGGTCCAAACTCTGCATCCCGCATGGCCTTACGAATCTCAGCTTCGTGAGCAGTAAAGTAGTCCATGGGGATGTAGCCTACCAATGCATTTGCAGAAGGAGGAAAGTCCATAGCCAGTTGATCGATAGTGGTCTTCACGGCAGTTGCTCCTTGTTGCGTGTATGTGTGTATAATAGCAGCTAACTGCTGAGAGTCAATCGTTATTCTTATGCACAGTGGTACGGAACAGTCCCCCAAGGATCACTGCTGCGGTCCACGTTTGCAGTGTCATGGGAATGTTCAGTACCGGAAACAGTGTGTTTAGTGCCCAGATAGTCAGCAGCGGTCCGAGAATGACCAGCAGAATGACCAAGACCACAGCTCCAATTACACCAATTGCCTTTTCCATATTCATCTCCTTAAGCTAGATACCCGCTACGCATACATATAGCATATATGCGCAGCGGGGTCTAGTAGTTTATTGTTAAGCTTCCACTTCTTCGGTCTTGACCTTCTTAGCAAAGCGTCCGCCCTTGCCGCGGTTAGTGCTTTGCTCTGCAACCATAGCAGTGATCGCCGCAGCATCAGCAAGTTCAGCTTCGGGATCAAAAGCCGCAGCAGCTTCTTCGGCTTCTTCCTCAGCAGCAGCTTCTTCCTCAGCAGCAGCTTCTTCCTCAGCGATCTCAGCAGCCGCTTCAGCAACCTTAGGCGGACGCCCGCGCCGCGCCGGCTCCTTGGCCACCGGCACCCGCTTTTCGGAAGCAGCTTCCAGCGCACTACGAACTTCTACGTTGCCGTTGTCAAAGTCAATGCTGAGCAGGTAAGCAATGGCATCTTCCTTGTTCATGGCGTGCCGCAGCTCAACAATGTCAATGTCCGTGTGTCCGTTCTTGGCCAAGACCTTGACACGAGTCATGTCGTTGGCAAAGCGAACCTTAAAAGCGCCATTGAGCCGGCTAACACCTGCATGCGTAAAAACAGTCATTGTCTAGTTCCTTTCTGTGTGTGTTATGGACTCGCTGTCCATGTTCTTAATGTAGCATCGTTTATCAGCAGGTCAACTTAAAAAAGCCGCCTGCTGACATTTTTTTATGCTGCCTGCGTCTGCAAGCGATCACTGACACGATCAAACAGGAGATAACCTTCGTAGCCATCACGCTCACAGTATTCGTTGACCAGCCATTCCTCGCCAGTCCACAGATAGTGAAACTCCTGTGCCTCACTGGCCAGCCAAGCTTCTACATCTGCGTAGAGCCGGGGTTCGCAGCCAGTTTCGCCTCGATCGCGACCAAAGTAAGTGGTCCAAGCCCCATACAGCCGTTCATGCTCAGCTCGAGCTTCACTGCCATACAGGTGGGGATTATCAAAAGGATGCTTGTCACCAACTTCGTATCCCAAGCTGCTGATATCACCAGGTGCTAGCAGCAGCTCAATCTTTGCGGGATCCTGATAGTGATCAAACAGAATCCTGCCGTTGTTTTCAATATAACCGTCCCAGTGACAGTATACAGCTTGAATAGTGCCATCTTTGTTGCGTTGTGCAATCGAACTTCTAGTAGCCATCTGTGGCCTCCTTGTTGTTACTCATTGATACTAGCAGAAACTAGGGCAGAGTCAACTCTGTTTTTGCCAGCCATGCGCTGATAAATTCAATGCCGCAGTCCATGCTGACATAGTCGTCCCCTTGCATGCCTTGTTCACTGTAGTCAACATCACTGCTGGGAAAACTCCAAAGTTCCAGTTGGCTGCGAAACTCGCGAATCCAAGTGCGATCAGTGTAGATCAAACCATCACGATCCACGTCCCAAGTCTTGGTATCAAAGTAAGCTCTGAGCTCAGCAAAATCCTGCTCGCTGTTGATATAAGGCATGACCGGCCTGGTCACAGTCACAGGGCGCACAATGTCACTCCACAGTCCGCCACCGTCTGTATTCAGTGTTACTTGACAGCGCATCTAAGATCTCCTTGTTGTTGTCAGTGTATACTAACAGTGGATCACAGCTTGTCAACGGGTCTTCGACGCCAACGACGCAGTCTTTGAATCAAACTCAGCTCTTCATCAGTGAGTTCCACTGTGGTTGTTCCCGGCTTGATGTCAAGATCCTTTCTGAGATCCTGTGCGGGGCAACGATAAGGCGGTCTACGACACCGACCTGTGCAGAAACATGTGGCCACGAACATCTCCTTGTTGATCAACTATACTAGCAGATCAATGACTCAAGATCAAGCTCGAATCACAATGCCCCACAGATAAATGGTCAGCAGAGCAGCATTGACCGCAATGAGACTGAGTTCACGAATCCTAAGACTCCAGATCAACCACAGCACAGTGCCCACATTCAAGAGAACAATGTTCAAGGGATCCAAACACAGTGTAGTGGCCAAAGCCCCAGTGACAGTGAACACCACAGCAGTCCACTTTAGTATATTGTTCAACATCTGACTCTCCAAGAAACTAGCTAGCCACAGAGTAACTGCGGCTAGCTAGATAGTCAACCTTAAATTTAATTATTGACCGCGTCGCATACAAGTGGTCCGAGCCATAGATTCCCAAGTGTCAGGAAACGAACGACGAAGATCAGCGACCTTGAGCACCATGCGCAGTGAAAGCTCCCGCAGCTTAGATTTGTTGACCTCAATGAATGCAACAACCTCTTCAATGGTTTCTTCAGGGAATGCATAGTCCTCTAGCATACCATCACCAACGATCTGCCGAATACGCAGCATCTTTTCCCGCTCAGTGTCCATTTGCAGATCGATATAGTGGCATCGGGATTCCAGTGCATCCAAGTGATCACGGAGCCTTTTCGACTTCACATGTTCGAACTTGATGTTAGTGATAAAGATGGCAGCACCTTTAAACTCAAAGCGATCCGGAATACCTTCAGAACGCAGCAGTCGACTATCAGTGTTCCAAGCAATAACACGACGCTTAGAACTGTCAAGTGCTCCTTTGAGAATGTTCAGCGATAGATCTTCCAATAGAATCGAATCGCAGTCATCGAACACCAGCACACAGTTCTTATCGGAAAACTCATAAAGCTTGGCATAAAGTCCAATAGCCGACATTGCTCCCTTGACGATTTCATACTTGGGGGGACGATTGGCCAGTGTGTTGAACAGATCTTCACGACTGAGAACTTCTTCTACACCAAAGCTCTTGCCCACTCCGGGAGGACCACTTACAATCATAGCACGAACCTCGCCGCTTTTCACAGCCTTGGTCATGTCTTTGAGAACTTCAAATCGCAGTCGTAGTCGTTCTACAATCTCATCATCTGTTTCTTCTGCTACTTCTGCTTCACGAGCACGAATAGCATCTAGATCAAACTCAATGGTATTAACAGCAGAGGCAGCTTTGGCCATTTTTGGTTCCTTGTGTGTGCGTGTATATACACATATATATACACAGTGTGTGCAGCGGGGTCTTAGTGTTGCTATGACCTTGTTGCTAGTAGCTAATATATAGACACTAGCAAACAATGTCTAGTCTTATTTCGGTTCTTTTTCAGGTATTTTTGGTTCATTTTGAGTCAGATTTGGCATCGTTTGAGTCAGTTTTGGCCCCATAAGACAAGGTTTTAACACAGTAAAAAATTTTGGCGCACTGTGGGACAGAGAGGCTATGCCTAATGGTTGTCTCACAATTCTCTCATTTTTCTCACTGAATCCCCACAATGCCATGAACCCCCTGATTCTTTTTACTTACGGGGATTTTCTTCTTGACAACCCCCACATACGCATATATACTTGACAGGTTAAGAACTTTGAGCAGTCGTGTGCGTGTATGC
>Ga0214164_1000991_pt1 | contig 17153 bp, 17 predicted proteins | sample TroBogepilimnion_13_FD_153003 | JGI IMG/M metagenome (GOLD analysis project Ga0214164, IMG submission 153003) | Freshwater microbial communities from Trout Bog Lake, WI - Practice 03JUN2009 epilimnion v4 | ecosystem: Environmental > Aquatic > Freshwater > Lake > Epilimnion/Euphotic zone ...
TCGTTATGGTTTCTGCGACACGCTTAGGGTCAATATTTCCGGTGTCTTCTTGAATATCGGCAAATCGAACGTTTGCCCCCAAAAGAGCGGCCGTCGCTTGAGTCGCGATGAAAGTAAGTGGTGGAGTAATTACTTCATCTCCAGGGCTGATCCCAATTGCTGCATAGGCAGAGTGGAGAGCGGCGGTCCCAGAAGAGACGGTTATGGTTTTTAGACCAATTTTTTCAGCTAATAAATCTTCAAAATTCTTTACGGCTGGTCCAGTGGTTAGCCATTGACTCGAAAGAATTTCAGAAACTGCTTTTACGTCTTCTTCAGTAATATTGTGTCGCCCATAAGGAATTCCATTAGTTGATGTCATTTATAAATTTCTTTATATCATCAACGGTGAACCAGAGTTCATTTGTATCAGAACGATAACTGAAACCATCCGCGACCAACTCGGCACCGTCAGGAATAGAAAACCCCCATTCTGCAATCACGGGTGCAACTACATATCGATCCTGTAAAAGATAAGTTCGTCGAGAGTCATCTGTAGAAATCATTTCTTCATGCAATTTTTCACCAGGTCGCATTCCTATTTCTTCAACGATGACTTTTGAATCAATCGCGTGGGCGAGGTCAATCAATTTCATACTCGGAATTCGAGGAACATACAGCTCGCCGCCACTCATTAGCTCAAAAGATTTCATAACAAAGTCGACAGCCTGATCAATTGATATCCAGAAACGCGTCATTCGCTTGTCGGTAAGTGGCAGCGGTTTCCCCCGCGCAGCCAACTCTTTAAAAATTGGTATAACTGAACCACGGCTACCCATAACGTTTCCATAACGAACCACACAGAATGTTGTCCCATAAGCGTGGCTATAATTATTGGCTGCAATAAATAGCTTATCCGCAGTTAACTTTGTTGCGCCGTACAGGTTTATTGGCGAAGACGCCTTATCCGTCGATAGCGCAACTACCTTTTTAACACCAGCGTCAATTGAAGCCTCAATGACGTTTTGGCTCCCCAAGACATTCGTCTTGATGAATTCCATCGGATTGTATTCGCCGGTGTCAACTTGCTTCAGCGCGGCAGCATGTATTACAAAATCGACATCGTGCAGAGCTCTCCGTAGGCGATCCGTGTCTCTAATGTCACCAAGGAACCAGCGCAGTCTAGGGTCGTCACCGAACAAATTTCTAACCTGCATTTGTTTCAGCTCGTCACGAGAATAAATCGCAATCCGACGAACCTTGGTTTTTTTTAATAGGTGTTCGATAAGAGCTTTGCCCAAGGAGCCTGTGCCCCCAGTAATTAGGAGCGACGAATGATCCAAGTCAGACATCGAGAATCCCCCTTTTAGAGCATTAATCTATAGCCATGGAAATATCAACCGAAAGCTTACTGGAGAATGAGTTCGGCTTTGTATTCCGTGCAGATGCGTCCTACGAAATGGGAACCGGGCACGTGATGCGAATCCTCAGCTATGCGGAGGAATTGGCTGAGAGGGGATATTCCACAACGTTTGTTGGGGACGTCGAGCAAAGCCACTGGCTAGTTGAGAAAATAGCCTTAATTCGAAATTTAAAATGGGTTAAGAGCGAAAACAGCTACCGTCCAGATACTGAAAGAAATGTTCTTATGTTTGACTCTTATCTATTCTCCCCCGATGATCCATTTTTGGAATTGGAAAAATGGATTGCGGTTGTTGCTATCGTTGATGACAACACACCAGACTATTTGGCTACTCACTACCTACACCCAGGCCCGATTGGCAAGTGGAAAAAACCAGCCGCTGCGGTTGACGCGAGAATCTTTTCAGGGTTGGAGTATATCCCAATTCGAAAAAATTTAAGAGCGGTCTTCGAATCTCGAAAAGTCGAAAACAAAGTACCTAAAATCCTAATTGTTGGTGGAGGTACGGACCCATTCGAATTCAGCAACAGCTTGGTACGATTAATATCTTCTTCAGCGGCAGAGTTTGAAGCTATCGTTTTCGAAGGTAAACGTCTGGTTGATAGCGACGACGAACGTTTTCATATTACTCAGATTGGCGATCAATTTGATAAAAATCTAAAATCCGCTAATTTTGTTTTTACAACTGCCGGAACATCTGCTTGGGAATTGATTGCCTTGCGAATACCATGTGCCGTCGCTTTAGCTGTAGAAAACCAACGCCCAAACTACGAATTCATTCGGTCACAAAAGTTAGCATTCGCCGTTGGAGAACGCGTGGAATCAAAATGGAAGTTCAATGAGGGGGAAATATTCCAAATTCTGGAACACCTCTCTAACTTACCAATGTTGGAAGCGCTAGGTCTGAATTACCCAGACTTGGACGGGGTAACCAGATTTGTTTCAGATCTAATTAGTGAAATCGAAGGGTCGAAATTTAAATGAATGAAATTCATTCAAAACCTTATGCGGTAGACTACTTAATAGTAGGCGCTGGAGTAATGGGTCTTGCTATTGCTCGTTCTTTAAAAAAAAATCAACCGGCGGCTTCAATACTTATCGTAGAAAAAGAAGAACGCCCCGGACTTCACGCGACTGGACGCAATTCTGGCGTCCTACACGCCGGTTTTTATTATTCACCAGATTCTTTGAAAGCACAATTTTGCCGCGAAGGAAATTTGATGCTCAGAGAACTGTGCAGACTTCACTCCATCGAAATTCTTGAGACTGGAAAAGTAGTGGTCGCTCAAACGGACGAAGAGATTGACAGACTTGATCAACTTTATGCGCGAGGTCAAGCGAATGGAGTCGCATTAGAACTTCTTTCTGCCCCTGAGTTGGAAAACTTTGAACCGCTTGCCGTTACCAAAGGAAAATTTCTCTGGTCCCCTAATACTGCCGTTGCGAGTAAAAGCAGTATCACAAAGGCCCTAATCTCAGAAATAACGCGGTTGGACATTCAAATAATGTATTCGGCTCAACTCAAGAATTTCAGCGAGAATGAAGTCAGAGTTAATGAGAGAAAAATAGAGTTTAATCATCTTATAAACGCTTCGGGTTCCGGTGCCCTTAAGATTGCGAAGAAATATGGCTTCGGGACCAATTATCTAATGATTCCCTTCTTGGGAGTGTATAGAACTTTACCCCAGAAAAAGTTCAATTTAAGAACACTCGTATATCCAGTCCCACATCCTAAAAATCCTTTCTTAGGCACGCACTTTACAATTACTGAAGACGGACTTGTGAAATTGGGGCCCACGGCAATACCTGTTCTATTTGGCGAGCAATACAAATTGCTGAACGGGTGGAATTTTTATGATGGGATTAATTCAGTTCGCGGACTTATGCACTTTTTCTCGGCCGATCCAAAGAATGTATTGTCACTCATAAAATCCGAGACGCCAAAGTTGAATTTGAGTCGATTGATTAAGTCTGGAGCTGCAATCGCGCCAAGCGCTTCTGAATCCAAAGGGTGGAAAAAAAAGCCAGCAGCTATTCGAGCCCAGCTATTTGATTTGAACCGCGGCGAGCTCGAGCAAGATTTTGTCGTTCAGGGAGATCGTTCAAGTACTCATCTACTGAACACCGTTTCTCCTGGTTGGACATCGAGCCTGGCATTTGCAGAATGGATTGTGCAAAGAGTGTTATCCCGCTCAGCTAATTGATGTGTAGCAAGATGCTGGTACTCTTTGAGTGATGAAACGAGTTCTATTGATTGGATTGGGGACAATCGGTTATGGACGAAATGGGAATTTCGGCGAGAATCACTTTCAGGCCATATCAGATTCCGATATTGAGCTAGTAGCAGTGGTTGAAAGCGAAAAAAAAAGGGCGCTGGAGTTCAGCAATAAAACTCAGATTCCAGCCTTTCTTCAAATATCCGAAGTGCCAGATGAGTTAACATACGACTTAGCAGTTATTTCATCTCCAGCATATACACACGATGAAATAGTGAGATATATTTTACAAACAAGGCCCGAAACTTCTATTTTTTGCGAGAAGCCGTTTGCAATATCGGCTGAGACGTCCCAAATGCTGTTATTTTCAGATAATCAAAAAAATGGACATCGACGTGTTTGGGTCGATTACACCCGGCAGTTTTCACCCGGATACCTAAGATTGAAGGAGCAGATCTTAGATAAAAATTTCTTAGGAGGTGAAGTTCGGTACAACTATGGTCTCGAAAGGAGTTGCTCTCACTATATTCGTATTGCAATAGGACTGTTTGGAAAACCAATTTCTTTAGTCAGCCTTGAGACCAGAACGAGTAACCCGTCGTTTACGTTGGAATTTAGTGACGAGCGAATTCTGTCATTCGTTGGTGTCGGTGACCTAGGGGTGAGAATCGCTGACTTCACTTTATTGTTCGCCGATGCTCACCTGATAATTACTGATGCTGACGTCGCAAGACTATATAACGAAGGCCATTACGAATCCCCGGTGTGGTCGAACGATTTACGCGATCCGGAGGTGTACTCGCTCAGAGGCGGACTCAAAAACTTCTATTCTATGTATCAGGCTTCGAGCTTAGACAGTATCGCCGAGAGCTTAGAGCTCGACATTCTAACGACTCACCTCATAAGTGAAATTCACGAGCACAGTGGCTGAAAATTTGACAGTCGTGTTCGGACCGGAAATTTGGGGACAGCAAACACAAGGGGGAATCTCTCGATACTTTTCGGAGTTGATTTGCGGACTCCACAGCAAAGGGGTTAAAGTCCACACTCTTGTGGCGCCCAATTCAAACGCCTATTTAACTTTACTTCCAGAAGAAACAATAGTTTATCTTGAAAGCGAGAGAATAGAAGTACTTAAAGATTCATTTCGGAAAATCAATCTGGAAAATTCAGCCGAAATAATATTCCACCCAACCTACTTTGAAGAGAAGAATGTCAGACTTGCCAAATCTTTGAATTTCACGGTGGTGGTTACCGTATTCGATCTCATCGCAGATCTTTTCCAGAAAAAATCTTTAAAGAATCTATTCTCAACAAATTCGCGATCGCGAATTTGTATTTCTGCAGATCGAGTCCTAGCCATATCTGTGAACACTAAACGAGATATTGAAAAGATATACAAAATCCCTTGCGATAAAATTGGCGTAACGCTTCTGGGAACAAGTTTGCCAAACTCGGAGAAGCCAACAGAATTGAAGCGCATCCCATTGGAACCATACTTACTTTATGTGGGCAAGCGGGATGGCTACAAAAATTTTGAAATTGTGATTCATGCCCTAGCAGAATTTACCGGTAACAAGGAACTTGGAGTGATTGCGTTCGGAGGGGGAGAATTTACTCATAGTGAAATTGAAATGATTTCCCAGCTCGAACTTTCACACCGCATAATCCAGGTTGACGGTTCAGACCACGATCTACGGAATGCATATTCCAATGCACTGGCTCTCGTGTACCCTTCTCTATACGAAGGCTTTGGACTTCCGCCGATTGAAGCCATGCAAAACTTATGCCCAGTCATTGCATCTTCGGCTGGAAGTATTCCGGAGATATGTGGTCGATTCGCCCTATATTTTGAGCCCACGGATCTTAGTATGCTTAAAAATCACATTTCCCTTCTGCTTGAGGGAAATTACACGATAAACCTTGGGGATGCCAAGAAATGGGCAGACGATTATTCATGGGACAAGACAGTAGATGCAACAATTGCGGAATACAAAATTGCGATGGAAATTAGACATGAGAAGTGATTTCAAGCTGGGAATAGTTACCCCCACACTAAATTCAGCACTAACAATAAGGAGAACTATCGAGTCGGTGCTCGAACAAGACTTCGATGATTTAGATTATTTAATTATTGATGGTGGATCTACCGACAGAACCCTTGAAATATTGAATGACTATAAAGGGTTACTTCGAATAATTAGTGAAAAAGATAAAGGTATTTACTACGCTATGAATAAGGGAGTCAATCAATCTCTCGGCAATGTGATTGGCATAATAAATTCGGATGATTGGTATCTTCCTGGTAGTTTTATAGAGGTACGCGAAACTTACAAGAGAACGAATGCAGATATAATTTATTCAAACACGCAAGTCCAGGATTTGCAAGGCAAATTAGGAATTAGCGAACATTTCCATGAGCAGTTGCCTTTGCGGATGATTGGGCATCCGGCCGTCTTTGTCACCCGATCGTCCTACGAACTCTTAGGTGGATTTAACGTGTCTTACAAAATAGCGTCAGATTACGATTTATTACTTAAGGCCTATATTAACGGTTTGAAGTTTGTCAAAACGCAAGAACCACTCGCAGCATACGCCTTAGGTGGTTTTTCAGACAAACCTGAGAATCGAATTAAATCAATTCATGAAGTCGAAATTATCAAAATTACTAATTTGAATACCAGCCGATTTGCGGGGCTGCGCACATTTATAAAAAAATCGGTGAAAACGATATATCTGCGTGATGACAAATTAAAAATGACTCTTGCATTATTCCAATTAACGAATAAGTTTTTACGAAACGCCCCCACCCCATGATACCTGATGAGATTCCTGTCCTAATAATCGGGTATGCCCGTCCGACTTTCACCAAAATCTTGATTGATTCTATTAGACCTATTGCTCCAAAAAAGGTTTACGTCAAAATCGATGGTCCGCGCTCGAAAAAAGATGAAGCTCTAAACATAGAAGTCATCCGAGAAAGTCAAAAAATTGATTGGGACTGCGATGTGAAGTTTCAGATTTCAAAGGAAAATCAAGGCCTGAAAAATACAGTTATATCTGGAATAGATTGGGCATTTGAGAACGAGGAATATCTAATAATTCTGGAAGATGATTGCATTCCGAGTCCGAACTTTTTTGATTTCTGCGCGGAAGTTATACCTTTGTACGAAAACGATCATCGTGTGATGCAAATTTCGGGAAGTAATTTTGTGGGAGGCTCTTCTGAAGTGCCGGATCGCTGGTATTTCTCTACCCTCAACGATATATGGGGCTGGGCTACTTGGAAACGAGCCTGGTCAAGATTCGAACGAGAAGTGCCGGCGCAATTGTCAATAGAGTTACAACGGGATTTTCAAAACTACTTTGGCTCCAAGAAGGTGAGTAATTGGTTTGGTCGTTATATGCGAGAAGCGCGTTCTGAATCCTCGCAGGTCTGGTCGACCCAGTGGACTTTCAGTATGATAAAAAATCGAGGCCTCACTCTTGTCCCTCAGTCCAATTTGGTGGCAAATATTGGATTTTTTGAAGACGCAACCCACAAAATGGGAAAGCATTTCATCGAATATGAGGAATTTGGATTGGCCCCTCTTGTTTCTGACCGCATTCCCAAAATAGTTAAGGCGAACTCTAAATTAGATGCAATTCGTTTTTCGCTAATTGCAAGAACTGACCCAAATTTAGCAAAAGTAAACCTCATTAAATTAAGACTTCGGCAAATGGCACTACACGTAGCACCAAGGTGTTTGGTAGTCATTGTTCGCTGGATAAAGAGAAAAGAGCAGAGACGTTAATACAAAGCCACATGTCACAATTGGTATTACGACTTTTGATCGATTCGAATTGCTTCGGGAAACTATTCAGTCTGTATTGATCCAAGATTACCAAAATTTTACAGTTATAATTTCAAACGACAACCCCCTCAGAGTTATTGATTGCGAATCTTTAGGTGTGCGCAAGGATCCAAGGGTTATATACGTGAACCAACCAAAGAATCTTGGTGAGATTGATAATATGAATTGGCTGATGGACCAAGCAAAAGGTGAGCTATTTACATGGTTGGCTGATGATGATCTCATTCACCCCTTACACATTTCAAATCTAGTTGAAAACCTGATGCGTTGCCCCCGGAGTATTTGTGCATATTCAAGTTTCACGTCTGACTTTGAGAGCTTCAAAACTTCAAAAGAGCTTGAGATTAACGAATACGAAGTTTCATCACTGGGTACGGCTGAATTTAATGTGAAATACTCAAAGCGCGAAATCACACTTATAGGTTGCTACGGTCTATTTCGCGTAGATGCGATCCGAAAAATTGGAGGGGTCCAACGTCTGGCTGAAGGCTTTTCCCCCTATGCAGATACTCTCATTCCAGTTTTGCTTTCAACCTATGGAGAAATATCGTACTATTCTGCGCCGACGCTGTTCTTCCGCTCTCACCCCAATTCAATGAGTAACGGCATCGGCGATTGGAATGTTTACCTTCAGGCAGAAAATGCCTACATCGATATAGTCCAGTCAATACTCGAAAATCTTGGGGCAAAGGAGGTGGATGGAGTGTTGAAAAATTACGGAATTTGGTTTACCGAAAACCATTATGGCGTGTCGATGAGAGATCAAGGGGCTTCATTTACGACGCAAATTAGGACATTCATGCGCTTGGAGAAGGCTTTAGACTGTAAATTATCTCGAAGCAAACTTCAACAAGCAGAAATCTTTTTGATAGCAATATTGCGCATACTCAAAAACAAAATTTCAATCAGATTAAATCGTTAAGAATTCTTTGCAGGCTCAATTTGTAATCCGATTCAGGCATAGCTTCAATTAAACTCATCAAGCCTTCTTTTGTCACGTTTCCAACCTGGTATGCCGCTTCATCCGGCGAGCCGATGAGCACGCCTTGGCGGAGCTGAACGGCTCTCACGAAGGAAGTTGCCTCGCTGAGATTTTCGATGGTCCCCGCGTCCGTCCAATAGACACCTCTAGAGAGCATGTGAGTCGACATTTGACCCAAATCTATATACTTGTTCAAAACCTGTGTTATTTCGAATTCATTCCTTCCTGACTTTACGAGGCCATCAACGTGAGAGTAAATATTTTTGGGAAAAATATAGAGACCTGTAACAGCGCTATCACCTATATATTCGACGGGTTTCTCTCTAATTGCAAGTAGGTTTCCATCCTTAGAATATTCAGCGACGCCGAAACTTTCTGGATTTCGTACTTTTTGCGTCCAAATGTGACAAGTACTGAAGTCACTTACCTCTGAGATTTGTCGACCCAATCCTTGCCCATAGAAAATATTGTCACCAAGGATTACTAAAGCGCTCTGTTCAAGGATAATGTCTGCGAGCACAATGCTAAGCGCTTCCGCAATTCCTGATGGTTCATCCTGTACCGAATATCCAATTCGGACCCCCCATTGTGAACCGTCCCCTAACAGTTTTCGAAAGGCAGGGATTGCTTCACTTGTCGACAGAATTTGAATATTTTTTGCACCAGCGAGAATTAGCGTAGTGAGTGGGTAATAGATCATTGGCTTGTCATAGATGGGCAGGAGGTGCTTATTTGTCGAACTGGTGGACGGACCTAACCGAGTTCCCCGCCCGCCCGCCAAAATGATTCCATTCATGCCGAAAGTGTACTATCGAGACATGAAGAAGATCCTCATTACTGGTGGGGCTGGGTTTATCGGATCGAACCTTGCTCAATACATACTCGAGAACGAGACCAGCGACGATTTAACTATAACTATATTAGATGCACTTACCTATGCTGGTAATGAAGCAAATGTTCCACGTGATTCACGTGTATCTCTCGAGGTGGGAGACGTAAGAAATGCTAATACGGTTAATCATTTTGTTTCTCGAGCAGATGAAATTTACCACCTGGCGGCCGAATCACATGTTGATCGGTCTATCGAGAACCCAAATTTATTTATAGAAACCAATATTTTGGGTACCGCGAACATTCTGGAAGCGCTACGAAGTACTGACAAGCGTGGAGTCATTGTCTCAACTGATGAAGTGTATGGAAGTTTGGAGTACGAATCGGCTACCGAAGAATTTGGAATCAAACCATCCTCTCCCTACAGCGCTTCGAAGGCGGGGGCAGATTTGTTGGCCTTGGCTTCCTTCCAGACATTTAAGACCAACGTTATTGTGACTAGGTGCACTAATAATTTTGGTCCTAATCAGTACCCTGAAAAATTAATTCCAGTCGTCATAAATAGAGCAAAAAACAATTTGTCGATTCCGGTATATGGAGACGGCACTAATGTCCGAGATTGGATTCATGTCGAAGACCACTGCAGTGGACTTTTCCTCGCTATGCAAAAAGGAATAATTGGGAACATATATAACTTTGGGAATGATCAACTGGTGAGTAATTTAGAGATAGTTTATCGAATTTTGGGAATCATGGGCAAGCCACTAAGCCTTATCGAGTTTGTCGAAGATCGGCTAGGTCACGATTTCAGGTATTCAATTAACGCCAAAAAGTCTCGAAAAGAGCTAGGGTGGAAGCCACGTAGAAGTTTGGAAAGCGATCTTCCATCTACGGTTTATTCTTATCTTTAATTAAAAATTCTTGAACCAGCGGAAATGAGTTATCTCTTTCTGAAACTGTCCAATTCTTATCTGGAATATGTCTGGACAGCTCTATGGATTTCCACGATACTCCAAACTCACGTGTTTCACCGTAATACCTACTGGATTTGTAGTTAATGACATTTTGCCTGCCCTTTGCACAGTATCCGTGTGCTACTCCGGGCGGTATCAGAATTTGATTTTCCCTCTCGGGATGGAGGTTGATTGATATAACACTAAGAAAAGTCGGTGAATCAGAACGGAGGTCAATCAAAATATCATCAACCTCACCCGTAATTAGTGTAACAAGCTGCCACTGGAGCTCTTGTATGTGGAATCCTCGCAGCACCATTGAGCTAGAGACGCTTGCACTATCTTGAACGAATGGCGGAATCTCACTCGGCAATTCCTCAGTTCGAATAATTTCCTGAAAATTTCCTCGGTTATCGCGGAAAACATTTCTGCGCCGGGATAGCACATCTGTCAAATCAGTTTTTTGGAACTTATCCATCCCGGAAACCTGACAGCAATGACCAAGTATCGCCAATATCCTGATCAAGATTTCCTGAAAAACTGAAGCCGGTATCTTGGAATTTGTTCGAACTTACTTCGTAGGAAAGTTGATTCATAATTGCGGTATCTACTAATTTTATGGCGCATTCACTTTCTGTATTAGCTTCGATGTGGTTAATTATTTCCTGAACAGTCCAATTGGCTGTCACAATATTGAATATATCGCCTTGGAAAAGGTCCAATTTAATAGTATGCGCAATTGCCGCAGAAACATCGCTTAAACTCAAGTAGGGACGTTTCTGATTCAGTGCTGTTCTCCAAACCGTCAAGTCTAAGCCGAGTTTGGTTTGAAATATAAATCGGTTAACCGCGGTATGAAAACGCATTCCAATGGATGCACCATGAATAGTGCCCAGTCGAAGAATCGTCACTCTCAAACCCTGCATCGAAGACTCGAGCAGAATTTTCTCTTCAGCTAATTTACATTCAGCGTAAGGACTTTGCGGTCGAAGCTCATTACACGATTCGTCAACAACGCTTTCCTGAGTGCCATATACGCTTGTACTTGATGGAAATATCAAAGCCGTGTCGGTCGCCAAACAAATTTCTGACAAATTACGAGTGCCAGAAAAATTGTTTGAATAGATACCTTCTCGATTATCGACATTCCCCGCAGCGTCCGTTATCGCTGCTAAGTGAATTACGACATCAAAAGGTCCATGCGACTCAAACCATTCCACGGAAAGGTTTTCGACAGATTCTTCAAAAAAAGTGAACGCTCGGGTTTGATTAAAAGAGAATAGACTGCTGTAACGTTGGGTGAGTAAATTGTCAACCACCACCAATTCACAACCCTCAATCAATGTTGGGAGGGTTTTTGTGAGATGTGAACCTATGTGTCCCAAACCGCCCGTTATCAGTACCTTCAATGCCCCCCCTTAAATTCTATGAACTCATCCCAATTGCGAATGTAATCATCCTCGCTATACGCATGATCAGCAAGGACAGTTACGGATGAATCCTGTTCAAAGTATAACTCCACCCAGATTCCCGATGGAACGAAAATTCCTAACTCCAAGCTCTTTAATGAAATCATATTTTCATTTTGTCCGTCTTTGAAAGTCAATCTAATAGAACCATGACTACAGAAAATTAACTGTTGGCAAATTCTGTGGGCATGAGCACCACGATTGAGGCCCGAAGGCCCCTCTATAAAGAATATTCTTTTGAATGAAGTGTTTGAAGTAGCAAAGGATTCAAAAAATGTAAGCCGTCCGTTATCGCGTTCAAAGATTGGTAGTGGATATGTGTGGATTTGCGAAATCCGAGAGTTAAAGCTCATTTTCTTTCCTTAGACTTGACTGGATGTGAGAAACTCTTGAATTTTCATTCTTATCCCGGTGTCCAAATCGATTTTGGGTTTCCAGTAAAGGGTTTCGGTTACCTTTTGAATATTAATCTCGACATCGCGTGCTTCCAAATCGTATGCGCTTGCAGGGAAATCTAGAGAACCTAACCTTACCTGCACGCCTAATTGATTCTCTACGTGAAATTTGATTCTCTCAAGGGCATCCTTTAGCGAAATTGAGGAACCTGATGCGATATTAAGTTCATTAATCCCGGTTTTAGGGATCATTTTGATTGTTAATAATATAGCCTTAATTACGTCTAGGGCGTGGATGAAATCACGGCGGTATTCTCCATCTCCAAAATAACAAATTTCCCTACCATTTATTGCTTCATTTATTGTACGGTCGAAAAATCCTCGATGCGGATTAAGCGGATTACTTTGAAAACCATAAACGTTGGAAAGGCGCAAAATCCATAGGCCACTCAAATCCTTTTCACGAAAGAACTGTTTCAAATATTCACCCACCGTAAATTTCGAAACCTCATAGAAAGTTTCTGGCCTGACAGGTGAATTTTCATCCAGGGGTAACTTTGTGATTGATCCAAATTCCGTGACTGAACCCAGATATATTACGGCTGGCACAGAACCATTCTTCTTCAACGAGTTTAGTAACCTAATCGTCGATATAAGATTGCTATGGATATCGGATTCTATGTCGTCTCGTGCTTTGTACGCACTAGTCTGGTGCGCGGTGAGAATTACGGTATCAATTTCAGGCAAATCGAGATTTTCTAGATTTCTCCAGTCGATTTGCACCCATTGTAGATTTGAATGGTAGTCCACTCTTGGACCAGAGCTTAATGCAACAACGTCATATCCTTGTTTCAGTAATTCATTAACAAGTAATTTTCCAATTTTGCCACTAGCTCCTGTCACCAAAACTCGACGTCGGATTGTCACCTTCACTCCAAGGCTAGCAAATAACCATTGGGATTAAACGAGGCAAAGGTTCTATCCGAGTAAGCATTTTTAGAGGTAAATCTTGTATTTTCTTTAAGAAATTGTCTTGCAGCAGTTCCAGGATTATTTCCAGGGCCCCATGGACGTGGGCGATGAGTTTGCTCCGGGATTTCCTCGACTATAGTGTCAGAAACAATAATGTAAGACCCCTTTTTTACAAGTGGAGACCATAGATTAAGTTCATTGTAGACGTGTTCGTGAGTGTGATTGCTGTCGAGAATTAAAAGTACAGTAGATTCGGATGGAATCTGAGACTTTACAAATTCGAAAATTCCAAGGTCTGTTGAGGAACCCTCAATTAGTGATATCCGATCTGAAACTGAGCACTTCATGATTGCATCACGATTATGAGTTGGAATCGTCACGTCAATCCCGAATACCTTTCCTTTTTCAGTTAGTTCTAGGAACGCTGCATACATCGCCAAACTTCCACCCCACGCTACTCCTGCTTCAATGACAAAGTCAGGTTTAAGATGCCAGAGGAGCTCTTGGGTCAAAACTATATCCTCCGGCATTTGTATGATTGGAAGGCCCATCCATGTCCAGTTGTAACCATATTTGTATTTGTCGGAGAGCTCGACAAACTCTAGTCCCATGTTTCTTAATGATTGATCCGCCTTCGCCCGAGCTATGTCCTGCTCCTTCTCTATTTCAAATGCTGCTCTATCAAACATTATTCACTGCCTCGCAAATTCTCTCTAAATCTTGGGTGGTTAATTCTGGGTACATCGGTAGCGAGAGTACACGCTTGGCAACCAATTCCGTATGAGTCAAATTCCCGGAAACTTTACCAATTTTATTTCTGTAGCCACTATTCAGATGAACAGGGTATTCGTAGTGAATCCCCGGGAAAATGCTGCTTTGCTTTAGTTCAGAGATGAATTTTTCACGATTGCGAACTTGGATGACATACAAGTGAAAAACATGGAAAGCGTCGGTGGAAGTCATTGGGAGATTTATCGCAGAATTATCAAGATGTGTTGAGTAGAAGGAAGCATGTTTTTGACGCGCGTTGTTCATCTCATCAAGGTGCCTAAGTTTGACACGCAAAATAGCGGCCTGTATTTCATCGAGCCTGCTGACAGTGCTCGAAATTTCCGCATCTCTAGCCTTACCCCAACCATACTGCCGCAACCTAACGATTTTCTCATAGATTACTGGGTCATTGGTGAGGATTCCTCCGCCATCGCCAACGGCACCTAAATTCTTGGTGGGGTAAAAACTGAAACAACTAACTAAGCCAAATGTTCCTACTCGTCTTCCTTTCCATGCAGCTCCATGAGCCTGCGCGCAGTCTTCCAATAAAGTAATCCCATTTTCGTTAGTCCATTTCAAAATTTCGTCCATGTCGCAAGCTTGTCCATAAAGATGCACTGCAATTAGCGCCTTGGTGCGAGAGGATTTGGCGGCTTCAAATAAACTTGGATCTATGGTGTAGGTGCTCGGATTTATATCTACATATACCGGGGTGGCCCCAGTCGAAACTACTGCCGCAGCCGTCGCTACCGCAGTATGCGATGGAAGTATGACTTCATCCCCATTTCCGATTTCCAGAGCACGTAGCGCGATACTCAATGCATCTGTGCCACTATTTACGCCAACGCAATAATTCACTCCCACATACTTTGCAAATTCCTCTTCAAAATTCGCGACTTCGGTTCCCAAAACATAAGAATTGGACTCTAGAACTCTGCTGATTGCCCAATCGATTTCAGAACGAAACTTTGAATATTGCAATTGAGGATTAGCGAAAAAAAGTGGCGCTAAATTAGTCATTTGCTTTCCTGGAGAATTTCGATTTGTGGAACAAATCGAATCCAGCGAACACCTTGAGCAGTCAGCGCCAATTCTTTCTCGAGAATTTCCTTCTCGTGGTTCCAAGCGAATAAAACCAGGTAATCCGGATTTAGCGAACGAAGCTCTTCCGGCGTAACTATCGGTATATACGTTCCCGGAGTCAACCGACCTTGCTTTTCCGGAGTCGAATCCGAAATATAAGAAATTAAGTCACGCCCAATTCCACAATAATTTAAAACTGTCGTGCTTTTGGATGTCGCAGCGTAACCCGCCACAATTTTACCTTGTGCCTTAAGTTCATTCAGGAGATTAACCAACTCGTTCTTTCGAATTTCACAATTTTTAGCAAATTGGGCGTAGCTACTGAAATCGTTAAGTCCATTTTTTTCCTCGTCAAATAAAGCCTTTTCGCAGCGTTCAGTACGTGGCCTTTCTCCTTCGCGTGCAATCACATAGCGCATACTTCCACCGTGTGTAGCCTGTGGTATTGCATCAACCAAATCAAGTCCGAATTTTTGAAAAATATTTTTTACAGATGTGCAACTGAAAATGTACACATGCTCGTCATAAAACTGATCATAGGAAGTTTTCTCGAGAACGTCTCCAGCGTAGGGTTCTTCAAATATAAATCTTCCCCCTTCAGCTAATAATTTTTCAATGCCTCTCGCAAAATCATTAATGTCCGGGATATGACATATAACGTTTGCTGCCAATACTAAATCCGCCCGACCATGGGACTGGACAATCAAATCTGCCGTTTCGCTTCCAAAAAAAGCAACCATAGAAGTCACTCCCTTAGATTGCGCAACTTCCACCACGTTAGCTGATGGGTCTACACCTAAGTGTTTTATTTTTAGATTAGCAATATTCTTCAACAACGTACCATCGTTTGAACCTATTTCGACCACGAACACCTCTGCGAAATCCTTATTTAGATCTGCCAAGGACTGAGAGGCGAATGTTGAAAAATGTTTCGTCATACGGTCCGAAAGTCCAGTAAAAAAAGTGTAACGATCATGAAACATCAAATCCGGACGAGGCTGATTCTTCAATTGAAAAAGTTTACAATTTGGGCAGAAGTAGGTGTCTAGTTCGAATCGATATAGATCATCATCAAGACTTGACACAAAATTATTCGCGATAGGCTGAAGGCCAAAATTAATCACGTGCTTAATATCATTTCCACAAAATCGACATTTAATCATTCTTGGCCCCCGGAAATGAATCAAGTTAAGGATCGTAATTGAATTTACTTCACTCACCAGTTTACAGGAAGCTCGATTTTTTGTTGCATTTCAGGGGGCAAACCGCTTTCTACCGAAAATTTTCTTCCAAATTCTAGGGCAGATGCAAGGTTTGCTAGTGTTCGATTCTTGATTTCCGCGAAATTGTCCAACAACCAACCTACCGCTTTGTCTGATGTCAGGTCCCCATCGACATATTGATTGAAATCTGCATAAGATGTGAAATTAAAGCTATCAGGCCACATTAGAAATGTATGAACCACGTAAAACTCGTATAGCTGATTTAGTCGCTCCGAATTGAGTTCCAGGGTTGGAAGCTCAATCAGAAATTTCTTGTATTCGTCCCGCGAATGTGCATGAAGATTAAAATCGTAACTAACATGTGGGTTGTAGGAGGCATTAATGACGGTGAAATTTAGGAGAGGGAGTTCGTGACCTGCGGACCCAAAACAAGTAGTTGCATGCCGAATTCCCTCTCGATAAAGCTGACCATAAGAAACATCCGGGCTAAGTAATACAAACTTAGGATGTGAGTCCACAAATTGTGAAATAATTGCGTGTTCTATTTCTGAATAGTCTCGGTGGATTTTTATGTACCACTCATGATCTGTAACTTCGGCAACTTCGGCGATGAAATAGAGCCAATCTAAGAAATCATCGAACGGCATCTTTCTGTACCCGTGCGGATTGTCAAAAAAATCGTGCGCCAAGACCAATACTTTTGACCTAGTCGAATTTGAAGTTTGTCGCGGCAATGTTTGGGAATTGAAAGCACTGAGAATTTGGTATCTCATAGTGCCTATCCCAACTTCTCCCTCTATGCGCATTTTTAGGTATTTCTTTGCCTCCGAGAGGAATTCGTCTTTCTTTGCTTCCGTAAGTGCGTCGAAATATCTTGGGTAATGCTGAAATCTCTCATAAAGCTCGAAGGGTTTTGTAACAATATCGATTTCAAATGGATTCGCCAGAATTACAGGCACGCCGTAGTTAAACGCTATGCGGCTTAGCAGGCCAGGGCCAACA
>Ga0214164_1000992_pt1 | contig 17132 bp, 23 predicted proteins | sample TroBogepilimnion_13_FD_153003 | JGI IMG/M metagenome (GOLD analysis project Ga0214164, IMG submission 153003) | Freshwater microbial communities from Trout Bog Lake, WI - Practice 03JUN2009 epilimnion v4 | ecosystem: Environmental > Aquatic > Freshwater > Lake > Epilimnion/Euphotic zone ...
TTGCAGTATCAACTTGTCAGCCTCAACTAAAGACCTTAAGTTGGTACAACCAATTCTCTTAACCTGAGGTGACATTTTGACACCCATCTGAACACCTCTGGCGAAACCTGTAGACAATTGTTGGGGTTTCTTATTACCGGTATGTACCTTCCATAAGTTCTCATATTCAAAATCAGCGTGTAATGTTTCTGCAATCTGGTTGGTATTGTTAACTTCAACCAAGATATATGCATCATTATACAGTCTTGCTGTATTATATATGACAGTTGGGAATAGTATCGGTGATATGGATGAACTGTTATAGGCTGCCACTTGTCTATATGGCATTGCAGTCATATCAATAACCTGGAAGGCAGAACTATCCAGTCCTTTACCTTCGGCAACGTCAACCATAATACAGTATAGGTGGTCTTTGAGGTTCTTTTCACCATCTTCTTTGACTGGGGGCTCATAGATTCGTACCATATCATGTACGAATGTTGGGTCTCTATGTGCAATTTGTTGTAGTTTACGACCAGAAATGAGTGTATTGGACGAACCTAAGAACTCGGTCTCAAACTCTTGTGCAAACTGACGTTCAGAAGTGTTACGAATTGTTTCTTCTTTCCAGGCTTCATCTCTACCTGGTACCATTGACCAATGAATCTCAAAGGTCTTATAGTTATTTTTACCGGTAATGGCATCCATCCACAACTTGTAGAATAGGTTCATACCGTTAGGTGTAGACACAATAATAATCTTGGAAGTTTTACCAGATGAAATTACAGGGTATACAGAGTTAAAGAATTCTTCAGCAATGTTATTAGGAACGAACGCAAATTCGTCCAAGAATACACAGTTAAAAGAACCTCCTCGAATTGCAGAGCTTGATGTTGATGCGGCAATAATCTTAGAACCATTTTCTAGTTCTACATTACCTTTATTCCATGTAACAACACCTTGTTGCAACCACATTGGTAAGTTTTCGTATGCCAGTTGGTACTTGGCCAAAATATCTCTAGCCAGTGAACCTTTGTTAGCAAGAACGGCAACGGTTTGTGTGTCAGTAAACAGAGTTAACCAAAGAAGATATGCAACCGAGGTAGTAGTTTTACCGACCTGACGAGGACATTTAGTGATTGAGAAACGATTTTCGTGGTAGACTTTAATCATCTCCTTCTGAAAATCCCACATCTCAAAAGGCATCAAACCTCTATCAACGTTAACAATCTTGATATAGTTTTCAGCAAAGTATACTGGATCTTTGGCACACTTAATGTATTCCTCAACCTGTGGCTGAGTAAAATTGACCTTAACACCAGACTTCTTAAGTAAAGGGTTGTCACGGTATGAATCACCTGGATCTAACCGGTAATCATAATCATCATCATCAACTACACTCATTGTTCTTTGCCTTTAAGAAACTTATTCAAATCGGATGTAGAACCCACAAAAATGGCCTTGTCTATCTTCGTACCACCAGAATCTTTCTTGGCACCAGATATCTCTCTCATTTGTTTTTGTGTATTTAATAGTTCTTTGTTTGCATCTACCATGTTCTTAAGTAGAGTTGCATACACTTCGAAGGCTCTTGGATGTTGTCCTGCTTTGGCAACATTCAGTATTTCTTCCATGGCATCTTTGCCTTGGTCTATAATACTTTGTAGGTTTTCTTTAGTCTGTTGGTAAGCATCAGTCAAATCTTCCTTCATATCAGGTTCATTGTAATGCACGACAGCAGCCTTAGGAGGTTCTGGTACCTCCTCTTTAGGCGTAACATCAAATATTTGTTCCATGTTTTTATCGAATGTATTCATAGTATTATGTAGGCGAAGATCCATTGTAACGTGATAACCAATAAGTGGCATTTTGTGCGTGTTCTGAGGCTGATAAAGCTCTATTATATGCATGAGCAACTGCAATATCACCATTGAAACCTGGTGATGTTTGTGTTGCACCAATAACTGGAGTGGTCGCTGTTGGTCCGACCGCAGTTGTTGCGCTTGTTCCAACAAGATTACCATTTACATATAATGACCATCCAGAGGTTGGAATAAAAGTAACACTAACATAATACCATGTGTTCAAACTTTCTGTTCCTGTAGATTGTGATACATCGGTGTAAGCAGAGGTTGTGTGGTTACCTGCACAAAAAATATTTTGACCGTTATTGAACCAAGTTGTATCTCTTGCCTCAGCCGAACATTGTAAATAACCAGCTCCAAATGGTGCATTTGAATTACCACTGGTGCCACGAATAACTGCACCTTTAGTATAACTCACACTAGCATTCATAAATGCACTAGGCGCTTTGGCCCAATTTTGATTGCTAGAATGAAAATATGCTGTACTTGTTCCTAAATTAACCACATTAGAAGTGTTAGTCCATGGAACGGTTGTACCATTACCTGTATAGAATGTAAAGTTGCGACCATAACCACCTGTATCTGGCCAAGTATTTCCTGATACATAATTTGCCATATCAAGTAAATATATTACATTTCCAGTAACTAATGTGTTTGTTGTAGTTAAAGAAATCACATTGTTATTCATAACCATCATTCCCAACATATTAGTATACTCCAGTACCGTTGATATACCAGGTATTAGCCGCAGTCATTAATAGAGTTGCCATACCATATGTGCTAACATTCCTAGATGCGCTTGTTGTGTTGCCAGCAAGATACATTGAAACGCCATTGTTTGGTGTTATGATTACGTTTGAAGAACTATGTGAAACAACAATAATGGTTGTACCATTTGCATATGTTGTATTGGATGTCCAAGGAATGTATAGGTTTACGGCAGAAGCGTTGGTGTAATATAAATGCTTGCCAGCATCTGTATTTGCCAGAACATAGTTATTTGATTGTGCGTTTTGTGGAATTATTTGAGCTGCATTATTGGCTGCTATAAAAGCGGCATTAACCGTTGTGCTAGCATAAAATCCAATATTAAATGCTGATGTTGCTAAAACATTGGCTGAGTTTGCTTCGGAGAAAGCCGCATTTGTACTACTATTTTGAGTTGTTGCAATACCAAATATTAAAGATATATTAGCATTTGCTGATGTCATTGCTCCTTGTAATAGAGCGATGTTGCCATTTGATGCTGTACTAATACCAAATAAAGTCACTACATTAGCATTAGCAGTATTCAAACCACCTTGTAGGTATACTGTGTTTGCTGATGCAGAATTGGCTGTATTGGCCGCAGATTGTGCAAATACATAACTTGATTCTGTATTGGCCAAATTGAACGCAGCTTGTGCTAATGTTGTTGCCGCAGTTATATTATTGTTTTGACTTGCTTCTATACCTGTTAGATATATGGTATTAGAAGATGCATTATTTGCCGTTGTTCTGGCATAAGTATCAATTGAACCTGCTGGTGTGTTGGCCTGGTTGTATGCAGCCTGTGCAATGGTTGCAGCTATGTTTGCTTCGTTGAACGCAGCCAAAGCAATAGTCAAATCTGTGTTTGATGTATTGGCTGCATATTGTATCAATGCATTTGATATACCACCAATAGAATTGGCCACATAACTTTCTGTAGCCATACGGTTTCCACCAGCAGTAACACCATCATGCACGGTGATTGCTCTGGTATTTGCATCAATAATCAATTCACCATCAGCACCTGTAGTACTTGATAGTGTTGTATTGGCATATCTTTTAAACTGTAGGGTCTTGGCCATTGATTTTTATCCGTTATTAATTTAATAAGTCTATGATACCAGATACTGACAACAAATCTTCTGTTGTTGAGAAGAAAACTGTACCATTACTATATGATATTACTGGTGAAGAATTTGCTTCAGTAATAGTTGTAATATAACCATGCAATGAGTTAGCATTAGCAGTTAATGGATCAGGTGTAACAACAATATTGGAGTATTCAAATGGTGTAATCTGATATGATAGGAATTTATAATTTGAATTTGTTTTTGCACCAATAATAGGTTGATTTGATACAAAGTTGCCTTTAATATTGGTCAATATCAATTGTGAATTCTGGTTATATTCAACTACCGTTGCAGTTGCTGTGGCCACACTCTCATTATAACCTTGGTATACAATCTCACCTGCTTGGTAAATTCCAACACCACCTGTATTGGCCATATTAAATACGACCTTATCAGTAGAAGATATATCATTGTATATATTCGTAATAGAAGTCTTGATAATACCAGCTGGTGGACTTGATGCACCAAATATAAAACCTTTGACCGTAAAAGTCAAAGTCCAAATAATCATACGTGGATCTGATTCACGGTTACCTTCATATGTAATATCAGAATTAACCGTATTCAATATGATAGGTATTTCTTTGACAATACCCATTTCAGGAATAAGATTCAACTTAATGGTATAATCTGGTGTAAAGAATGGTAGAATCTTTTCAATCATCTGTGTACCATCTTCTATGTTTCTTACATAGATGTTCAAATCAAAATCAAAATTATATGGTACTGGAATGTATTGAGAAATTAATTCTGGTCCTGCAACAACATTAAAGTTTCTTAGACTTGAAGTTTGTTTACGAGAAGAATCATACGATAGACCTTTCATTTCAAATGACATTCTTGGTAAACTCATTTGAACTTTTTTGTCTAGACTTGGATCCCCTTGCAGACGTTGTACATATAGTTCTTTGGCCGCATAGGCAATAGGTACAATGAAACGTTCTGCTTCTGTATTGTCTGGATTATATCTAACCAAAGTAATATCATCAAACAGGTTACCAAATCCGATAACCAGTTTGCGTATAACTCTGTCGTAATATGTATTAGCCATTATATACTCCCGAACGGATTAGATTCTGAGAAATCTGTAATGGCACCAGCGTTTGTACTGATATAGTTATTATCATATACTTCCGTTTCTGCATTGCTGAGTAACGGATTAAATGTAATTAATGAATACTGAGCATTGCTTGTTTGGCCAATGACTAACATATTATCAGAGAATTCTCCAGCAATATTAGATACGGTCAATGTATTTGATGTTGGTATAAACCCTTGTACAATGCCTTCTACTGTAGCATTTGCAAATGTATTATCTGGTGATTGGTACACAATTTCCTGTATGTCAAAGTAACCACTACCTGTTACATGGTTGATGTTTAAATCAATAGTATAACCAGATTGTGCTACGATTGCATCTACATCGGCCACACCTGTATTGAGTATCTCTTGTGAGTATTTAAATTTCTCCATTTCTAGTTCATAGAAGTATGGAAACTTTCTACCTAACATAAAAAAGTCTTTGGTCTGGTTAACAAACTTAATCTCATACAATTCACCAGTACCATTTAGAAACGGAATATAAACCAAATCACCTTCACGAGGTCTTTGGAATGAATTTTGTGGTACTCTTTGAGAGAAAGACCTTTTAGAAAGAACTACTGATACGGAGTTTTTAATCTCTAGTCCAAACTTAGAGAAGAATTCTTTTTCACCACCATATTCTGTTGAGTTTTGTAGGTACATCTCAATAGGAAATGCATCTCTAAATTTACGAACTGGATCTTCACCATATAACAAATCTCGAGCCGCATCATTATCATTTGGTAGATAATACGTATCGAATCCCATCACCTTAATGGACTCAACGATTAAGTTTTCAATGAGTCTTTGTTCAGGTAATGAGTTATAGTTATTAAAATAGTGATTAGTTGCCATCTTAGTTCATAAACCATTCTAATGGTGCAAAATATTCGGTGGACATTTCTTTTTCCAACTTTTCAATTTCTTCGTTGGCTTCTTTTTGTAGTCTTACACCATCTAAAGTTACACCACCTGGCAATTGTAGACCAGCAAACTTAGCTAAGTTGTTACCCCAACTTCTTTTGATAAGTGCTGTTGCATATTCTTTTAACCAACGGTCATTCCATACCAAACCATATGTGTCCGGATTAATTACCGCATAACATTCAGATACCACAACTTGACCTACTGGTGCTTCTTCCATACCCCAAGCCCAATCTATATACAGTCTTTGCATATGTCTTTGGAATCTAATAGGAACTTCACCAGTAAACTGCAACTCTAATGAACGAAGATGTTGTTGAGTTAATGTGTAGTTGATATAGGATGCTGAAGTAAAGTCATACAACTCATTCAGTCTTAATTGGTATCTTAAGTCAAACATATTAACGTTAGACTGTGAATCGGTAATTGGGAAGATTCGAGAAATACCAGCAATTTCTATAGAATTATTGCCTGAATCGGTGGCTGTGGTACAATCTAGATATAGGTTGTTGATATCGTTTTGAGTAATTGTGTGTACCCAATATACTTTTTGAAGACCGTCAAAATGGTAATCTTGCCAGTATTGTAATGCATCATCAATACGGTCTTGTACCTGGTCATCATCAACGTTAATGTCAATGACAGGAAAACCTAATCTTCTTAGGCAGTATGTTGTAAAGTCGGCTCTATTTGTTATTGTCGCCATGTCTTATCCTAATGCTATTGAGAAAGCTAGTGCTTGAGATATAGCAGAATTGGCTTGGTTGTATGCTTGTTGTGCCAAAGTTAAGGCATTATTAGCTTGTGTCAAGTCCACACTACTATCAATATTTATTGTCTTAGTAGTGGTATTGGCAGTAATTGTTACGCCATTTGAACCTGTAATACTTAGAATGTCGGTTGGTGAACCTGCAAGAATCAGCGTAGAGTTAACGTTGATTGTTGAGAATGTTTGTTGGTTGGTGATGTATGATATACCACCAACACCATTTAGATAATACAGTTTGCCGTCGGCATAGTTAATTGCCGTCTCCCCTGGATTCAGGGTAGCCGGTATATTACCTGGCGTACCAGACTTTTTAAGCTGGATTGTTGTATTCGATATTGCTGCCATTTACGTTAGAATTCTCCGCCGTCTTCTATTGCTTCTGTTATGCCAGTATTTGTTGGATTATTCAACTCATCAAGTTTCTTGCGTTTAGCAGGACTTAATTGTAAATAAGCAATTTGTTCATTCAGTTTGGCAATTTGTGATTCATAGTTTCTCACCACATCTTCTTTTTCTTGTCTAGCTGATGCTAATTGACTTCTAAATGTATCAACATGGTCAATACTTTGTTTGGCACCTTCATATTCTTTTTTAACAATATTCAAAAGAGCAATTTCTTTCTTTAAATCTTCTATTTCTCTTTCTTGCTCTTCGAGTTCCAAAACTCTTTCATTTAACTGACCAATGGCTATGTCTGTCATACGTGCATTGGTCTGTAATGTAACACTTCTTAACAACAACTCTGTTAAAGTTGCTGTCATTGTTTCTAGATATACTTCATTATACTTATTATCCATCTCAAACTCCTATTATAAAATCAAATTTGTTAAAATTGTCCACCGTCCATAGTTGTTGTCCATACAGGAACACCAGAGTTGGTGACTGTCATAATCTGGTTAGACCATGTTTGGTCGGCAGAACCTGCAGCTGCTGTAACACCTAGTGCGGCTGTGCCGTTACCATATGTGATACCATTTACTGTTGCAGAGTTTAGACCTGTACCGCCTTGTGGTACTGTTAGACCAGAAATTGGTGCGTATGTAACACTTGTTGCTCTACCCCATGCATCAGCAGTAAATCCAATCAATGTACTGTTCAGACCATATGTACCTGTGTTTGCGAGTGCAACGTTGGCCAATGAACCGACTGGGTTTGCACCAGCACCAATTAACATCTGACCTGATGCAAATGTATTGACACCAGTACCGCCTTGAGTTACTGTTAGACCGTTGATAGGTGCATATGCAGCTGATATTGTTCTACCGTATGCATCAACTTGTAGACCAATCAATGTAGAATTTAGTCCGTATGTACCAGTATTTGCAAATGTTGAGTTTGCTAATGTACTTAGTGCGCCTGTACCTGAACCAACAATGATTGAACCTGTTGTAAATGAACCTTGACCTGTACCACCAGAAGTGACTGCTAACGGATTAGTTAGTGTTAGTGTACCAATTTGTGCAGTTGTGATATTTGCAGAAGATGCATTGGCCTGTGGTGCAATCAAGTTGGCATACAATGTAGATGTATTGGCTGCCGTGAAATAGTTGTTTGCAATGACGTTACCAGTAATGTTACCAGTATAGTTTAAGTTATTGAATAGATAGTAACCTTTGTTACCCGCATCACGGACCAAACCAGTAATGACGTTACCAGTACCGTTGTTATATTGTCCGTAGAAACCGATATCAACAACGTCACCTGTTGTGTTATTGGCTGCTAACTCAATCAATGAACCTTGAGTCTGTATTGTTGTTGTATCAATAACGAACTGAGTACCTTGAACAATCAAGTTACCAGCAATTTGCAAGTTAGTACCGATAGTCTGTGTACCAACTGTTGATGTATTAGAACGAACGACTGTTGTATCGGTACCAAATGTTACTGTGTTACCTGTAACAGCTGTTGTAATACCTTTAATACCAATGTGTTCTAGTGTTGCACCAGAGAAAATTGTGTTAGTAGTTGTACCGTCACCAATGTTGAAACTGGTTGACACAATCGTATTGGCGATACCCATAATACGACCATTGGCAGCCACTTGAATTGTTGGTAGTATTGAGTTACCTTGTGTAACACCACCATAATAACCAGCAACTAGACCAGGAACAGTATTCAGAGAAGCATTTAAAACGACGCCGGCAGAACCGTTAAAGATAACATTGGCGGCATACATATCACCACCTTGGATACCAAAGTTCTGTGGGTTTGTAATTACATCGGCTGTATTTGCATCACCGTATAATCTACCAAAGAAGGCACCGTTTGGATCTCGTCTGACCAAAGTAGATGCTGTGTTAGATTGAGTGGCCGCATCCAGAGTTGCAGTATAGTATTGACCACCAACGTTAACCACACCATTACCACCAACCGTACCAAAGAACAGGGTGTTAGATGAGTATGAGTAACCAAGTTCACCTGATTTTAACGATGATGGTGTGCCTGTGGTACTGGATCTTTTAATTAGAATACTGGTATTAGCCATTCTTTAACCTTTTTATTATTATTTTTTATTTATTAAAATGCACCACCATCAACAAATTCAACAACAACATTAATAGAAGAATTCGCATCTCTCAAAACAAGGGTATTTGCTGTCAGATTACGTGTGGCCGCCTCAATTTTCTGAGTGTAATATTCTCCACCGATTCTGTGTGTTCCGCCATTTTGATCTCCAATGTAATGTGTATTGGAAACAAACGAATACGCCATCTCACCGTCACCAAGTGTCGGAGGAGTCGTATTAAAATACGAACGGAGTATCTGAATGATTGTATTGGCAGCCACTTAGTATGTGCCTCCGTCTACGAAGGTCAGAATTGAACCTACCGGAGCAACAACGAAACTTTTTGTGGAAGATTGATATACAATAACGTCATCATTCTGAACACCAGTCAGGTTTAAGTCTGATGCGGATGCCAATGTGTTACGACCATAGTTAATTGCAGAAACTCTAGGCTGTGCACCTGGACCTACCTGAACATTTACGGTACCAATTACTTGTCCCATAGTTTACCTCGAAACGGACGGTGAAACATATACAATACCTTCTAAGATTCTGGTCGCATTATTGGACGAATCAATCAAAATGGTATCGTAAACATATTGATTGTAAATTAGTGTGGAAGAATTGGCAGAATCTAGGGACAAGGTTAGTGCACCTGTACCTGAATTTAATGTGACAGCGAACTGTGCCGATGTGTTGGCCGAATAATATGACCTGCGCATTTGACTTTCGGCTGTATAACCTGTTAGGTCGTAGATGTCTCCAAACACATCATCTAATGTGATTGTGATTGAATATGAACTTCCTTGGTCGATGTATAGGTTCTGGTATCCAGCTGCCATGTTTTCCTCATAAAAATACTCTTACCAACTATTTAGTTACAAGGGAACTGGAGTATTTGTGGTTAAAAGTGTAATAGTATTTGCAACCCAACCCATATCTAATGTAGTATTGGCTGCAGGAGTAGGTAAATTACCTGCTTTTAACCAATAACCAAATGCAACAGCATCACGATTTTCTGGATTTATTGGTATGTGTGCATTATCTGTTAACCTTAACACATATGGTATAGGATTAGGTGATAAAACATTTGAAAAAACTACCTGATACATTTTATAACTCCGCAGATGATGTCCATGAACCGTCACACAAATATGTGGTGCCACTTGAGAAAGAACCTGATGAACTACCCTGAGCTCCAAAAGCATTTACATTATTATAATCAACACTCATACCTGTAAAAGTATTCCATCCGGTGGTGTACCAACCCCACAATGATCCACTACCTGTACTGTTATTACCATAATATGTTACAACTGGTTGGGCTCTTTTGGGAACAGAATATTTAATACCAATTACCCAACCAGCACTAGAAGTATATGCTGTCATCACCATATGTTGTCCATTTCCTTGAGCGAGTCCACTTTGTGGTGCAGTTCCATAAGAAAATGATGTCTCAAAATATCTTTGACATATAGCTAATTCAATACCAAATGGTCTGTGTTCATATGGTGTTGCTTGATTGCCAAGTTCTAATTGTACACCAGTATATTGGAATGTTGCACCAGTGGTATCACCTATATGTACCGCACCAGTATAACCACGTAAATCTGCGGCTTGCCAAGAATTTAATTGTGATGCTGATGTTGCAGAGATAGCAGAACCTTGGCCTAAATCAAATAAAACATCTAGTGCACCTGCGGAACTTGTTACCCAAGAACCTATTGTTGGTCCGGGAATATTAATTACAAAATATTGCCAAGTATTTGCTTGTGTTATATTGAATGTAGTAACATAAGAAGCTGAAATGGTATTTACTTCTTCCAACGACACAGCAAAAGTTCCTGTTAAACTAGATTTGGCCCAAAAAGATAGTGTAACTGCTTTTGCATTTGCAGTACCCCAATTCAAATGGTGTATATTATTTCCTTCAATATATTGTCCTGTGTTTCTTCTTCCTACTGAGTTCGAAGAAGTTGCAACACCATTAGTACATTGTACCTTTAGAGATTGATAAAATCCTGGAGGAGCATCAGCAACTTGTTGGAAATAAATTGAATTTGATGTTGTTCCATTATAATTATTAACTTGCCATCTATCTAATCCATAATTGCTTACTGAACCATATGTTGCGGATGTGTTTGCGCCGGCATTATGTTGGTCAATTTGCATTGCACCATTATGTAATATGTTCCTAAAACCAAATGATGAACTGGTGTTTTGTATATAACCTTCCACCGAACCTGTAGCCAATTGAGAAGAACCGATAGTATTATTAGCCACTTGTACATTCGTAACAGCATTATTAGCAATCTGTAAGGTCGTAACAGCATTATTAGCAATCTGTGAAGTTGTGATTGCTAACGGACCAAAACTGTTTGTATTTAACTGTGAAAGTGGCATTTCTTATTCTCTGTTATTCTTTTATTTATGGTAATGTGGCCAAGAAAGTTGTTAATGCAGAATCAGTAATAGGATTACCATCAACATCATTTAAAACTACTCCGTTTTGGATGTCTTTTTTGAATTGTTGGTAGTCTGTGTTGTCTGGTGCAAAGATAAAAGATTTTGTTTGTGCTTGACCAATAGTCATTGCGGCATCAGGCTTTGTACCATTTAATTCTGCAATATAAAGTTGATATGTCATAGCTCACATCCTGTAAATAATAATAACCCATTTCCACCGGGCGATGCAGCTAATATAGTTGCATTTCCTGCGGACAATCCTGAACCAGTTACGATTATTTGGCAACATAATGTAGATGATTGAGAAAATGCTAATGAAGCTGAAGTGCTTGTACCATTTGATTGTGTCATATTGAAAGTTCCTGAAGCACTAATTCCAGTTGGGGGTGTTCTAACTGAAACAGGAAAAGGAACAACACAAGCCGCTGTAGTGCTTGTTAAACATTGACCCATAGATATTTGGCTTTGAGTTGCACCAGCAGAAGCAAAAGCAGGTAAATACCTCTGACACAAAGCCAACTCAGTACCATAAGGACGATAATCAAAAGATGTTGCTTGTGTTCCTACTTCTAGTTGAACTCCTGTGATGTAGAAGGTTGCTCCGTTTGTGCCGACTAAAGAAGTTTGACCTGTTGCGCCACGGTATAGAGTTCCTCCCCAAGAACCTGCCGACCCTAATACAGATGAACCACCTGCCAAACAAAAATCCAAATCTAGACCAATTCCATTATTGTTAACCCAAGTTCCACTTGTATCCCCTGGAACAGTTACCGAAACTTGTTGCCAAGTATTAGCGGATGCAATTGAATAAGTAAATAAATAACATCTATTAGCCGCAGAATTAAACAAAGATGCAGAAAAAGTTCCAGTTAAAGAGCTATAAACCCAAAAAGAAATAGTAATGGTTTTTGCGCTAGATGTTCCCCACATTAAGTCGGCAACATTAAATCCTTCAATTGGTTGAGCTATATTAAAGTAATCGAAAGAACCAACAGAGTATGCTGAATTAGATGTAACTGCTAGATAATTTTGAAACCCTGCGGCAATACGAGTTGCGTAACCTGTTTCTGTTGTGCTAGGAGTTTGCTGACAAGTATATTTTGATCCTACATTTGTAACTGATTTCCATCTATCAACAACGTAAACCGAACCGCTACCTGGTGTTGTACTTGCCCCAGAATTCCTTTGGTCAATTGTCATCGCACCATTAATAATACGGTTCTTAAACCCAAATGTATTTGGTGCAGAAATTGGATTAGCAAATGTTGTTACACCTGTTGAACTGATATTCATTGCATCAGTAGTAGATGTTGAACCATTCGTAACAAAGTGAATACTGTTTGCACCCCATGTACCAACGACCATATCGTTAGCTGCATAGATGAAACCTGCGTTAGCTAATTGTAGGTTGTTGTTTGCATAACCAGCCGCTGAGTAACTGTAATTGGAACTATTAACACCGATTTCCATGTAGTTACCGGTGTTATTATAAACCGCATAACTTGAGTATGCTGTATTAGCTGGACTTTGGTTCTGTACTACAACATAACCATAACTTGCCGTATTGCCTGCAAAAGAAGCAATGATACCTGTGTCAGTATAGTTAAGTGTATTGCCAACTGCAAGTAGACCACCATTTGTCGTTGATGTTATTGAACCGTTGTTGGCGACAATAACAGAACCAACGGCACCACCTGAATTTAAATTCAGATTTGTTCCTACGTCTGCTTGTACATAATTGGCGTTTAAGGTTCCTGACATTTATTGTCCTAAATTATCTTTGTGATTGTTGTGCCGCAACCATTGCTTGATATGCAGAAATAACTTCTGATGTCCATGTAGCATTTGCAATTGCAACTACTTTTGGATCCTGACCAGTTAAGTCATCACCAGGACTTAAAGACCAACGGTGATATGATGCAGATAATTCTACACCATCTTCTGTCACAGCATTTCTTTGACGAACTTGAATATGTCCCATTTCTAGAACTTCAATTTTATCAATTATTGATACTTTTGCTAATGTTGACATTGTTTTCTCCTTTATTTTAATGTCCGCCTAATCTAATCCGGATTAGGTATTTAAAAATTTATTTAGAATGCTGCACGGTAAAATATTACACCAATTACCCTTGAATTTGTAGTTACATTATTTACAGCCATATATTGAACAGTAGATGCAGAACCATTTCCATACACAAAATACGCATAATTGCCACTTGCGTCTAAGTAATGAGTTATGGTATAAGGTGTTACTCCAGTAAAAGAATTAAAATACCCAACATTACCACCACCAACGGGATCATATGTATTAGACGCAACTGTAAACGGCAAACCTCTTATGCAAAGTTGGCCTGTAGCTCCTGATAAAGTGCTTGATGCAGCAATATCATAGCTTGCATAAACCATATTTCCTATTTTTGTATAGAAACCGCTTTGAAAAGAATATGATGCACTTCCGCTTGTACCAGATCCATCAAACCTAGGCGTCCAAGTGCCTGTCTCATAGTCATTGAGTATACTATTTGTTAATGCAGAAGCATTGTTGAATGTAATACCTAATCCAGAACCATATGCTGTCAAGTTTCCCGACCCGTTGATATACCATCTTTGTGAGCCATTTTGATAAAAACGTAATTGTCCACTTGTACTGCTTGGTCCAAGCGCAAGGTGAGTGGTTGTACTATCGCCTTCTGAACGAATAAAAGGCACATTTACTTCTGCGGATGAGGTTTGCTTCTGAAAGTAAATACCACTTGATGTACTATCGTAAGAACCACCGTTAGTAGCCCCAGCAACAATTGTCCTCTGATTTGTATCTACTGTAATAGCCGTAGTCCCATTCGCCTGTAATGTCATAGCATTACCAAAACCAGAATTGATGTTGGTGATTGAACCTAACTGAGTAGTGCCAACAGTATTAGCTGCCAAAGCACCTGAGTTAATCAGTAGTGTGTTAGATGAATTCTGAATTTGGTCGACTATTAAAATTCCTGCCATGGTTTTACTTTATGTTATATTCGGTTATTTATTATGGTTTAGGAAAGCCAATTGCAACTAACTCAGATATTGTTGTGGTGTTTGCAATAGCATTTCTCATGGATACAATATTATTTGACCATGTAGTGTCATCAGTTGAATTAGATAAACCAATTGCTGTGTTCGATAAACGAGTTTGATGTGCTGCGGCTGCAATCAAATTGAATTCATTAGTATGAATAATTTTTGCTTTACTAATGTTAACAGACACATTTGAACCATGTAATTCCCAAGCCTCAAAATAGATAACATCATTACCTTGTGGTAAAGCAGAACTGTCTATGATGATAGAACCTTCTGGTGTGTCTTTTGCTTGTACCTGTTCAATAGGTAACTCACCTGTAGGCATTGTAACACTTACACCACCATTTGAATTTGTATGAATAATAACTTGTGCCATTTTTATCCTAATTACTTATGAACCACAAAACCACAATAATATCCAGCATCTGATCTGGAGTTAACACCAGAAGATGAGTAGTTTTTCCATGTTGAAAATTGTGTGTTTGATGAGTATATATTATCAACACTACAAATTAATCCATATGAACCAGAATAACCGTCAGCCATTGCTAAACAAACATAATTCGTATCGGCAAAAGCGTTTGTATAATTAACTGTATATTGTCCTGTTCCGTTCCATGTTACAGAACTTACTCCATATGCCTTATTAACTGTTGTTGAACCAGAAGCTGTAAAAGTTACCCAAGCTTTTGCTGAACCTAATACAGCATTGGTCATTGAAGTAGTATTGGCACCATCAGAAATATTGGTGGCAATAATAGTATTTGAAGATGTAATCGTATTTCCAGTAATTACACCAGAAGCCGTTACATTGGCTGCCGTAACTGTACCAGAAGCAGTAACGTTACCTGTACTGAATACGTTACCTGTATTAGCAACCAACAAAGAACCAGTAGATGAAAAGATACCAGCAGAGTTAACCGATGCCATCACGGTGTTACCTGATGGATTTAGAATACTTAAACCAGCAGAAGATTGTGGTTGTAGAAAGTCTGCTTGAATTGTTCCTGCCACGATTACACCCCACTCTTTCTTTTACCATAACTATTTTTTAGATAACCCATTTTCAATCCTTCATTTATTTTTATATCAACAAATTGATTCATCATATAATCTTCCAAACACTTCCTGTTGCAACACTCACATACTTTCCATTTGCAATTGTCACCGGACCAGTAGTTGAGCCGTTATAGTTTAGTGTAATATTTACATTCTCAGAAATAATATTAGAGTTAATCCTTATTATCCCGGCGCTATCAGCACTTAAATAAGGATTTACTAAGACCTTCTCTCCCAAATAACGCACTTCAATGTTGTTAGTACCTGCAGGAGGTGCACCAGTGAAGATGATTTGTCCGTTATTCAATGAGTATGTATAAGCGGCCTGAACAACACCTGAAATTGATACGATAACGCTAGACTCATTTCCTGTGCCGTAACTAAGAGTAAAGGCCGTAGTCGAGCCATTACCTGAGAAGTAATCACTACGAAATGTACCGGATGTTGGAAGACTGCCAAGATAGCTCATATGTTATTCTTTATGATATTCTTTTATTTATGGTAATGTGGCCAAGAAAGTTGTTAATGCATCACCAGTAATAGGATTACCTTCAGCATCGTTTAAGACTACTCCGTTTTGGATGTCTTTTTTGAATTGTTGGTAGTCTGTGTTGTCTGCAATAGCAGGGATAAATAACATACCATCTTTATCTTCAAAAGTTCTAAATAGACCATTCAAAGTTTTTGTGATATTGTTAATATCAATTTGGTATTTCACAGTCATTTATAGCTCCGCAGTAAGATAAAGGGGACTTCCACCAGTAGCGCCCATTTCCCAAGGTTGACCTGATGACGGTGAAGGTGAAAAAGTTCCCGTAAATTTTATTGATCCACCACTATTTGTGGTGTGAGAAGTGTTATAAGATACAACGGCAGAAGTAAAACTACCTATAGCGTTCCAAGGTTGATTTTCAACATATGGACTTGTTGTTGTTAACCCCGCAGATGGAGATGTCCTCATTTGAACAGGAGGTAGAATTTCAGAAAGCATATATGCAGTACTAAAACCGTTATACCACATAAAAACTGGGGGGACTACATAATAATACCTCTGACACAAAGCAAACTCAGTACCATAAGGACGATAATCAAAAGCAGTTGCTTGTGCTCCTACTTCTAGTTGGAAACCAGCTATGTATAATGTAGCCCCGTTTGTAGATACAAGTTTATTTGTTCCACTAACTGAGTTGAAGGCAGTAGAACCCCAAGTATTTGCTGTACCACCATAAAAAGTGGAACCTGATCCTAAATCGAATAGAGCCCACATACCATTTCCGGTAGTTGTACTATTAGGTGAGTAACTTGTATTTGGATTTGTTACAATGGTACAATAAGTCCATGTATTTGCTGATGTTATGGTATATGAAAATGGACAAGTTCCTGCACTTGTTTGTAAGGCTCCACCAAAAGTACCTGTCAAAGAACTATATGCCCAAAATGAAATTGATATTGGTTTGGCATTTGCAGTTCCCATTCCAATATCAACAATATTATAACCTTCAATGATTTGACCAAAGAAATATTGGTCTGTTGAACCT
>Ga0214164_1000995_pt1 | contig 17113 bp, 6 predicted proteins | sample TroBogepilimnion_13_FD_153003 | JGI IMG/M metagenome (GOLD analysis project Ga0214164, IMG submission 153003) | Freshwater microbial communities from Trout Bog Lake, WI - Practice 03JUN2009 epilimnion v4 | ecosystem: Environmental > Aquatic > Freshwater > Lake > Epilimnion/Euphotic zone ...
TGCGCCCGGGATACAGAGAGTTTTACATTGAAGAGGGTATGCTCAAGAAGCACTGCGTCAGCATGAGCTTCGGGTATGACGAGTTCAAGGCGCAGATGGAGGCCATGTTCCCAGTGACGTACGTCAAGAAAGACATGCTAGCCAAGACCAACGGCCCTGCTATGCGTGTGAACGTCATGCATATCACATTCAAGGAGGATGTTTTTGATGGCAATACGCTATCCTTGGACGAAGCTTCAAAAGGGTGAGGGCTTCTTTGTACCCGCACTTAATCTAAAGAAAGCCAGAGAACTGGGGCTTCGCGCCGCAGTCTCTGTGCGTATCCAAGGTCAAGCCATGTTCGTCATCAAGGACGGCCTCATTGGCGTGTGGTTTTATCGCTAGCGTCACGGACCATGTTGGCGTACTGGATCTTCATCTTGCGGATTTCGTCCAAGCGTTTGCGTTTCTCGTCAGGCGATAAGTCAGATGCTCTGATGGCGTTCTCATAACCTGTAAACTTCTTCATGGTTGTTGTGTAATGGTCAGCTACCTGCGCCATTGCCAACTCGTTGCCTTTTGTGTTGAGCAACTCCATCGCGCCTGATCTATCCCCGCGTTTGATTCGTTCTTCAAAAGAAGCTTTAGTTTTCTTGAACTCATTCATGTCATTGTAGACATTGCTGATAATGCCACCCGCATCGTTGGGTTGGAAAGCCCCGCCAATCACAGGCAACTCAGACAAACGTCTTGTGGCTTGTTCAGGAGTAGCGCCTCTTGGTGCGCCAAAGCTGATCGCTTGTAAGAACGCTAGTCCCAATGTGCCGGTGTAACCGTTGACCAAATGCTCCAACATGATTGGAGACACGCCTGTGGCTTTGCCAAATGCTTTGGCCGCCTCTGTGGTGTTGGCACGGAACTGATCTTCGGGCAACAAGTGTTGCTCTCCGGGCGTAAGAATGTCACGACCTGTGTAGAACGACTTGCCAAGACCTGCTTCAATAGCGGGCTTAATAGCTTGAGGAATACCGTACGATGTACCGCCGGGGATCAAGTTTTTCATGATGCCGCCAAACGCTTCCACTGCTTCATCTTTGCCGTGCTCGTTGACCATCGTGTTGTAAAGCGCTTCAGGCAATGCCTTGAAGATGTAGCCAATCTCAAACGGAATGGGCAAACGGACAGGTTCATCAACACCGGGAACTCTCACAAACCAGTTGTTGTATTTCTGGTCAGGTGTGGCGTTCTTGTAAGCGTCGTCGTCCTGCATCATCATGGCGTAAGCCAATGTACCCGCCGCAATCATGGCACCACGCGTCAAGAGTTTCTCTTGTATCTTAAGCTTCTCATTGAATGGCATCTTGCCAGTCATTGCTTTGTACAACACGTTTAGAGATTGAATCTGCGCATTGAAGAAAGGGATGATAGAGTTAACAATGTGTACACTTGGAGATGCACCGCGCTTGTTAAAGTTCATGGACTCAAGCGACAACAGTGTGGCTTCCATTTCTGAAAGACCTTGTTGCAAGTAGCTGTTGTATTGCGCACGACGTGTTGTAGCATCTGCCTCCATCGACATGGCTTCGAGCTTTGCTAAACCGTTGAGCCATGCGGGTTTACCCTCGGCCATATCACGCAGAATCTTGGTCAAGTCTTCTTTTGTACCGGTGAATATCTGACCGCCAGTGATGCCGCGTTGCTCCAATGTAGCCTTGGTAGCGCTATTGATCTCTTTCAAAGAGTCAATCACTGGTGTGAAATTGGCACCGGCCAAAATAGGCGCGGCCAAAGAGTCACGGAACAACTGCTTAGCGGCGTACAAAGGAGAAGCCGTCACGGCTTGGCGCAGAATACGGGCAGGAATACCCATCATGCGGAACGCAAACGGCATTTGTGTTGGTATACCTTCCATGCCTTTAACCAACACATCAGCAGGAACGCCAACTTTATCGGTGTCAATAATGGCAAACTTGTCAACGCCGTCGTCCTTGAAGCGCACGGTGGAAGGGCCGGGAGTTCCTTTTCCTTTGCCGATGTGGGCCAAGTCCATATTAGCCAACTCAAACACTGCGTTTTTGGTAGCCAAGTTGCGGAGTGCCATGTCAGCCAAGATGTTAGTGTTCTGCACAGAGCTTGTCATAAAGTCAAGAATCGGCGCATCGCCTCCCACCAACTCGTGTAGGTAAGGTTGCTCAGCAATACTGCCCACACGGATTGGGTTTTCCTTACCGATAATCAACTCAGCCACGCCATTGCGCTCACGATACCAAGGAATGTAATCGTTTTCTTTGAGCAATCTGTCCGCAGTTTCTTTGGACAAAGCGCCTGACTCCACCACAAACTTAATTTGGTTGCGGTTGTATTCGTTGTACTCATTACGAGCGCGGTTAAAGATTTCTTTCAACTTGTCGTTGGCTTCGATCTTCTTAAACGCCTGATTCAACTCAGCTTCAGATATTTGATCGCCAAAATGTAACGCAGCGAACCCTTTGTCTTTGGCACGGATGGCTGACAAGTACAATGTAAACAACCTGTTTACAGCTTCGCCGTTACCAACAATGTCGTTGGCTTCTTTGAGCGTATTCACTGTACTCTTTAGGCTTGGGCCCGGCTTGCTCTCAAGCACGCGTTCGACACGGCCATCAGCACGGGTTTTCTTAACGAGTTGCAGAGCGCCATTGCTAACAGACTGAGCCACAAAGTTCATGCGCTGATCGTACATGCGCAAGTAGTACATCATTTGTGTACCAATCAAAGGCTCCATGTGTTTGGCCAAACGCTCAAAACCTGCAAATCTATCCACAAGTTGTGTCTCAAAAGCCAGACCAGATGCGTTGGCTTTGACTTTATCCATGAAGGTTTTTTGTTTGGCAATAAACCTATCGCCAATAGCACCAATAGCTTCAAACTCAGAAGTGTTGTACTTGGGCTTTACAGAAAACAAAATCTCTTTGGTTTGACCAACAGGATTGAGATTATGTGCAACAAGCTGCGCGCCTGTTTCTTTATCGCTAAAGTCTACATAATTATAAGTTACAGGAAGACCTTTTATGTTTTTTTCACGCGATGGATTATCAAGAAATTTTATTCCCGGTACGCCCAAAGCAAACAATTTTTCGGAAGCAGTTTTATCCGCGCCTACACCTAAATTTTTTTCAAATGCTGCACTAAAAGCGTTGTAAATATCTTTACCTAGTGGGTTAGTTTTTATTTCTATTCGTCGTGCGGGTGCGTTTGGGTTTGCGGAAACTTTAATTTTGTGTGTTGCAGGTTTTATAGAAGCGTCAAATTTTTCTTTTTGTTTTGCAGTCAAACTATCGTACAGTTTTTCAATACGATTATTTACATACTCAGATTGTTTTTCTTCATGCCAGTGCAAGTATTCATTTTCAGGACGTGTGTGTATTGTCCTAGTTAAGTACCCTTCAGGTTTTGGTATTGGCGGTGCAGATTCTTGTTTAAATGTGACTTCTTTTGGATTAAAAGTTTTTGCTTCTTCCAGTGCAGTTTTTGCGTTTATATAAATAGGCGCTGTGGGTTCATCAGCAAATATTTTTATTGTACTTTCAAGATCTTTTTTTGTTTCTTCAATTGCTTTTTTAATTTTTACATCAAGCGGTTCATCAGAAACATCTTTTTGTAAAAGCGTTAAAACTTCGTACGCAAAATTGATTTTGTTTTCGTTGTTGGAATAGTGATCGAGTTTGTCATACCCTTGATACAAAGGTTTATCATGAATACCGGTTATTTTTGATGAGTCAAAATTATCTTTAAACCATTTTTCAGTTTCTGCTTTATCACGGCCTTCGTATATTTTTAAAGAATTTTTTACTTCCTCTTCAATATTTTGACGAGGAGAAAAAACAAAATAATTATTAGTTCTATTGTTACTATCAATACGCAAAGCACTGGAAAGAATATTAGCGGCGCCAAAAGGCATCAAACGTTTTTTACCAACACCAATAGGGTACTCTTTGCCCATATCCCTAATGGCTTCCCAATTTTTACCATTGTATGTTGTTTCGTTTTCTTCTGTCCATTGTTTAACTTCAGGGTTGTTTTTCCAAGCGTCTAATCTAGAACGCAAAGCAGTATTTACATAGCCTTTGGCAATTCCGCTTTGTTGAGCGCGGTATGTGCCCCAACCATAAGCCTGCGCACCTTCGCCTGTACTCATATACGTATGGTCAAACGCATCAAACTTGGAGGCCGTGCCGTGCCATGTGCCTTTCAATTCCAAGTTGGCGCAACCATAAGCAAAATTAACCATGTCGCCAGCGGTCAATTCTTGAGGTATCAAACCAAACTTAGTAAGCGCTTTCTTGAACGCATCAACAATCATGCGTAACCAATTAGCTACGGCTTTACCGCCCCTAACGCCTGCGGGTTCAACACCCATTTGAGAAGCTTCTTCAACGGCGTAAGCTAACAACTCATCATCAATTTGACTTGCAGGCGTGTTGGCCATCTTGACGCGATCCATTGCAGCGCGCCCAACTCTGGCTTCAACTGAATCATCTGTGCGGTTAGCCCAACTCTTAACGGCGTTAACCAGTGCTTTGTATTGGCCTTCATTAAAGAAATTACGAAAACCAATGTGCACACCAACTTCGTGAAGCAGCACACCAAGACCATGCCCTTTACCAATATTGTTAGCAAACAATATTGCTTTTCCGTTTTGTACAAAACCTTTAGCATCTTTTGGAATGATGCTTTCCATTTTGTCGGCTCTGTTTGAAGGCAAAGTTTTGATGTAGTCATCAACGCTATCAAAAACTTGAAGAACTCTAGATGGTTGCGCTTCTTTTTCACGACCAGTTATTTTTTCGCCAAACGCAAGTTCAAGTTCTTTTTCAAGTTCTTTTTTGGTTAGACCCTGTGTTGGTGTACCGCGTGAAAATTCAGGGTCGTTTCTAAACCCGCCAAAATTTAAAATACCGCTTAAGTCAAAATCCGTATCTTCAAACTCAGGAACGCCTTTGCCTGTTTTCATTCTGGCAATACGGGCTTCTTCCTGTGCTAAAGTTTTGTCCGCTTTTTCTTCTGGCGTTAAACGAGTACGTCTACTGACTTGTTCTGCGGAGCCAGTTCTAAATTCTTTAGCGGCTGCCAATGCACTTGTGCTTGGAACAGTAGCGGCTTGAGGTTTACGACGTGGCTTTTCACCAATAATTGTTTCTCGTTGCGCCTCAAGTGATGTAATAGCGTTTAATAAAGCTAGCTTTCTTTGATAGTACGTCTTTTCTTTCTTTGGCGTCGTGTCAGAGTTAAGAAGTTCATTCAACTCTTTAGACGTAGCAGGACCTTCCATACCCACAAAATCAAGCGTTGTTTGCTCAAGCTCCTTGTCGATATTGTCCAAGAGCAAGCGCCTTTGTTCTTCGCGCTGTTTAGCATCCTCAATATCTTGTTGAGCTTGAAGAATGTCTTCGTATTCTTTGTCGCGTTTCTCAACGTCTTTGGTAACAGCCGGTGCAATCTCTGTCAGCAAATTGGTACGCATCTTGGCGTAATCTGCAAGGTCAGAATGCACTTTATCCAAAAGCTTTTGTTTGGCTTTGGTTGGTTTGTTAAGTATGGACTCACGCAACGCAACAGCGTTCTTTTCCAACTTGTCAATTTCTTTGTCGATATTGTCCAAATACTTTTGCGTATCTTTATCAAGCGCACGCTGCTTGGCAGTAATGCCGGGCAAGTTAGCCAACGCATTCTTAGTTTTTTTGGTTTCAGATTTAAAGTCATCTGATTTCTTTTCAGCAGCTTTAACAACTGCTTGTTGGGCTTTGGCTTTCTGTTCAGCCGCACGCAAAGCAAATGGGTATGGAACTTTACCCATGCCATACAACCTGATAGGACCACCGCCAACAGGTCGTGCGGTTACTTTTTCGCCTCGTAGATGCGCCAACTCTTCTTCGAGCATTTCAAGATACTTGCGCTCGTTTTTGACATTGTCGTCCAACATGGCCTGAGTGGCAATCTCAGCGCCATCAATTTCCTCATTGCGCGCAGACACAAGATCGTCTAAGTTTTCGATTTGCTCATTGACTTTTTTCTTTAAATCCTCAATGATGTCTTTCTTTTCTTCGTACTTAAATAGTTGGTACGTTAAGAGATCATCACGATCCGCATCTTTCTGATTGGCAATGTTCATCAAACGAATGTTGATGTTTTCAAGCTCTTCTTCCTCATTGGCTAAAGTATCTTTAGCTTTCTTGAGTTCTTTGCTAAGACGATTGATTGCTGGATTAACCAACTCATTGACAACATTACGAATGTGCGCTTGCGCTACGGCCAAAGCTTTTGAAACGGCTTCTTGGTATTCAGCACGTTGGTTTGCAACTTTGGTTTGCATTGCCATAATGGCTTTCTCTTGTTTGGTAAAAACACGAGAGCCTTCCACTTTGATGTGGTCTTGAATGGCTTTGATTCTCTCCAGTAATTCTTGAGTTTCTTGCCTCAACGCAGCCGCTTGTTTTCTTGTGCTTGCGTTGCTGCTCTGCATGAACTCTACCAACTTGTTGTTGACTGAATTCAATGGAATTTCTTGCGCCAACATGCGCATGGATTCACCAACGCGCTTGTCATACTCGGCTTTCTTGTCGTTGTACTTGTCCATGATGCGAGTAAATTCATCATTTTCTTCAGCAGTCAACGGTGCAAGAGCAAACTTTTTATTAACCAAGGCTTTTTCAGCATCGGTTTCGCCCATAGTGGGGCCTTCAACAAACAACTTAGCAATCTGTTCGTTTGAGTATGGAGATGTTTTAAACTCCCCCGACGACAACAAAAAGTATTTGCTCTTGCCTTTAATGGTGGCAAGCTGTGTTTGCAAATCTTCCAGAGCCGCCATAGCGCGCTGTGTGTTTTCTTTTGCAACCTTTTGCTTCTTCTGCATCTTGGCTTGCAAATCTTGCGCTTCTTTAATAGCGTCCCACACAGGTTTGATGCGAGGAGACTTGGCAAAGTTAGCAGGGGTGGCACGAATGTAGCCAAGGTCTTCTTCCGTTTTGGGGAACAAAGACAACTGCCCTGCTTCTTTTTGATCCATAGCAGTGGGTCTAGCAGCGGCAATCGCGTCATTGACGGCACGAATATCTGTCTGCGTTACTTGGCGCCCAGAAACAATACGATCTACAAGATTCTCAACGGCTTCTAAAAACTGTTGTGTGGGTTTGCCGTTGTCCATGATGTCGATGGCTGCATTGAGCGCATCGCGCGCAGCAGGACGCATGGGGCCCATCTTGGCCATCTTGTTACGAACAAACTCAGTTTGACGACGTATCTGGCCACCCACTGTAGTGGCGGTCTCACCTCTAGCTTCAGCGGTTTTCCTAGCTTCTTTTTCAGCAAATTGAGTTTTGAGCAATTGCTCAACACGAGTAGCGTTGTTAGGCAACTGGCTGATGTCACGGCGTTGTTGCTCAAGCTCTTCTTTAAGAACCTGCACGGCTTTATCGTAAGCACCAAACCTGTAATCTCTAACAGGACGCTCATCAATCTTTGTGCGTTTTTCAAACTGTGCAGGGCGAATAATCTTGTGTGCACGCATCTGCGCTGGCTGCACCATGACTTGCTCAACCTTGTCACGCTTGGGAGCATTTTGAACGCGACTAATCCACTCGCTCAAGGTATCATGCATTGCTGACGCGGCTTTAAGTGCTTCGTCAGTTGTGAGAGGGGCTTTATCAAAAGCTCTGCGATTCAAAGCAGCTTCGTGCAACACAGCAGAAATATACTGTCCACGTGCGGCCTCAGCTTTGTCGCTCAAGCCTTTCATGGTGTTAGCCGCCATGCCCGTGCCGTACGGCATCAAGGTGGTTTCGTATTGTCCAGTCTCAGGATTCAGTGTGCGTTGGGATTCTTTACCCAAAACACGTTGGTTCTGCATGCGCTCGGCAAGGTCTTCCAAATCTCTCAGCGCGGTGTCTTGTGCAACGCGAGCTTTAATTAACTCACGTGTATAAGGAGAACCTTCTCCGGATAGCGCTTTAAGCTGCGCAGTAACTTCACGACCTTTAAGAAGCGCAGAAGCTGCGGCAGCTCTTTCACCGGAACGCTTAGCCGCCCAGTACGCTTCATCGTACGTGCGAGCTTGGTGCAACAAACTATCAACAGTATTTTTAAGTTCTTTAGCGCGGGCAGTAGGTTTAACTTGCTCATCAACAGCCACCGCACCGGGCTTACCCTCCATTGATTTCTCAAACATTGGGTCAAGATAGTCAAAGTTTGTTTCAGCCGTAGCTTGATGTTCTTCAACTTGTTCTTGAGAAGCTTTGTAGTCAGCTAACTGATCTTCTTCAGGCGTGGTTGTTTGCTGCTTGAGTTCTTCATTACGGTTTTGTAATTCTTGCTTAGCTGCCTTTTGCTGATCTTTTTCAATCTGGTTTAGTCTAAGTTTCAACCCTGACAATAAACCGCTGTTTTCAGAACGCGTCAAGTTAGGTATGCGAGTCTGTGCGTCCACCATTTGCTTGGCTTTGGCAGGGTCCTGCATGATGTAGTCAGCGTAATCACCCAACTCAGTCTGTCCAAACCCACGAGCACGCTCCACATTTTGAGCGGCATACTCAGCCAAGGGGTCTGGCTTCTCCGTAGTCTGTTGGGGAATAGCGCCGTTGAGCTGCTGAATCATGTGCTCTTCAGGCGACAGTTCTTCTTGCTCTGGGTGGCCCATCTGCTCCAACATGTACTGTTGTGGCGTCAAGCCCGCAATACGGCGTTTCTCAGCATCCTGTTTGGCTTGCTCTTCTCGTTGCTTGGCTTCAGTTTCTTTCTGCGCCTGCATCTGATTAAAGAGGGGACGAACCCGCAGATACTCTTTGGAACCTTCTGACAACTGCTTGTTCAAAGCTTTAAGTTGTTCTTTGTTCTGGTTGTACTGCTCCATATCAGCAGGGAGCGCCGTCTTGATGTCGGGCTTTTTAGTCTGCTTTTGAAGATCTTTGTACTGAGCTTGCAAAGCCTCGTAGTTCTGCATGAAGTTCTGAATGTATTCAGGCTTCTGCTTGTCGAGTTCTTCTTGCTGTTTGGCGGCTTCTTTCTGAGATTCTTCGTCCGCCTGCGCTTTGAGCGCATCAATTTGTTGCTGTCTTTGTTCTTGTTGTGTGGCTCGTGCGGCTTGAGCTTTAGCGGCTCCACGTTCAATAAAGCGGCCGGGCACCCCCAGTACGCCTCCAAGTACCGCTCCGCCCAAGAAGTTGTCAAGATATTCTTGACGTGCATCGGGATCTGTTAGGGATAACCCTGCCTGTAAGCGTTCGAATACTTGTTGAGCAGCTTCCGTTGTGCCCTCAATGCCTGCTATTTTACCGGTCTGGAGTGCGTAGTCTTGCAGTGTTTTAGACAAGCCTTGGTCAGCAATCTTTTTGGCTTCTGCGTTGGTAAGTTGTTCACCTGCCTCCCCAAAAAGATTTTTAATACCGGGGATCATGTGCAAAGATATTGCATCTAACGCAGCGGCGGGTACTGCTGCGGCAACGGCAGTTTTTAAATTTGTTTGTGCAAGCGGTGTACCTTCTTGTACTTGGCGAGAAAGAAACTGCCCAGTAAATTGGGGAGTGCTAACCGCCATTGTTCCTGCCGCGCTCAGAGCTTTTTTGGTACTAAGTGCTTCTGCAATTTCTGCGGCTGTGGCGCCCACTGCTGCTTCTGGAGCCAATGCTGCTCCAGCTAAACCGCCTAAAGCGGGACCAATCATGTAAGGTATAGAACCCGCAACAAGTTCACCAAAATTAGTAAGGGGCGCTTCAAACCAACTTTTTTCAGTTGGTTTGTGTATTTGTTGGGCTTCTTCTTGCTTTTGTTTGCGAAAAGCTTCAGCTTTATCTACATCAACTAAACCGCTGCGGCCAGCCAATGAAGCCATGTCCGCTTGAAGATTTTTAAATCCTGACTCAAGCGCTGGGAGAAAACCTTCTTTGGGGCCTTCTTTGGGAGTTTCTTTTTGTGGGCCGAGGTGAGCCATGACGGCCGCGTATGCTTGGGCATCCGTCAGATCAGTAGGGGAGTCAATATCGAACGTTCCCTTACCCGGAATATCAACTGAATACTGCGGCATTCCGCACCTCGCTAATTGTTAACCACCACGTTTTGTAACTGTAACGCCTGATGGCATTGTACCCATATATGGGGACATTTGTTGCACAAAATCATTGAAGCCTGAAAAATCACCTGCTTGACCTTTTAAAGTCTTCATGTAGTTATCAATCAGATCTTTTTGAGTCATTGGGCCAGATTTGGCAGAAACCAAACTCTGATACTGTTTAGCAAACTCCGGATCTTTCATGGCTTGCACCAATTGAATTTCTGGAGTAACACCATAGTGCGCACTCAAAGCTTTTTGGTATGCTTCTTCAGACGCAATCTTACGTTCTTCAAGCGCTTGCTTTTTGGCTTCCTGTTCTTGACGCAACGCGCCAATGCCCGCTTCACCCAAGTTTTGTAAAGCGTAGGGGGACTTACCGGCCATCAGCCCAAGACCCATGTTCAACAAGAAGTCATTCCAATCACGACCGCCCTTGGCGCCTTGTGTAACTGTGTCAGCAATCTTATCTACGCCGGGTGTTGGTGCTAAGCTTGAAAAGTCTGGACTAGAAAATCCATCGTCTGGTGGTAAATTACTAGCGCTTGCATTGTCACTGGGAGGGGGTCCAGCAAATTGGGTGTCTTGGGACAAAGGAATTCCAACACCGCTTGTTCTAGCCAAACCTAACATATCGGCTTTTGTTGGCGCAGCTTGTGTTGTTTTAAAAGGTATATCCGGTAAAGCTGATGGTTGCGCTTTATTGCGGTTCATCATGTCTTGCAGATATTCTTGTTCTTCGACAGTAGCCCCTGCGTTCTGAGCATTACGAATGGCCGTTTCTTCTTGTAGCTTTTGCAAGTCCGCAAGTCCGCCCGGCGTGACTTTAGTAGTGGGGCTTATCTTATTCGCGGCTCGCATTCCCAAAGACTCTAATCCACTAATGCCTGCTTCCGCAGTTTTACCAACACCGCCCGGAGTTAAAAATGCACCACCCAATTCACCCGCTTTGCGAAAGCCTTGTAAAGTCGTGTCTGTGGAATCAGCAGGTCTGATACCTGCCTCAGTGGCTTTCTTTTTTAAGTACGCACTGGTACCAATCACATTTTCTTCTGGTGTTTTATTACCAAAAACTTTTGTAATCTGATGGCTCACATCCATTGGGAAACCAAGAATGTTATATGCTGTATCGCCCACACCTTGAACTGCTTGCAAAGGACCCTGCCCTGACGTAAGCGCTTGCATAAAACTTTGTGGCTGTGCTGGTTGTTGAGGCGCTTGTTGTGGTGGTGTTTGTGTGTTTGCTTGCGCCAAACCAATGCTATTGGACAACTTGTCTAAACGATTATTCCAACCCTCTTGGTATTTACCGTACATATCAGGGTTGCTTGCAACCAAAGCATTATAGTCAGCACGGCGCATGTCCATTACTTTATTTGGATCACCATTGGAAGCCGTCAAATACTTGTTGGCTTTAGAAACGCTTTGATTAACTGCGGCATCAAATAACGTGCTTGCAAGTGCTGGGTTAACATTATGCAAACGATCTCCGTTAATTTTGTCCCAATACTCAGTTTTATAGATGCGCGCCGCATCATCTTTAGTCAGTTTACGCACGTCAATACCGGGGTGCGCTTTCTGAGAAATACCGTATTTAGTATAACCGCCGGTATCGGTTGTTGGGCCACCTTCAAGATTGAGCGTTCTGTAAAAGTTCTCCATGAACGCAGGAGAGTAATTACCTTTAACAGCGCCTTCATCAGCATACCCAGTGATGCCGCCTTCTTTCATGCCTTTAAGGTTGTTGGCAGGCAAAGCGCCAATGCCGTGCTCCTCGGGCAACTTAGTGGCTTGTTGTTCAGGTTCAGGAGCCTGCTCCATAGAACCAGCGCCTTGTAATGGGATGCCTGTAGGCATGTTAGGCATTGGATTGGGAGGCCCCATCTGTGCCAAATCCTGTTGAACAACAGGAGGTTTAGCTTGCCCAGCTTGCTGCGCCATCGCTTCTGAACGCATTTGTTTGCGGTCTTGGCTTTCTTGAAACGCCAAAGGAAAAATGTATGGGTCGTTCTGATGCATTGCAGCGTACTGCTGCAACTCTGCATCCGGCATCATCCGAAGTTTAGAACTGATTTGTTGTGGTGCAATAGACATTATGCCCCCATCTTTGCTAGAGCCAGATCAGCTAGCCCGTTTGATTTTCGTTTCTTTTCTTTAATTGGGCCGCCCTTGGCGGCCTTAAATGCACCAAGTCCTGCGGCAGTCAATCCCACACCTGCCACTTGAGACAACATGCTTGGAGGCGCAGAATAAATATTGCTCGTGGTGTTCGTCATTGGTAGGCCGCGCAACAGATTGGACATGTAGTTCAACTGATTGCCTTGATAGTTCTGCGCGTTCATGAAGCACTGGTACTGCTGATTGAGTACGTTCTGCGCTTGCTGTTGTTGTGTACCGCCTAGCTGCGCCTGCAAACCAGTGATGCCAAGGTTTTGGTTGTACTGAGCATTACCCAATGTGCCCAAAGTACTAGCCGCTTGGTTGGCGGTATTCAAGCCTTGAAGTCCAAGGTTGGCACCGAACTGCCCTTGTTGTGCATTGAGATTAGCAGCCGCTTGGCATGCAGCTTGTTGAGCCGTGAATGCCTTCTGAGCGCACTGATATGCCGTGTTGTATGCGTTGCCAACCAAATTTTGTTGAGCCAATTGATTGGCTTGGTTTTGAGCACCGGTCAATACTGCGCAACGTGCACCGCCGAATGCGCCATAGCCTACGGCTTGAGCTTGGTTCTGAGCCTGTTGTTGACCTTGTTGCTGACGCATCAACGCGAGTTGGGGAGCCAACGCGCATTGCAAATAAGGGTTCATGTAAGAGCCAATGTTGCTCTTACCTGTTGCGGGGTTGGTTGCTAAGCCTTGTTGTGCGGCATAGGGATTGTAGGTATAGCCTGTGTTAAGAGCGCCAAGTCCTGCTTCTCCGGCCATCGCCGAAGCACATTTCAATTGAGGAGCGCCCTGCATCAACGCAGCATTTTGGAACGCTTGTTGTTGAAGAGGTGTGAACTGCGCTACTGTGCAACCTTGATATTGCAGATAGGGATTTTGTGTCGTGCAGGTGTAAGCCGCAGCTTGACCCAGCATGCTCTCGACATACGGCGCCGCATAACAAGGTATCGACGTCTGCGTTATATTGGTTTGGGTAGGGGAGCAAGCCATTTTTATTCCTTATGCGGGAAGGTATTGATGTGCATTGGTGTTGGTCGCTACTGCGTCCTTACCAGTTGTTTTACGGCGCGCAGTTTGAATGCGATCCATCATTTTGTAAAGTTGACGAGCACCTGCCTCAGTGGATCCATTGCCAAGCTCAGAAACGATCCGAGCAGGAACCACAAACTCACCGTCAGCAAGGCGAGCAGGTTCAGGGTCACTAGAACCAATAGTAGCAGGGATCGAATCAGAGACGCCGTCACCCGGGCCTCGTAGCAAACGTCCACCATCTGAATACCCTCCTAAATGCCCAACATTAGGGGTCATGCCGCCCATAGCCATGTGAATACCCATCAACCCACCACCAGCGGATTTTGTGGGAGTAAAAGCAGAGCCGTCAGCGTTATATTTATTGCCGTCAGATGCCAAATAAGAACCATCAGATTGCGGCATCGCAATCATGCCGTTGGGTAACTTAAAGCCAAGATTTTTAGGCGCCATGCCAACTGCTTGGAAATAAGGCAAAGCCACTGGCCCTTTTGCTGGCCCTTTAGGCTGGGTTGTTTTACCCATTAAGAAATCGTATGCCGCTTGTGAACCGCCAGTCAGAGTGTTGTACTCTTGGTTGAACTGATCCATTGAAGTGGGCGCTGGGTTTGTGTAACCAAGACTTCCGCCACGGTTGACGTACTCATTCTGAAGATTGGCCATGCCTGTCCAACCCCCCACAGGAATACCGGGCTCAACAGGAGATGTTGTGATGGTGCCATTGGGATTTATAACTGTACCACCGCCATAAACGGCTGGACCTGTACCTCCGCTTACACCGGGCATCAATGTTGCTGTTGGTGTATTTTGAATTGCGTTGGGGGCCGTTGCACCTGTATAACTACCGCCTCCACCACCGCCACCTCCTTGTTTGCAAATTACTTTGCAAATTACTTTTTGGGGAACTGTAGAAAATCTACCGGTAGGATCAACTTGGTTATACAACGCTTGAATTGCGCATGTAGACATTCCCAAAGCTTTGGCCATAGCCGCAGGATTTGTATTCCAATTGTCCATTTCTTGGGCAATTTGTGTATTAGCCGTGAGATTGTTTGATGTGCCGGGAGCAGCTCCAGCAGCCATTTGTGCTGCATAGACAGCATTGTTAATTGCAGTATTAGCTGGTTGTGTTCCTAATGTAGCATCCCATGAAGATACATTTGCCGTAGCAGGACTTGCCAAACTTTGTGCTGAATACGGGTTAGCTTGAGATGCAAGGAACGCCTGCACCTGTGCGGGGTTTGCATTAGTAGCTTGTTCTGCGGCGGCAAGTGCAGCGGGGTTAGACGTTTCAAGTCCTGTTTGCTGAATGTATTGCGCTATTTGGGTAGGTGTGTAGCATGCATAAGCAGGAGCCGCAGCGGCGGGAGTTCCAGTAGTACCTCCATCACAATAATGTTGCACGCTACCACCACGAGCCAAAGCCACGAGACCGCCAGTAGCCCCGTAATTAGCCGCAGTTACAGGGCCTGTGAATTGGTTAGCAGGTGTTATAGGCCCAGCCGTCATCTGCCCTGTGTAGGGGTTGTAACTATATTGTCTGATATTGCCAACTTTTGCTGCGGGAGCATTGAGCTTTTGTGGAGTAGCCATTGCTTTAAGCGCAGTCAATCCTGCTACACCAGTAATAAGCGGATGCTCAGAAGCGTAGGTTTTTAAACCTTGCCAAGAAAAGTCTTGTGGAATAGCTGAACTGATAGCATTAGAAACAGTGCCTGTGTTTGTGGCTGCTGCTGGTATAGAAGTGCCCACGCCTTCGCCTGCACCTGAAGGCAAAGCGCCAGAAAAGTCTCCCACTTGACTATTGGGAAATAAAGAAGAATATTGTTGTTGAAGCGCGCCATTACTGACATCCGCAGCGGGAGTATACGCAGAAGCCGCAGGCATTCCCGTACCACTCAACATGTTTTCAGCGCCCGCACCCCCATAAGCAGCCAAACCGGCTTTAAGTCCTTGACCTAGATTGCCAGAAGACAATGCAGCAATACCACCAGTAGTGACTCCGGCTCCAAGCATGGTAGCACCGGCACCCGCATCTGCACCCAAATAGCTACCAAAGGCCCCCATTGTTTCTGGAGCAAAAGCCATCAATGCTGCGCCAGCCAATGCGTCCACTAAGGGGTTTTTGGATAAGTTAGAAACGCCTTTACCAAGGTCATGAATGCCCCCGGAAATATTTGCTATTGGGTTGTCAAAGAAGCTCATGCTTGCTCCAAGAATAAGTTAAAGTTTACCATTTAGCCCACTTTCCAGCTAGTACCATTTGAGTACACAGGTACAGCGTTTGTACCACCGCCAGTCACAGTTGCGCCAAATGTTGTGGTTGTGGAATCAGAAACAAAAGTTCTAGTTCCAGCATTAGTTGTGGACGCGGGGGGTAGAGTAGCAACTGTATAAAAGGTTGTATTTGAAATGTATGCATTAGTCAATACTGTCAGTACCGCATTTAACTGATTAAAGAACAAACGCAAAATGTTTGTCAACTTGTCACTGTATTGACGATCGTACGCATCAGGTGCTAAGGGCAAGTTGGGTACAGCAGGATTTTGTGGTTTGGTAGCCATTATCTGCGCCCATCCTCACGAATATCAAAACGTACAGCACCAAGCTGCCAAGTGGTTCCAACTTGATTGGACTCCATCTTAAAGATTAACTGGCGTCCACGAATCCTTGTGTAAACAATACCGTTGAACTTGTCAGTCACAGTATAGCTAGAACCTTGATAGGTCACTGCGTCGGTGTTGCCCGTACCCGTGCCAGAACCAGAATTGCTCAAAGGGTATAACGTCATGAGCGCTTGGGGTGTTGTATTGGCTGTGTTTGATCCTGCAAAAGTCAAGTCTGGCAACATGCGCCACACAAAGGAGAAGTGATCCCCTTGCTGAATATCAAACTCAGAAGATTGAATGTATGCATCAATAGCAACAGGTGTGCCGGTAGAAACATCATCAACACCACTCTCTTGATTCATCAACATGCCTGTAGCGGCTGTTGCATTGTATGTAGCGCCAATTGGGTACGCTTGCAAAGTTGTATCCAACCATGCTGTGCGAGTCATGGTTCCGTAATACCAAATGTTGTCTATGTAGTTGTAAACAACGTAGTTGTTTGGCGTAGTGTCAGTACCCGTGCAATAGAACCACCAAACTTCGTTAAACCCTTCAATTGTGCTGCAATACACCTGTTGATTCTGCTGGGGGTTAATGTTTTGAAATACATAACGGCGCAAGTCACAATTAAGCGTTTGCACACGGCCGTCGTATTTATAGAATTTATCCACACCCATCCAATAGACCACGCCGTTTGCGTATGTGGCGGCATTAGGGCCAATGATGGAAATGTTTTCACCTAATAGCTGAGAGGCCCAAACAAAGGGTGGGCCAACGTATTGCAATGAGTAAACTGCTTGGTCAGTAAGTACTACAATCTCTTGGCGCGTCTGGACGGTAGTCACAATTTGTGAGCCATGAGATAAACGAATACTACCAGCTTGGTTAGTAATGTCTGGGTACCAGACCAACGGATTAGCTTGATCTGACCAACGAATTAACATTGGGTCTAACACCGAAGACTGGTATGCGTTTGTCCCAAACACAATAACAAAACGCGAGCTGTCCGACACCGTCAAAACATTTTGATAGATGGGTACATCACCAAGATCAGAAATGTAAACGCCAGAACCTGTGCTGGATGTTGGCAGTGCAGATCCACCGGGTGTGCTGGCCAAACTAAATGTGGTGCCTGTTGAATTGGTTACATAGTATGTAGTGTTAGCGGACAAACCACTGGGCATAGACCCCGTTGCATTTAGTTGAATGCTAGAATTGTTTGGCAAAGATACGCCAGTAGCCGTAATAAC
>Ga0214164_1000996_pt1 | contig 17111 bp, 22 predicted proteins | sample TroBogepilimnion_13_FD_153003 | JGI IMG/M metagenome (GOLD analysis project Ga0214164, IMG submission 153003) | Freshwater microbial communities from Trout Bog Lake, WI - Practice 03JUN2009 epilimnion v4 | ecosystem: Environmental > Aquatic > Freshwater > Lake > Epilimnion/Euphotic zone ...
CAGCGGCGGCAGCTCCACCAGCTGCTGCGGCAACACCGCCACCAAAGAAACTTAAAAGTTTTAATAATCCAGCACCAATAGTAAAAGCAGAACTTGCAGCGTTTAATGCTATTAATGCGACAGTAAGATAGCCAATATCTTGAGCAAGATTTGCAAAAGATTCTGCAAATTGATCTATCTGTTTATCAGTTAATTTATCTAACCACTTATCAAAATAGTCTAAATACTTTTCAAGTGGTTTTTGAAAGTGAGAAAAGATTTTAATACCTAGATCAAGAAGCTTAGTTTTAAATTGTTCTATACGTCCATTTAATTCCATCAGCCGCTTATTTTCTTCTTCGCTAGCTTCAAACTTCTTATTTAATTCGCCATATTGAATATTAGCTTGGCTTAAGAAAACAAACATATCCTCGCCAATACCCATTTGGCTAGTAACAAAACGAGCCATTGCGGGTTGCATACCTTGTATGCGGTCATGTATGTCAAGAAGAACTTTTCTTGGGTCTTGTCTAGGATCAATATTGAGTAATTGCCATGGAGCAATGTTACCTTCGCCCAAAGCAATACCTGCTTGAGCCTGTTCAATATTTTTAAAAGTAGTAGCTACTTCATCACCAGCTACACCAAACTTGGCTGCAGCATATTGCCATTGTTGTAAATCTCTAGAAGAGATTCCAGTTACTTGTTGGAATTTAGATAAGGCAACTGAGGCGTTTAATGCTTTATAAGCTATTACTCCAAGAGCAGTAGTAGCTATTGTTAAACGTGTAGCTAATGCACCTGCAAGATTACCGGCAGTTTGAAGACGGTTTTCTATTACAGATAGATTCTGTTCACCGGTTATTGAAAAACGTAACTTAACAAGTAGCTCGCCTATCGTCATGATTTATCCTTATTAAGTTGTATTAAAGTTTCTTCGTATTCGGCTAATGCAATAGTATAATGTAGGGTGTCTAAAATTAAATCAGTTGGCATCCGCAGGATTTCAAGAGGAGTTCCATAACCCTCTTTAGAAAGCCTGAGAGCAATAAAGGTAGAGAGTGGTAATTCACTCTCAATCTTTACGCTTGAGGAGTTACTGCTACTCCGCTTTGCGCCTGAAACAGAGATCCGAGGCTTTCGAAAAAAGGGGCGAGATTGTAAGATAACACCTCCCACGCAACTGGAAGAAAGTCTTTGCGAGCTTCTTCCGTTTGAAACGTGTTTTTCAAGATTCTGAGTGGAGCCTCTGTTCCTGCAGGTGCATAAGTGCAACTGTTCATGCATTTCCAAACCTGCGAATAAATAGCTTTTGAAGCCATCAGTTTTAGGAACGCGTCTTTGAGAACAGATATGTCCATGCCTGCCATAGATTTTAAATCTGTGGTTTGCATTGGAATCTGAACTCCTACAAGTTCCGCGCATAGGGTTTGATATAATGCAGTACCATCCTCGAAATCTGCCATTTGCAGACCGAGGATAGCACCTGATGATAATTTAACTTCTTTCATGGCGATTGGGGATTAGGAAAGAATTATGTGATCTGACGACCTACTTGAGAGAATTTGATCTGATATTCAACAACAGATTGTTTTGTATCACCATCAACATTTGAAGTAGCTTCTAAACGTTTTGTAAATACGCCACCGATTAATGAATATGTGTCGTTAGATACATTACCATTTCCATCACCGATACGTTTTACAAATACGCCATCAAGTAAATTGAATGATGGTAAATCGTTTTCTTGCTGCTGAAGAAGCGTGAGTAAGAAAGCATCATCGCTGCTACCACGAATAAGATTGATTACAAACTCACCAAGACGACCTGCAGCCATAGTTGCAAATAGCGTATTGCCATTTTTACCGGGCTTAACAGTTACAAGCTCGTTAGGGAATGTTAGTTTAGCGTTATCCCCATCGGCAAAAGCCGTGAGGAGCTGATTGTTGATAATGATTGTATCATTACCTGAGACTGAAATAAAAGCCATGATAGGATAGTATTAAGGATTGACGTAAATAACAGCGGATACGGATTGAACTGCACCAGCATATTTAATTGCTTCTTGAATAAGTGGAGCAATGCGAGCGGTTCTTTGACTTGGAGCTTGGTTAGCTACTGGCTGTGAATAAATGTAATATCCGTTTGAAGCGATATTACGATTTAATGCAACTGGATCACCGATAGTATAAGAATTAGTCCATGCGCCGGGAGCTAAGAAACCATTAGCAACTGCTTGTACTGCTACGCCATTCATAGCAGCTTTTAAAGTGCTCATACCTGCTTCTGTCTGTGGAACCTTTGTAGGTGTACCAGCTAAAGCATTGAATAAAGCAACCATGTTAGCTCCAACGAACCAACCTAAATTGTAAACATTGTCGGAATAATCATTACCGCCTGTTGAAATAACTTCTGGTAATCCTGCGATGTTACAATAAACATCTACACCAACTGTTTGACAGAGGTTAAGAACTGTTTGGCTAATGTTTGGATCAACTTGGATATTAGCAAGCTGCTTCAAATTCATAGTACTTGTTGTATTAGTACCATAGAAATTTGTAGACATTAAACGCGACATATAAGCAGCCATTGCAGTACGAGCATTTAAAATGTAACCGTTTGCAAGGAATGTATCAACTGGCGTATAAAGCATCATACGCGAGTGCTTTTGAGTAGCAGACTGAATTGTAGTAAAGAGTCCTGTACCACCTGCAGCTACTGATTGAAGATCGGAAATAGATCCGCTGGAAACACCAAGTAATCTTGGTGGTGAGAAAGACTCATTAAGAGTAGCAGCTGCTTCGATTTCTGAATTGCTTGGTGAATAACCTGCCCATACAGAACCGCCAAAATATACTTGTTGTGATAATGAGGTAAGTGCAGTTGATAGCGTGTCTGAAGAAGACATCGCATAAATAATTAATTGTCCACCACCAGAAAGAATGTTTGGGCTTTGAGCAAAAATTGCTTGAGCCATTACTGTGGTTTCAACAGAGCCATTAGATCCACCAAAGTCATTAGCAACTGAAATTGGATCTGAGTAAATTTGATATGAATTTGCTACAATAATGGTTGGTGTTGATGTATAGCCTGTACCACCATTTATAACATTGAATTGAGTAATAACTCCAGATACTACTGTTGCAGTAACGATAGCACCCGAACCACCACCGCCAGTTACAACAACTGGTGGAGGATTTGTATAACCCGAACCACCATTAGTTACAGCAATAGCTGAAATAGAAGTTCCTGATAATGTAACTGCTCCAACAATAGCACCATGACCATAATTTTGTACAGGTACATCCTTAGTAAGGATTGCTAGATTATTGACGGAATAGTTAGAAAGTGTTGCTTGTGGAGAAGCAACCGAGACATTGACGATATTACTGATTGAGAGAGTAGGCATATAGCGAATCCTTTAAGGCTGAGTGATAAGGGCGGGGGTTCCCGGAAATTGATCGTAATAGTTGATTGTAGTAGTTTGAGTGTATCCGCGTAAGATTGTAACGTGAAATTGAATACGAGTCAGCTCCGCTGGCCCTTCAACCGCGCTTAAATCTTGCGGATCGGATGTTATGGGGGCAATCTGAAAATTGTACTGATCCATAAATTGATTAGCTAAATCGGACTTAAAACAAAAAAGTACCTGATTTAAATAATCGTATGCATCAGAATTAACAGAGAATAGGTTGATGGCATAAGTCTCTTTACGGTTAAGAACCTGTACCCAGTTATAATTACCAGTTACAGGATCGGTCTCCGCATGAGCATTATTACCAAAGATATGAGCCGTTAAATAGGCTATATCGATATATAAATTGTCGATTTGGGGTAGTTTAGCCCTTTGATTGTACCTACGAACCCTACCTTCTTCTAGGTTCAAAGACTGGCTAATAAGCTGAACTAATAAGGAAATTGTATCAGGCTGTGACATAATCTCCTTGTAGGTTGTATTCAACATAGCCGTACAAGCTATAATCGCGTTTAGACATTACTCGGTAGCTATTGCCATCGGGTAATTTGACTTTATCATTAGTATTAAGAATTAAGGTAGGTAAAGCATGGAGTTTATACCAAACCCATGAACGATCACCTTCTGGTAAGATCTTTAGATCTTCATCATTAAAAGGCTGTAAAATACCTGCGGTAGTGATTGAACGAGTACTTTCTTGGGCTTTACCTGTTAAAGGGTCAATAAAGGTAATAATTAGACCTAAAACTATAGATTGCATCCAGCCACCCATAGCTCCGTCCATACGCGGAAAATCTACCGCAGTAGTGCGAAAATCTTCAACTGAGGCTGCGTTAGTGATTGCGATCATTTGTTAGATACCCTTGAGCTTATAGATCTACGAAGTTGTGCAGTTCTAACTAAAATAGACATACGGATTGGGCCAATAAGACCTTCTGCTCCTACAGCCCTACGAGCTGCATTAGTAATCCGAGTACCATAGCGTGTGGACTTTTTATCCATACCTGTCCAACCCTGCCACCTACCATAACCATTGGAAGCAAAACCACCATCTACTACTGCTTCAGCTTCTAAACCGAGCTTTTGATAAGCAGGTTTTAGGCTCTTATCTTCTGATAAAGCTTTAAATACATCATCTCCAATTTTAGCTAAACGCTTGCGAAGTTGAGTAATTAATGGAACCCATAAGAAAGACCTACGAGGTACATTTCTTGATTGGCTACCAAATTCGTGAACTGCTCCAATTTCAGCATTACTTAAGTTGTGACCTTGAGTATTTTGTCTTGAAGCTTTACTTCTGAAAATACCCACTTCCGAGTGCATCTTACCTTGTTTATCAAGGTTAGCTTGTAGCATCTTTAAACCAGAAAGATCCAAAGAAACGTCTCCAGCTTTTAAAGAAATTGAACCACGTTTTATTGGAGGTCTCACGGCAGTGTTTGACGATAGAAAGTAGCGTAATTGCCGATGAGCTGTGGGATGGTCATCGTGAGATATTGAGCACCATAAGTAGTGGTACTAAGTTGAGAAAGAATAGGGGACTTACGAACACGCTCTGGGATTTCATACCCTTCAGTAATGCTACCAACAGAGCGGTTAGATGTAAGCCAGTTGTATTTACTTGCTATTCCTTGCATAGAATTACGCAAGTTTACTACCATGTAATGAGCGGCTAAATACAGAAAGCCTAAAGTATAAAGTTGCTGCGTCTGAAAAAACGCAGGATTGCAATTAACATAAGCTAATGCAAGTCCAGTATTGATGTCTGCATCTTGGACTTTTCCGGGGTTGCTGGCATCGCCACCACCACCCGATAATACTACGACAGGGGCAGTATAATTAGAGCCACCTGAAGAAACTGAGAAATTTGTAATCGATCCACCTGCACCCAAGGTACAAGTGACCGTTGCACCAGATCCTGTAGGATCGGTGATTGTTACTGTTGGCGGTACTAAATAGGATGAACCCGCGGTTGTAACAGCAACTGATGTGATAACGCCAGAACTGACAACAGCCGTTCCAGAGCCGCCATAGCCGGGCAATGCGTAAGGGAAATCCCTAACGAATTGGGCTTTAAAATCAGCGACTGCTGGAACGGTGTATGCCATGTTATGCTATGTCTTTTTTACGAGACTTTGGTGCTGGACTCTCTTTCGGGAGTTTAGCTTGTAGTTCTTCTATCTTTTTCTGAGCTTCGGCTAATTGTTCTTTGGCAACATCTGCTTCTTTACGCGCTCCCTGAACTGCAGTAACTGCTTCTTCTGCGGTTACGACTTGGTTCGGAAACCATTCGAGCCACATTGAAGCTACTTCAGGAGCAACTTTACCAAAAGAATGAGCTGCGAGTTTATACTGGATTACTGTATGCCTTTCATCGGCTAAAGTAAGTCCATGTGTAAAAGCGCGGTCTGTTTGATTGTAAAGCCGCACCAGCTCACTATCTGCTGGTGCGACTGTACGAATGGGCAATGGGGATGTAGCCATGTTAGTTATTAGCTATGTGTGAATAGTAATGTTTCGAGAGCGCGGTAGAAACCAACACCTGTGTACTGACCATAAGCAACGTCTTCAAAGCTGAAGTTGTTGATTGAGTTAGGTTGAGTTGTTGTGAAGTCTACTGGGATGTCCATACGAACTGACTCTGGGTCATAGCGGTATAGAGCATAAACTTGCTTGTTGATACCTGCTGCGGTGTTATTCGTAGCATCGCAATAAGCTAATGGGAGGATCTTGAAGTTAGGGCCACAAAGAGCTTTGAAAGCTTGCTCAAGATAATTGATCATTGGGATGTTTGGGTAAGTAGGACTTACTGGTGTCATCAATCCAAGATAATCACTATATGGCATTACGAAGTGTGTTGGCAGAGCCGTTGAATTCGTATTGCTGAAATAGGTTGTTAAGAGCGTAGCAACAAATGTAGCAAAGTTAGCAGGAGTTAGTGTATTGATGTTAGCTGTAATTACGCTAGTATTTACATTAACAGTTGTGTTGTTCAATAAACCAGCAACACCTGTATCAACTGCGGAACCTAAGAAAGCGATTTTTTGAAGACCTAAATCCCAGTTACGTTTGCGTGCACGGTGTTTTTGCTCGATTGGATCCCAGTTGTTAGCAACGAGAGCTTGTTCGATATCAAAAATCGTGTAGTCAATTGCTTTCGCCCAATTTACGACCTTGAGAGTCTTTGAGTCGATAGCTACGTCTACTTGAGCAAGACGGCTGTTGCTTGCACCAGTGCGGATGTTACCTGTTTCGAAGTCATCAGCAACTTGGTATGTACGATTTGTTAGTAAGTTAGCAGCAAATGCACCATCGCCTACAGCTGTTGGAATGAAGTCCGCTATTGGTACTTCATAAAACTTCTGTTCGGAAATTTGCTTTTTGATGTAGGTCAGAGTGTCGGTTACGATCTGATAGCCTGTTGCGCTTTCAGCGGTATCGCCTGCAGCGTTTAAACGTAGATCCACACCGTTTTCACGAAGACCATTTTTGAAGATTGAGCGGTTATTTGTGTGCTTTAAGAATACTGGCTCTTTGATAGCCTTACCCTGTGCATCATAACCGGTTGTTTGGAAAAATACTGATTTCATGGTTAAAATTCCTTTAGTTAATTATTAAACTGATCCGTTAAAGGAAGGTGAGATTTTAACACGGAGTAGTTGACCAGAAGCTGTAGCAGTGTCAATAGCTACACCAGTGATGTACTGAGTGGAAGCTGAAGAAACTGTAGCAACGGTTGGGTCGTTACCTGTAGTAGCTGCAGTTGATACAACTTTAGCACCACGAGCGATTGCTGCGGATGATTCAAGAACTACATAACTACCACCTGCTGCGACTTCGATTGTGTCACCAGCGGAGTAAATGTTCTTTCGTAGGTTGTAAGTAACTACGCCGAATACTGGGCCATCTGTTGGGCCAGAAACTGCATCGATTAAGATACCGGGAGATGTGCCGGTAATAAGCTTTACAGCGGAACCATTCTGAAGAACTGCTGAAGAGCTTGGATTGAATAAAGCCGAAACCACATCTGGGTTTGGGATTTCGCTCACCTGACCCAACATAAGGGTTTGGGCGAACTGATTTTGATTTTGCGTGTACTGAGCCATGATATTATATTAGGTTGATTATTTGCTAGGAATCGCAGGGGAGGAACCGTAGCGGCTTTGGCCAGATACGACACGATCCAAGAGACTACCAGCGTTCTTCGTTGACGGAGAAACAATTGATATAGCAGCGTTCTCACGAGCGTTGCTTAGTTTGAGGAAATATTCTTCGGATTTAGCTGCAGGAGCTGCAGGTAATGCAACTGGAATTGCAGCAGCGACTGCTGGAGCAGCGGAATTATCGCGGTTGATTGATTCAACGGTTTTTTCACGCTTGTGCTCTTCTTGATCTGCTGGATCAGGTTCACCTTTATCTGTTGTGTGAACTGCTCCCATGCTAGGTTCATCATTCTTATGAATACCTTTCATTGCAGCTTCATGTATTATGTGTGTATCAACATTAGCTTCGTACTTCATTTCGCCACCAGATGAAGGATGACCAGCTTCGTGCTTCATATAACCTGCATGAGCATGATCTGAACCAGAAGCACAGGATGCTGCATACGAGCGGTAACAATTTACAAGCTCGTGCATACGGATACGTTTTCCATCGATTTCTACTTCATCATCTGCTGATGCTTCGAAAACTTGGCCTTTTTGTGTTTTCCACACGGACATAAGATCATTCATACGAACCGACTTGCCATCGACTTCGACTAATGTCTCACCCGGAATTTCTGTTACTTTTTCTGACTTTGTGTCCTGAGCACCATTAAGGCGTTCAAGAGCTTTTTGGAATATCTTTAACATATTGTTAGTTGATTTTGAAACGAACGAGTTTAAACGAAATACAGCGCCTTCATACCGGGGTTTTTCCACGATGGCTAGGTGCTGAAATTTTAGCCCTGTGATTTCACGCTCGTATCGAATACCGTGATACACGCCGCCGGGGCCGAAAGAGGTTACTTCATACGCGCATGATGGGCGAAGTCCTGCACGCATTTTTGATTTAGCAGAATCGGTATCAACCGTTCCTTCGCAATAATACCAGCCGTCTTTAGGGTCGTAGGATACTGATTCAACAATACCATTCTCTACTTCGGTGCGATCGACTTGGCTAATATCTACATGACCAATAGTGAGTGGATTTCCTACAGCAGTTTGTAGGCACTTGTCTATGGTCTCTTTTCTGAGAAGTTCAATACCACCGTTCTGCATATCTGCATAGGAGATAATCCCGGGTTCAATAAAACGTGAACGGAATTTAGACGCGGTGGTAAAATTAAAACGCAATAAGCTATCTCCTTCGGCAATGCGAAGAGAAGTTTGTGTTGTTGGTGCTTCTAATACGTCAGTCATTGTAATTTATTATCGGGATTGCAACGCAACGACAGTTGTAGTCTTCGCCCGGATTCGCCCTGCGACCCGTGGCTGTATCAACGATGGGAGGGCTTGACCAGCTGAAAGCTCTTTGGTCGAGCGTTTCGTGGTCTTTGCGGACTTTCGCGTCATGGGACGTGCCCCAGATGTACTGCGTGCTGCCGATTTCTTTATATCTTTCTTGTCTGAACAGACTGACTGCAAGACTGGTTTCGTTTTCAGCAATGAATCTTGCTCTACGTTTGGCAATACCGTATTCTGCTTCAAGGATTTTTTGAAGCCTATCAGCTCTGCCACCAGCGAAAAGATTTTGTTGAACTTTAGCACGAAGTTCTTGAGTTAATTCAGAGGTAAAATTTTTGATTTCGAAATCAGTTCCCTCTACAAGGCGTTCACGCATGGTCTTTAAAATCCCCGCAGGAACTTCAGAAGATACCGTAATACCCTTAATGTCGGTTACTGTGTCTAAAAACTGCTTTTGAAGGTCTGTTCCAATTCTGTCAACCGTATTTGAGAAATTGATACCAGTTGGTGCTAATAACAAATTAACCGCCATAACCTCTAAAAGCACAATAAGTGCCTTGTGTAGCTTTTCGGACTTAGCTTTAGAGGCCATAATAGCCTGTCTTAAGTTAAGCGGTATGTCCTGCTGGGCTAATTGAAAGCCATTACCAACTTTTACAGCTCCTAACTTACGAAGTTCCCTAGAAATGGCTGCATTAAAGTTGCCAGTAAATACGCCATCGGCATACCAAATTTGACCACTTTCTAAAGCTAGCCTTAATACTTCCGTATCATTTTCTCTGATAGGAAGATCTTCTTCTTTAGCTTCTTCAAATATAGGATCAAAGACGACTTCTTTTAGATATTCCAAAAGGTCGGCTTCAATAAGATCAGTATATTGATCTTTGTGAACGATCGGGGCTAGAGTTCGTTTCACTTATCACTTTTTTCAGGCTTTTTATTTTCTTGAGATTTAGCCGCCGTCATTTCAACCATTGCCATAGGCTCAACGTCACGAATACCTTGAGATACTTCCGTATCCATTGGTAATAAATCTTCGGCTTTAAGCATCTTTGAAGCTTCGAGACCTGTGATTAGACGTTCTTGGAATTGCTGGATGATTCGGTTTTGCACTGAAGTCTTGACCTGTTCCTCTTGGACACCATCAAGAACTTTCAGAGGCTGCCACTTAATTTGATACTCAGGAATATACCCAAAAGCTTGCTTCATCCGCAGATCAATGATCTCGGTTAATACTGGTTCCGCGTCATTGCGGACTTGTTCTACAATCGCGTTGTAATTTTCTAATGCGTCTTGTCCACCGCCAAAGCCTGTAGCTGATTGGCCGAATAGTTTGTTCATCGGAATCTTTAGTGCCGATGATAAGTTTAAGCGTAGTTGTTCCCAGATTTCTGCTAAACCACCCCATGAAAGCTGCTTTTGCATATAATCGTCTTCAGCGTCCATCGCTAAAGCGTTCTGGTAATTCTTAAGACGATTAGCTAACATCACACGCTCTTGTGTGTTGCTAGTACCTTCAGGGGTTAAAAGGCTATCATTGAAGCCTTGAATCTTAAATACATCGATTTTTGCTTCATCGAGTAATTCAAAGATTAGATTTTCAAATTTTGTGAAAGAGTTGATTGCACGAATACAACGCTCAATTTCAGACATACCCCAGCCCTGTAAGCGTAAACGAATGTAAGAAGGAGCTTCTACACCAAGAACCTTGATTACGCGAGAACGGTGGAGTGGGATTCCATAAAAATTGAATGGAACTGGGTTACGCTCATCGAAAATGTTAGTTTGGCTAAGAATTAGCTCCCAGCGGTCTGCTGCGATAAATTCAAGCGGAGTATCGGCATTGATACTATCTACGTTTAATTCTGTCTGAAAGTCTTGATCTGTGTTAATAATTAGACCTGCACCACCATAAAGACGGCTCCAGTCTAAAACATTCATTGCTGTTGCAATATCGGACACCCCGCGGTGAATTGCAGCATTTGGATTAATTGGACGTTTAAACTTAGTACTGCGGGTGCGAGTCCGCTTAATCATGTTTTGGATTAAATCGATCTCTTTTTCATCGAGTTCATCCGAAATAATCTCAATACCACCACGAAACGCGTCTTCAACTGGTTGCTTAATCACGGTCTGAATTAGACCGATACTCATAAATGAGTAAGAAAGTAAGATACGATTGAGCGTTAAAGGCGTGTAGGAGCTACTCTCTGCAAGGGTGAATGGCAGGGAAATGGTTTGTTGTCCTGTGGGGTCGCCGGCGAAGATACCTTCTAAAAGTTCATTCAAACCGTTTACCCTTTTGCTCGCGGGTGTCATGTATTCAAAATCTCTTGACGTATGGATATAAGTCTTTCAAGCATTAAATGTATCATGCAAACAAATACTCCAAGTAAAAAGCGTATAATGATCGGTATGGCTATAGGGGACGGCTCTACCAGATGGGAGACAAGTATGTCTCTTATGTCCCTCATAGCGTCAGGACTGCAAGACTTTGAGTTTGTCATAGTACCAATGGGGGGATGCGATGTAGCCCATGCCCGCAATTTATTGATTCATGCGTGGCGCACTCGCCACTCCGACTGTGGCAAACTCCTTTTTATTGACTCAGATGTAAAATTTACTGCCGATGACATACTTAGGGTAGTTCAATACCCTGTAGGTATCGTAGGCGGGCTTTATCCACGCTTAGGCAAGACTTTAAGCTGGTCTTATAACGGTTGGCTACGCTGGTCTAAGGAATTTCCCGAACTTTGGGAAGTTGTGGAACTTTGCACAGGTTTTATGTGCATAGACTCAGAAGTGATAAATACACTTGCCGTGAGCGGATTATGCCAGAATTTCACCATAGAGGACGTAGGTTTCCGCGGAGAGACCGCTACCGAGTTTTTCTGGATGGGAACTCTAGGTGGACGCAGATATAGCGAAGATTTTTACTTTTGTAAAATTTGCCGTGAAGTAGGATATAAGATCTACGCCGACTCGCAAATACAGCTAGACCACATAAAAACTACTGGTATCCTGCAATTCTTCTTACCCGAGGGCAAAACTAAATTTGGAATCACCGAAATGGTTCCCAAAGTATAAAGAGGGAGTTGGATTGGATACCAGCCGTTTCCCCGATGCGCCGTGCACCTGTGTCCGCGTGACACCGCCCCTCATTAAAGGCGTTGAAGACCTGTAGGTAAGATGTCAATACAGATTAGTCATCAATGGCTCTAACCATATCAAAGCCGGGTTTTTCCTTTTGTAGTTCAAAAGCGTAATGATCCTCGGTATGGTTGTCCTGCCATGTGACTTGATAAAGCATTACCTGATTCGGCGGTTTCCCGCGGTAAATGACACCAATTATGATCCCCGGCTCATCGGATATCTTTCTAAACACCACATCCGAAATACTAAAGGGAAGAACATCATCCATAGTTATTTCCTCTTCTTCTGACCCAAAACTTGCAAGATTGAAGTAGCTTTACCAAGTAAAAGGCTTACTCCGTCAGAAAAACAGTCCACTTGGTCATCTTGGCTGGATTTGCCGTCTTCGCGGAATTGAGCAAGTTCTATCTCAAAAGCCGATAACCAGCTCGCTTGTCTAGGTAAATACACCATACCTGTCTGCTGATAGGGTAAAGCCATCTTAACACGGCTTACTTTATCCTTTATGCGAATAATACCTTTCGCGGGTATGCCACGCTTACGAAGTTCAATCATCAGATTATAACCCGCTGCAGCTTCTTCCACGGCCACATAGCTCATTGGACTACCAGATCTGTTATGTTTCTCGTATAATCGTCTCACGGCAACCAACATATCGTTCGGCGACCACTTTCCACGAATTTGATCTATAAGAAACGCCCTGTGCTGCGATCTGCCCCAGACCTGTGCAACCGAGTGATTGTTTGCTTCTTTTGACTTTAACGCCGTATCGATAGTCATTATTTTAAGTTCTATCTTAGGCAGATCGGTTTGATCGTAATATTTGAAATCAGCCAGTTTAATTAAGTTACCACCCATGATGGTAGGCTCTTGCTGGTATTGAGCAGCGAACGCGAAAGGATTTACTCTCTGCGTATCAAGTAAGTCTTTTGTCGATATTGTCTCGGGGATCTGGCTTTCACCATCAACTAGGGCAGGAAAGCGGATAATCTCGCAGTCATTCGGGTAGTTTTCCATTACGAACCCCGGCAAATCATCCGTAGCCAGTCTCTGCGCACAAATTATGATCGGCGTGAACTGTGACGAGTTACGGCGGCTTTTGAGCGTGTTTTCAAACCAGAACCTGAGCTTTTCTCCTTCGACTCGAGAAAGAGCTTCATCTGGTTTAGCAGGGTCATCAATGACGATAAATCCTCCGGCTCTTCGCTTGAGTCCAGCTCCCAGTCCGGTAAGAGAACCACCAACGCCGTCACCATAGACCTTACCACCAGACGTTGTTGTAAAATGGTCAGATTGCCTGATTTTTCCAAGAGCAGTTGGAAATAGTTCCTTGTACCATGGAGAATCGATAACTTGTTGAATGTATCTAACTGACGTTGTCGCGAGTTCATTTGAATAACAGGTATAGATTATTTGTGCATCGGGGAAAAATGCTAATGTCCAAGTCGATAAAGCCTCGAGTAGTTTAGTTTTACCTACGCGCGGGGGAATGTTAACAATAATAAAACTCTTATTTAGTTCTCCAAGTACCGCTTTTTCCAAAAGCTCCGCAGCTCCTTTGTGTAAAGGTTTAAGCGGAAGCTCCAGATTGTTTAGTGGTACAAACACATCACGGAAATACTCCCAAAAGCCGATGAACTGATCAGCGTTCTTCATCAAAAGTTTTCAAACGTGTTCGGTATCACTTCAAGCCCACCACCAAACTTGATGATGAACAAATGCGCTTCATCAAGTGTAGCAAATGTTTTTAAGTGTCGGCCTGTGTTGCTTGGTATCCAGATTGCGTATGGGTTCATTTTTATCCTATTGGGTCTTCTTCAATTACTTCACTTGAAATTTCTATCGCAGCACTCGGCTCCAAGTCAATAGGAGCGTCTTTACTTTTTTGCGATGCTTCCTTTAAAGCTGCTATCTTCTCAGCAATCGATAGCGAATGAGGGCCAACAAGGTTATTACCATCGTTTGTGGATACGAGCACTGCTTGTGCCGTTTTACCATAGCCTCTTTCCAGTAACAACTCAGCTGCTTTTATACGAACCGCGGGTGGTTGCACATCATCTTCCATGATCTCAGCTAACACTTCTACCGCCCTACTTGAATGTACGCGGGCTATAGCTATTAACTTTGTCGGACTAATCGCGGTATCAAATAAAGCTCTCGTGCGTGGAAGGTCTTTACTCGCCATGTTTAGCGTTGCTCTTTTTTGCTCTGGTGAAACAGTTCCACGGTTTAGAATTTGAGGCGTTGACGTACCATCTTGTGATTCCATCTTTGTCTTTCTTGTATTTTGCAAGTCCCATCTCGTAGAGTGGGGTTACATCGTAATGAAAAATGTTGTGTATTTGGGTAACAGTAGCCCCCGGGTGTTCAATTAACCAAGAGCGGATCCTTCTAAGTAGCTTAACTTCTTGTATTTCTTTAGCGGTCATTTGAGGTGATACAGGGCATAGCAAATATAAACTATAGATACCATGACTATAAATGCCGCTGCGCGTAAATGATTATTTGAGTTCATCCGATTAAATCTTTAGCCAGTTGCCTCATCTCACGTTTTTCAGCTTTCTCACGTTTAATCTTAGCTCTCTTCTGTTTAGAGGTTCTAGCAAAAACCTTATGAGCTTCATAATGAATAGGGCAGTACTGGGGGCTAAATAAAATATCAATAGGTTTACCGCAGGTACGGCAGCAATTAACTTTTTGCTTCCGCAACTGGTACTTCCTTTGTCTAGAAAGGGGTAAATGGGTAAATTCATCCTCTATCAATTTAGGCATACCATGGATTAAGTAGGGTAGGGTAGGGGGTGTCAAGGGTATATGTTGACAAACTTGGTAAATTGTAGCGATTTTTGCCAAGGGGAAGTGCGGGAGGTAGGGTAGTTAGGTTGACTACCTCTGAATTTTACGCGAAATTTTGGGGGACTAGGGGTGTGGGATTGAGGGGGGTGAGGGGGTACGTTGACTAACGTATATTGTTGATAATATTATACATACACTAGGGTGTCGTCAAAAATAACAATCCTTTTTTACAGACCTATTAGGCGATAGGGTGGGGTAGTGATGTCAATATTTAACATAATGTTTATTGTGCGTTGTAGTTAAAAAGCCAATACGCGATGCGGTTTTGTAGTTTTATAGCGGATACGGCGAACAGACGTGTAGTTAGTAATTGAATACTGTATCAGCTTTAAACTTACAAAAAAAGTGTATCTATAACACTAATACATTGTATATTGTATACAATGTTACGAAGTTTATAAGGGTATTAGTATATACCTAAATACAGTTTTAGGGTATATTTCGGTATATATGCTTAATTATACCATTGATAACTGGCTAGTCTGTCCCGATGCCCTAAAGGCCTAAACTTTTAAAAAGTTTTTCTATGCTATATATATTATATATTTTTATACTTTTTTATCTATTAAATATAATAAGGACATAAGGACAGAAGGACAGAAATAAGCTTTTTCCCTCTGAAATCTACTAAAAGATCCCTGTCAACCTAATCGGGACAGATCGGGACAAAGGCTTAAAATATGGTATTGACAGTCAACCTAAACTAGTATTTAACTAGAACATAACATGAAAACACTAGCCAGAATTTGTAATTACATTTCACTATACGCTTTATTTGCCTTGGCAATGTTAGCAATTGTATTTCTGATCATTGCAATCGGTCACGATTATAAGTTTTAAATTTGAGTCAACCTCAACATAAATATAAAATGAAAACTAAAGAAAAAATCCTCATTAATTTACCTAGCTATGCCATTAGTTATTTAACTGACAGAGAATTTCAGGAACATACCGAGGGTATCGAACCTATAAAAAGTAAAATAGGATTAGTTTATAACAGTACAGAATATCAATTCATCATTATTGCCTTAAAATGAAGATAACAATTAATGAATCAATGTTTAGAGACCACTTCCGTTATTACGGACGCTCTGACCAATTCAGTTATAACGCATTAACTGCGCTTTATAACTATTTGGAAGATGCATATACAGAGCCTAAAGAATACGATTTAGACGTCATTGGCCTTTGTTGCGAGTTTTCAGAATATGCAAATGCGACTGATGCCGTGCAGTGTTATGATTACGAGCATGACGACGATTTAAGCGAAGATGAACAAGAGCAGAAGGCTTACGAGTTTTTATGCGACAATACAAGAGTTATAAAGTTTAAAGGTGGTATCTTAATTGCAGAATTTTAATCAAATGAACACTCCACAAATTGGTCAATATATCAAAGTTTATGGCGTTCTTTGTCGCATCGTTAAAGTTTATCCTTTAGGCACGTTAGATGCCTTAAACGAATCAACAGGACAGGCTTTTCGCGTCACAGGCTTAATGTTTTTGTAATATTGTTTCTCTTAGCCTTTACGCAAGTGAAGGCTAAAAGAAGTAATTAAGCTTCACTAAACATAAATAAAATGAAAATATCAAAAAAATGTAAAGTAGAGTTAATCGCAAGCACAGACGCAACACGTTATGTATTAGGTAATCCTTATCTCCAAGGCGATAAGCTAATAGCAACCAATGGCAGGTCTCTAGTCATGTTACCAGTCGAACGTGAACCTGAAGATACTGACGGTCCAATCAACGTGGAAGCCTTTAAATTGTCGCGTAAAGTGCTATCAGGTATTAAGGATAGCCAAATTATAGCAAACGGTCAGTTAAAGGTAGCAACTAAGGAAGGACAAATGACTATGCCCCGTAAGGATTTAAACGGCGGTACGTTCCCTAACTGGGAAAGAGTTATCCCTAATGAAAACAGAGGCGGAAAAAAAATCTGTTTAAACGCTGAATTATTATATGACCTTGCCCAGGCGTTAGGCGGTAACGAAGTAGTACTGGAGATATTAGACGAAACCAGTCCGATTGTCGTTAAAGGCCATTCTGATCACGCTATTGCAGGTTCAATCGGTGTTTTAATGCCAATTAGAATCAAATAATCCAAAACCCTTACTAAAACTTTTAATAATATGCCTAAATATAATGTAAATTACATTAAAACGGTAACTTATAACGTAGAAGCAAAAAATAAAGACGAAG
>Ga0214164_1000999_pt1 | contig 17102 bp, 29 predicted proteins | sample TroBogepilimnion_13_FD_153003 | JGI IMG/M metagenome (GOLD analysis project Ga0214164, IMG submission 153003) | Freshwater microbial communities from Trout Bog Lake, WI - Practice 03JUN2009 epilimnion v4 | ecosystem: Environmental > Aquatic > Freshwater > Lake > Epilimnion/Euphotic zone ...
TGCCGCTGGGGGCGGCGTAGGCGATGCGGCAGGCGGCGGTTGATAGCTAGGCGGTGGCTGGAACGGCTGGCCGTAAGCGGCAGCCTGAGCGGCCTGATTCGGCGTGGGCATGTAGCCGGGCGGTGCTGGCGGTGCTGGTGCCGTGTTAGCCGGTGCAGGTGCTCCAGCGGTCTGGGCAGCGTCAGGATTCAGCAATCGCGTCTTAAGGTGGGATAAAAACATTCAAACTCTCTCAGTTGGGACCAACGTATGACGGTGCGGGCGGTGTTTGAATCGGGTCTTCTGGCACTTCGTTCTTCTCGGTGCCTTCAGCCGGAATCTGCCCTTCACCTTCGACTTCGCCGTTTGTTCCTGCTAACGCCGTGAGCCCAGCGATTCCGGCTTCACGGGCTTGTGACTTCGATGCCGCTGCCCGCTGGATAGCGAGTTCGGCTTCATCTTCAATCGCGTCCATGATCTTCGGATCAAGCCCGGGCAATGCAGCACGTTGCATGGCGCAGAGCAATTCCGTTTCAAACGTGGGCAGGTCACCGGCCGCTGAAACGAACGTCTGAATCTCTGCTCCTAGCGTGGCCAGTTCTTCAGCACTCAGCAGGTTGAAACCGCCTGGATAGGTAATCTCAATCTGATGTTCGCTGGCTTCTTGCGATGGCTGAAATTCGCCGTCGCTCAGAACCATCATCGCGTATTCAGCAACAGTGACTTCCAGCTTGCGCAGTGAGCGAGCAACCTTGGCAAGCAGGTCGTTACCATCACGCTGGTCAAGTTCCTTGCTGAATCCGCTTTGACTGACAGTGCTTGAGCCTGAGCCGCCCGACTTTGCGGAACCGGCCGGCTTGGTCTGGCATGTCATGCGATCAACGCGGTCGGCAAGATCGGCCTTGCTTTCAGCGATGAATCGAGCGGCATCCTTGGGTGGATCAACGAACGACCACGGGATGCTACCTACGCTGGGATCGGTGTAGATCGGCAGCACGCCGCCCGGGCCGACTTCGATCTCATTGCCTTGCTGGAACGATTGCATCGGCCCTTGTAGCGTGGGATGCGCTTGCAGCGTGTTACTCAGGATCAGTTCAGAATCCTGGTTGTAGTATTCACGCTCCGCTTCCAGCACGCCTTCGTAGCGGCTCAGGCCCACGTTGCGGCACCGGGCTCGCCTACGGTCGAAGATCCGCACCACCGGCACGCGGCCGTAAGGGTGCAGGATCACATCGCTGAGCGGCTTACCATCGGCGGCGTACAGCACGGAGCCTTCCGCATCCCAATGCCGAAACACATGCACCACGTCACCGCGTTCGTTGGCTCGATGTTCTTTGATCAAGCATTCGACGTATTCGCTGCCCACATCCTTGCGCCACCATGTAAGATTCTCAGGCAAGATCACGGTGGCAATGCACCGATCCAGGCCCAAGCGTGAAACATCGGCCTGAGTTTGCACGGGCACATCGCCGGGCGGCACAGGATGATCAAACAGGATGTCGATCTGGCCCAAGCCCAGAAATAGCTCAGCCACGCATTCGGTAAGCCATTCGTCGATGCTGTTGCCAAGACCGTCCACGTCTTCCCAGAATTCCATCAAGGATTCAGGGGCTTCACGGTGGATCGGGTTGGCGTAGATGCGGCTCAGGTGCTTGGCGATTGCGTCGTGCATGAACCGCGGCACGGGCGTGCGGGCTTGCCGCATCTTATAGCTATCTTCAGCCGCACGCTCAAAGGAATCAGAGCCAACGCGGTGAAAATCATTATCAGCGTAGCCAGGTTCATAACTCCGTCTTGGTGGCGGGTATTCTTTCTTGTGGCGGGTGAGATTGTGAATCATCCGCTGCGGATCACGCGGATCAACGCCGTAAGACGCGAACCGATAGCGGTCCCCGCCTTCCAGAGAATCCTGAATTCGCCGCCAAAGATTGGCAAATTCGTGATACTCAGGATGCTGGCGTTTTACCAGATCTTGTGATGCCTTCGCGTCGAGAACCTTCAATCGTCTTCCCCAACTGAGGAATGCCGTTCACAGATCCACATCAGGCCAGCCGATGCAATCAGCCCGCCGATCACGCACGCCACCGCAAATCCAATCGCTTCAATCATGTCAGCATCGCTCCCGGTGTGCGTCTCAGGCCGGTCGGTATCGCATCGCGGCCACGGGGCAGAGCAGCAGCAATGCCACCACGTAAAGCGTCCATCAGGTCTTCATGCGGGTGCTGCGGATCTTCAGGATAGTCTTGCCATTGCCCGCCACGCTTCGCCCGTCGATAGTTCTGGAACGCCTGAATCGTGGCCTTGCACGATGGATGGATCAGAATCGAGCGGCGTTCATCGGCTGCCCGCACGAGCGATTCAAGCAAGGTGAGTTGATCGGCCACGCTACCAGCGTATTTCGGCCAGTAGGCGGGATTGCGAAGTCCCCCAACGGCGTAGAGTTCGGTAACACGCGGGCCGGCAGCAGTACGGGCTGAACCGGCTGAGTCCATTGTGAACCGGTGGATGGTGTCGGCAAAACGGCTGCGGGCAATCTCACGCACTTCGATGGCGACTTGCTCAGCGGCCTTGCCTTCACACAAGTAATCACCGATGACTCGCACTTCATGCCGATCCTGGCCACTGAATGGATCAGGTTGTCGCATGACCTGAAAGAACACGGCACCTGTGACCACGCCGGGGTCGATAGCCAGGTGAAGTTCAAGGCGAGGATCATAAACGGCATCAAGCGAGACATTCGCATCATTGAATTCCGTAAACCACAAGCCCTCAGACTTCGGGCCCATGCAGAGGTAATCAGCCTCAAAGGTACGCCGTGACGTAGCCTGAACCTTCTGGATGAGGCTGTCAATTGTGTAATGCCCCGCTGATCGCTTCGCTTTGGGCCGGCCGTCAGCCGTGTCATGGCACCATTGAACGAGCGGGCACGCGGGGCAGTGTTCCAGGTTTTTGCCGCTGCGTTCTTCCGGGCAGGTCTCCAGCACTTCAAACGCACAGAATCGCCAGATCGGAAAGGCACCGCCTTCGGCCATCTCTACCAGATTGGCCATCGGGCCGCCGACCTTGTGCCATGTCGATGTCATTGAAACCATGCCACGGACGCCGGGCTGGCTCATCGACATACCCATCGCGGCTTCGCGGAGATCGGTGTCGATCTCATCCACTTCATCCAGTGCCAGCGTGGGCACGTGCGGCCCGCGTACGCTCTTGGATGAGGCCGCAAGAATCTCCACGTCGCTGCCGTTGGTATACGTGGCACGTTCGCTGGCGAACATCCTGAACATGTCCGGGGCTTTCGCCTCAAACATCTTCAGAGCGTTATAGACCTGCTTCGATTGAGCCAGCGAACCACCGAGAATGCGGGTTGAATGTCTGTTGTAGAGAATCGAATCGTAGTGAGTCGTCAATGCCCGTAGAAACGATTTGCCACCGCCACGAGGGCCATGCACCAGACTGAGCGACGGCCGATCAATGATCCAAGCTGAGAGGAAATCAAGCGGTGCTGAGTGCCCGGAACACGCCGCACAATCAGCGACGTTTACGCCCCAGCTTGCGGCCAGTTTCTTGAGCGTCTGCTTTGCTTTGAGTCGGTGCGGGCTCAGGTGATCGAATCTCTTGGAGAATGTCTCTTGTGTTTGTCTCTAGCTCGCTGGCCGGCGATGCGTCTTGCTTGGCTTCGGTCGGCTTGCCATCGTGCCGATCCAGAAACATTTGCATGAATCTCGGATCACCTTCAAGCACTTTCCGCATGAAGACGCCGCTGATCTTGCGAGTCAAGCCCATCTCGGCGATCAGGTCGCGGATGTCGTCAATCTGCCGCCGGCCGGTGCTGTATCCGAGCGGATTGCCAGACTGGCCGGGCTTCCAGCGGTGTGGGGTGAGGTTTTCGGCGTTGGGCACAAGTTAATTGCTCGCTGCTTGGCTCGCTGCTTGCAGTGTTGTTTTGGCCAACATCGGGCCAACGTACTCACAGGCCGCTGTAATGCGGTTGGCTGAACTGGTGCGAGTGGCTTTTGTATTTTGTTTATTGTGGCGTCCGACTCTTGAAACCACCCATTTTTCCGATTTGACTCGATGTCTGATCATTGCCGGGTGGCTAGTGCTGCTTGTGAATCGCCATCCTTGAGATTTACAGTAACTTCCGAGCCATTCAGAAATCGCGTTGCCGATGCCAACACCTTGAAAGTCTGGCAGAACCACCGTGCGATGCTCACGCCGCACGCCCACCCACCCAATGCTGGGAAGTATACTTGTAAAGCCGACCGGCGTACCGTTCCAAGTTGCAACAAAGGCGATAGCCGTGCGGTTAAATGATCGGCTCAGATAGTGATGGCCGCGAAACATTTCCCAAGTCCGGGAATCTGCTTTGTGAATTTCAAGTGTGATTGGTGGTCGTTGTTGAAGTAACCTCCAAGAGAATGACTCATTGGCGGTATCGAATACCCAATCCGGGCTAAGCCAGTCACAGATATCGTAATGACAGGACAATGCGATCAGCTTGGGAGCTTTTCGCTTTCTCAGTGCTTTTGCTACCGCGGCACTGCTAACTTTTGCGGCATCGCGGTCAACCACGCTTGTGAATTCATCAAAAATCACGACATCAGTGTCTTCCAGCATTGTGCGGGCGAGTTCACAGCGGAACTTCTGGCCGTTGCTAAGGTGCTGAAACGGTTTCAGCCAATGAGGCGGGCTGGAAAACCCAACGGATGACAGTGTTTGCGTGATCGTCTTGCCGTCAAAATGACCGGGAAAGCCGTCCAAAATTGATTTCTTTTCAGGCCATTCATACTGTTCATGAAAATAAGCATCAGGAAACAATTGCCGGCCGATGGTTGTCTTCCCGCTGCCGCTTGGGCCGACAATTAAACCGATCTGCCAAGGCTTGTCTTCAATCGGAAGATTCACGTTCCATTCATGCTGAATCGTTTGTGAATCAGGAACGTCAAACATGCCTTTGACTTGCTCAACGCGAAACGATGACTGAATTGGCGATTCTATTACAATGTGAGCACGCGGCATTTAAGCCCCTCGGACTGGAATCGCTCGAATAGTTCGTTTTGCTGATGCTCGCTGGAACACTCAATCACAAGTTCAAAACGAGATTCAACATCGGTGATACCGTCGGTGTCGAGATCGTCGCTTATGCTGTTGACGAGCTTGTCTAGTTCAGCACGGCTGAAACCAACCTCATCTAATTCAATGCCGGCATTCTCAACGGCGGCTAGTTGCTGAGCCAGTGCATCGTCATCCCACTCGGCCAGTTCTGCGGTGCGGTTGTCGGCAATTGCGTACGCGGTCGCCTCTGAGCCCTTGAGCGAGGTTCGCACGGCCGCGATGGTGTCCCAGCCCAGACCGCGAGCGGCCTCCAGCGTGCCGTTGCCAGCCCGCACGATGCCGTCGCCGTCGATTACGATAGGCTTTTGCTGGCCAAAGCGGGCAAGACTGGCCTTGAGTGCGGCTTGATTGCGTTCACCGTGCTTTCGCACGTTGGCCGGGTCAAGGTGAATCGAATCAATTGCCACCTGCTCAATTGCCAGCGGTGCCGGTTTTGCCTTAGCTTTTGCCATGAAGCCTATCCTGAATCGCTTTCGGTAGCTTGTGCTTGCGGCTTCGTGCCAGGTCGCAAATCAGATCAGCACACTCGACACACACGAGCAACTTCCACGGATCAGCCCGGGCGATCACGATCATCTCGCCACGGTATTCATGCGTGCCGCACCATCCGCACGGCTTGATCCAGGCTTGCTCCACGTCAAGATACTGGCGTCACGTTGACGACGCTGGGCTTCTGGCACGCGGGCTGGCCTTTGCCTTGCGGGTCAAGCGGGCAATAGCCGGCCGATGCCAGTTTCACGTTATTCGCGGCGTCGTGTTCCAGTTCGGCAATGCGTGTCTTCAGGTCGTTTTCGCTGATCTTCGCCTTCTGCCAGTCGATCCATCGCAGTGCCACTTCATGAGCAGCCCGCACCAGCAAAAGAGCCAGGGCAAGCACGCTGCCCCATACGCCGATTGATCCTGGCGGGGCTTGCGCAAACAGCCCGCCAAGCGATGCAAAGGCGATCCCGATGCCCGTGATGGCGTTGGCGTTTGTGTCGTTCATGGCGGTTCCAGGTTCAGGCAGATTTCTTGCGATTGACCAATTTCTTGCTGGGCTTGATGCCCTTCATCTTGAATTTAATCTCAGCATCAGCAACATCGACTTCGGCGGGTAATCCATGTTTGGCAGCGATTGATTCCGCTTTGGGCGATCCGGTGTTGCAGGCAAGGCAGATCCAGGGCACGGCCAGTTTTGATCGGGGGTGTATGTGTTGGCATTGCTTGCCAGAATCTACGTCTTCGCGTGACCAGTTTCGTGGGCCTGTCAGGCAGATCACGCCGTGACTCGTGGCATTGTCGGGCGTCGGTGTTTTCGGGCCGTTGCGTTCTGGCTCTTTCGCTTTGGCTAGCTTATCCCAGATTGTCATGCGATGGCTTTCATGTTGCGACGGATAGCGGCCAGTCTCACGCTCACCTGCTTCTGGCTTATCCTGAATGCCACCGCGATGCGTTCCTGCGGCCAGCCTTGATTGCGGAGCACCTGAATGGCCACGTCACGCACGGCCAGCGATTCATCATAACTGATGGCATCGGGGCGAATGCGAAGCGGCCGATCCTTGTTGCGAGTGCCAGCGTCGATCACGATGCCGTAGCGGTTGACTCCGTACACGATTGACTCCCGGCTGTTTCGCTAGGTGCTCAACTTTGTTGGTCACTGTGAGATTATACCTCAAGCATACATTGATATGCCGTAAGTTTGATAACCGTGGGCGATTAGAAAAATCTTTCGCTATACCTGAGAATTTTTTCAAAGCTGATTCATCTTGTCTTTGATCATATTTTCGATGAGCACAGATGCGGCCTTCCACGATTTCACACGCTTGACGGCTTCGCTGATATCGTCGGTGCCGATCAGTTTCACCAGTTCATCGGCCATGCGTAACTTGTGTGGCCGTGGATCGCTGGCCTCATCGGTAGGCATCACCTCAATCGGCGGCTCATCGATTTCATGGTGCGGATCATCAAAGCTGACGCCCATGCCGCCTTCTGGAGTGTGCGTGAAAGCCAGCAGTTGCCGGATAGCCGTTTGCATGTCCCACGCGATGCTGCCGTTCGTTGCTCGCCCTTTTCCAAAGGCATGAGTTGCTAGGAAGTATTTCCCAAGTGCTGTTAATTGGCTGTAGCAGTGGAGCTTGCTTCCCGGATTACGCTGTTCGGCGTGGTCGAGTGCGTCTTCCATCGCTATGTTCCATTGCCCAGAATAGGATCGGGCCAGTGCTTCCAGGCCCGCCCGGATCACGGCAAGCTGTGTATGATTGCAAATGATCTTGTAGTTCATGGCTTATCCTTGTGGTGATAGACAACTGACCGAATAGCGGTAGCACGCTCGCATTCTTCCAAAAACGAGTCCGATGCTCGATAATCTTCAACCGTCTCGAAAAGGTGCAGTCTACTTTCCCGAGTAATGATTTGAATTGCCCACTGTTTATCCCCCTGACGATCACACTTTGAGTGTAGGGCGTTGATATGGTTGATCACGTCATCAATGTCGTGTCTGTCCTCTGGACCAAGTAGCTTGTCCTGAATTGACCGGAGCCGATTAACCGCTTCAATGGTATTCATGACGTGATTACCTTGCATTCTTTGAAGATGTAGCCGCGTGAGATCAGTGTATCCTCATCAATGCCCAGCACTTCAGCCAGGTGCTTTTTGCAAGCGTCCTGCGTGATGCGAATGGACGAGAGAATCGGCTGACGATTCAGGAAAGCGATCCAGCCATAATCCAAGCTGATCATCGTTGCTCCTTTGCTTTTGCGTGTTTGGCGTAGAGGATTGAGCCAGCATCGCCCGGCTTGCATTTCTTGTGGGCGGTGCCGAAGAGTCGAGTGATGCGGCCGACGGTTTTGAGTCGGCCATACACCATCGGCATCTTGTCGCCGCAATTCTCACACACGAGCATATCGCTTTCAAGATTCCATCGCACATGATCGGCCATGTGTTGCGTCCTTTCTGATGATCGACCGAAGCTGCTTGACGGCCTTCAAATAGGATTCATAGAGACACTTGGCACTCTTGTCGTGGTCGGTCTTCTCACGACCGAGCCTTTCCAGAACCGCCATCTGCCGCACCTTAGGCAATCGCGGGATGGCGGCATTTACCTGCTTTAAGCGGTACTCATGTTCCTCGCGTTCTTCAAGAAAGTCGATGGGCGATGCACCAATGGTCTGTTGCATCCAGTTCCAGAAATCCTCATCTCTGCCACCACGGCAAAAATGAGCCTTCTTGACGTGCTTACTTGTCGATTCTTTCTTATCCACGTACGCGGGCACATAGACGCATCCAATGTGCTGACTTGCCCAGCGATTCACGCGACTGGCAATGGATCGGCCGGCGTAGCTTGAGAACTCAATCCCGGCGTTCGTATCAAATAGCCTGGCCGAGTCCAATAGTGCAATCCGGCCTTCCTGCTCAAAATCTCGCACAAGAGGATCGAACGGGCTGATATCCAGGCGCATGGCCAGCTTATTGACGATGTTAACCACAAGCCCATCATTCTCGCTGGTCAAATCATCCAGTGCATGATGGTCGCCAGACTGGTATCGCCGCACCAGCTCGATGTTTCGCTGGCCTTGCATCTGCTCTTGAATGCTAATCATGGCTTGGGGTTGGCTTTCTTGTTTTCATAGACTTCCTTGCGGTCTATGTCGATATCATCAGGTGCGGTGATGCCGATGCGTACTTTGTCGCCACGCACTTCCACGATGGTGACTTCCACCACATCAGAAATCACGATGCTTTCACCTTTTTTGCGAGTCAGAACGAGCATTGCGGACCTTCCTTGCTAGTGGTTCAGGTGCTAACCGTTTGCACCTGAGCGAAGTTGTTTGAGACGTTGTTGCAGTTCGGCACACTTTTGTCGCGCCTCAATAATTGAAATGATTGCTGACTTTTGCTTTTGCATGGATGCCCACATTTCAGGGCTTACGGCCGCTGGACCTGAACCAATCCAGAAAGCCGAAAGATTGCCGGTTGCATCCAAATAGGGATGGCACTTGTACGCGCCTTCCAGCAGGCCCAGCAGCTCGGCCGCCTGGTCATGGCTCACGGGGTGGCTCCTCGGTGCCAGCAGCCGCGTTGATTGCTTCGTCGGTAAGGTCCATGATTTCTTTAATCGCGTCAACTATAGTGTTTTTCACTTCGCTGCTTGGCCTTTCTTTTCCATTGGCCAAGTCGTAGAGGCGAAACAATAGGGGTTTGTCAATCCAGTTGGGCCAGAGTGTTTCAATGCTCACGTGCGGGGCTCCTCGATGCCAGCCGCCGCGTTGATGGCTTGGTCACGGGTTTTTCCGCGTTTGATCCATCCGGTTTGGGTGTAAATCTCCCAATTATCACCCGACAGCCAAACCCTCCCGAATCCAAACAATCCTGGCCACGCTGCCCGCAGCTTCGCCTCCCGCTCGCGTGCGGCTGCGAGTTCGGCACGAAGTTGTTCCACCTCACACACAAAATCACATCGCTCACAATCGGGGTTAGGTTCGCGCGGTGGTAAACAACCGCAGATGCAACCTTCACGCATCGTCTCGCTCCTTTGCGGGGGCGTTGCCTTGCTGGGCTCGGTATTTGTTTATCGCTTCGCGTGTTCGCTTCCAGGCGGCAAGCCAATTGTCTTGGCATTCGTCGCAAACATTTTCGGCTGATGCCATCGGTTTTTCGCACATTCTGCATGTACTCATCTCTCTCGCTCCTTGCGGGGGCTCGCGCCCTTGTGTGTTGGGGTCGTGCGCGGCTTACCAAAGACGCTTGGGGCATCTTGCGATGGCGGGTTGCAAGCTGGCCGCTTTTGTTTTTTTATCTTCAACCAGTCGGATCACATACGCCCTGTCTTCGTCTGTAATCGAACGGTTATACCACTTGTTCACCATGATGGAGGCAAGACGTATGACCGTCGCCTCTGCCCGCTCTGCCCGCTCGCGTGCGGCGGCAAGTGACGCAAGGGCGTCGTCTGATTCTCGCCTTAGCGTGTTAACCGTTTCCGCCAAACAATCGACGCAAAGATGGCCATTCGTCGTGGCTTTGATTTGCGGATGCTTACAGCACTTGTGGCACTTGTCACTCATCTCTCGCTCCTTGTGGGGCGTTCGTCCCGCCCCAGTGTTCGCTGGTGTTATTGGTGGGGGTTGAGGCTGAACATGGCACTGCCATCATCATCGGCATCAAGCCGCCATGTGCCGGTGCCAGCCACCTTGGACCACGCACCGGTGGTGCTGGTGGTGCGATAGTTCCCGGCCTCTTCGTTGGCCAGGCTCAGGCCGGATGCGGTGAGCGTGTCACCCTGGCCATCGTCGATGGTGAGGCTGAAAGTCTGATCATCGCTGATCGTGATTGTGATCGTAGCCTGCACACGCTGGCCACCAATCTTGACCAGGCCGGTGCCGGTGTAGGTCGTGCTGGTGGTGGCGTCGATGGCGTCAGTGCCAGCGTCCACGGCTTCCAGCGTCACTTGCCCACCAATCAGCGACCCAGTCTGCAGGTTGCGGGCGAGTTGGTGAGGCGGGGCAATCGCCGTGGTCAGGAGCTGGCGTGGTTCGAGGCCAAGAATAGAGGGGCGAAAAGATCGACGCATGAGAACCTCTGAAGAAAGAGAAAGGAATGGGAAATTGAATCAGCGGGTATCACCGGAGCCACCGAGAACGCCACGCTCCTTGCGTGAGGCGAGCTTGATAATGTTCATGGCTGCAACATCTTCGAGTGACCAACTCATCTGGCGTGCAAGTTGTGCCACGTACCAGAGCACGTCGCCCAGCTCTTGCGCCAGGTCTTTGCTCATCGGGTAGTCGATGTGGCCTCGATTGTCGCGGATCGCCTTGCCGATCTTTTCAGCCACTTCCCCCGCTTCGCCCGCTAACTTGAGAGCACAGTAAGCGATGCCGAGCGTGCCGCGTTTGTCAGGGTAAATTGCCGTTTCATCCGTCTTGTCTTGGTACTCGTTCAAATCCATCGAAGATCCTTTGTTGTATAAGAGTCATGCACCGATGGCACTCATGTGCCGTCGGACTGTTTCCGCATTGAGCCACCATCGACCGAGCCCGACCGCATCAGCGGCATCGAGCCCCTTGTCCCGGTGAGCGAAAGCGTGATAGACGGGTTCCGTCAAAGCGATCAGTTTGGCCCGCTGGTGCTTGGGCTTGCGGCCGGTCCACTCTTGCTCGTTGATTGTGGTCACGGGCGTGCCGGTCGATCTGACCGCTTGCACCGTGCCGCCCTGAGCGTAAAGCAAGGCCGGCAGACTTTTGGCCCGGCGTGGGTTATAGGCCATTCGGCTGCTGACTTCGATCAGCACCCGATCCGGCTGCACCTCGCCCACCATCTGGATGACGGCATCGGCAATCTGATCGCACCTGGCTTCCAGCGGGCTGGTGCCTTTCGGCCGCCAGACGCCACACCGCCAGAGCACGTCGCCGGCAAAGACTGCCCAGCCAATTGCGGTTGAGCTAGGATCAAGTGCCAGCGTGTACGGATTTCCGCTTGTTTTTAGGGTTGCCTGAACATCAGGCTCAGCCGACGTGCGTAATTCCCGCTGTTTTTTAGGAACATACGCAACATCCTGATTTTTGCGTCCCTTGTTTTTAGGCATTTCCGTGTTGCCCTTGAAAAAATGGTTCATTAGTGTTACAAGGGCATCCGGCATGGAGGCGTAAAGCGTTACCCTGGAAGGGATTTGCGACGATGGAAAACATAGATGATTTGTCTATTGTATGCATTGTTGCTGGTGCCATTTGAACGCAAACGCCTTTAAACAAGATGCCTAGAAACAAGGCTTTTTCACCATCGCATCAACTTATTCCTCTATGTCATTTTGTGGACACTAAAAGCCCATAAAAGGAATTAAAGGATATTCAGCGTGGTTCATTAGTGTAGCACGGTCCCCGGTTCATCCATGCTTGGGTGATTGCTGGGGCTCTTTGGCAGATCGTTATCATCAAGATCGGCGTATTGGCTTGGTCCTTTCCCGTTTGGGTAGAGCTGGTTCATGAGGTACGTGAATCTTTCCACCTGTCCAGATTCAAGCAAAGCCATTAGACCGGCCAGCATGGCAAGGGCATCACTGAATCGCTCGGGAGTATGCTGATGCGGGTATGGCATCAGTCGCCCGATTCTTTCGTCTCAGGTGATGGCGGTTCCATCTTGTCGATGGCTGCCTGAATGTCAGCGTCGGTTGCGTCGGTGTAGCAATCGAGTGTCAGCGTGATCGTGGCATGGCGGGCAAGACGTTGAACAATCTTCACGTTTATCCCACTCATTACCAGATGTGTTATATATGTCTTTCTCAGTGAGTGAAAGTCAATAAGGCCCTGCTTATTTTTTTCTTGGATGCCCGCAAGTCGCATATCACGACGCATCGAAAGCACCACGCCTTGAGGCACGGGCAGCACGGGCTTATCATCATTTTTCTCAGCAAGAAAGATGCGTAGCTTGTCGGCAAGTTCATGTGTAATTGGCTGGCGTGCTCCCTTTTTATTTTTGCTTTGCTTGGGGTCAAGAATGATGTGGGGGTTCTTGCAATCAAGGTGAAATTGACCCGATAGCAATTGATTGATTTCACCACGGCGAAATCCCGTACCTGCTGCCAGTTCGTAGAGCATGGCCCGATCCGGCCCGCTCATGTTGCGCTTGTATTTACTGGTGTCATTGCGTGCCGCCTCAATCAGCCGATGTAATTCATCTTGCGTCAATGCTCGCCTTACGTGCCGCCGATCTAGCGATATGTTGTATGGCCTGATCGAACGCAAGCCGGTAGGAATCGTCTTGATCCTGCCATAGTCGTGTAGCCATTGGATGAATCGCTTTACGGCACCTAGAGCATGATTAACAGTGACGGATGATCGGCGTTGTTTCAGTCGGCCGATTGCCCCTCGAATGCGGTCGGTTTGCAGCGATGCCAGTGAATGGATCTCGCCATCGTGCAAAAGAGCATTCAGGCTCCGCATGGTGTTGGTGACGTAGATCGGGCTCAGATCGGAAGTTTTCAGCACCTCATGAAAATCGCTGACGTGTTTCTCCAGCGGGATGGTAGCAGCCTCGCGGGCTTTCATCTCGCCGGCGTCCATCACGCCCTTACGGATCATGATCTCATCGGCTTCGAGCTTGCGGGCAAGTTCCAGCGTTTGCCGCTTGTCTGCTGTACCGGTGCCAGTCTTCCATCGACCATCCGCAAGTTTGTATTTGAAGCTCCAGACGGCTGCCGGTTTCCCGGCAGCGTCCTTCCGTTTATACACGCTGGCCACGTTGGCACTCCTCTTCAATCCACCGCTGCACTGTTGAGGTTCGCCAGCGTGGATCTGACGGGCCTGGCAGTTCAGACGGTGGGAATGGATGATCAGGCTGATTGAGGCGATTCTGAAAGGCTTTGACTGACAAGCCCAACGCCACCGCCACTTCTGATCGTGTTAGCAACTGGTCAAGCTGGGCCGGCAGATCGGAACGGCTCAGTTTCTTGATCGGGGCTTTTTTCTTAGCCACGAAACATGCTCCTTTCTGGGAAAACTTACCTGGCGTCATACGCAAGAATTTCACGGCCGATCCATTCGGCCACCTGTGGAACTACGGCGTTTCCAAGTCCTTTAAGTCGGTCCATCCGATTGGAAATCCTTGCATCCACTCGACAAACTGGGGATTCAGCCGTCCATGCTGAACCTCGTCGTATGGACCGGACTGCCATTCCTCTACCGGGGGGCATGGACAATTCCAAGCGTGATCCCCGCAGATGGTGCAGAGAAATTCTTCGCAGCACTCGCAAGGCAACCACGCTGGCATCGTCTCGATGTATTCGGCCAGTGTTCCCCGCCTTTGCCCGTGCTTGCACGATCCTTTCCAATCGCTCGCGGTTGGCGTGGGCAATAATCCATAGTCGCTGCCGTTGATGTGGGGCACCAAGGGCGGCTGCTGGAAAAGTTGCCCATTGTGCATTGAACCGCATTCGGGCCAGGTCTTCAAGAACGTCACCGATTCCATTTCGCAGGAGTCCGGCGACGTTTTCGATGATGACCCATCGAGGCTGAAGATTGGCAATAATCCTTGCGAATTCGTGCCACAATCCTGAACGCTCACCACTTAATCCTTTCTGAGCTTGATTAACTTGAGACACGTCCTGACATGGAAAGCCACCTGCAATCACATCAACATCAGCCCAGCTTCCGGGGTAAAATGTTTTCACGTCATCATGCCGCGGAACGTCGGGCCAATGTTTGGCTAGCACGCGAGAAGCGTAGTGATCAATCTCCACTTGCCAGCGGCATTGCATCCCGGCCCGCTCCAGGCCAAGATCCATGCCGCCGATACCGGTAAACAAGCTGCCGAATGTCATGGCATCAAACCTTGCGATACGGGGTGGTGATGCCTTCGTCGGTGATCGTGTAATCACCGAACAGATGAGGCGAAGATTCGCTCAGCACGCGGAGCACGTGCCTTGCCAGCCGTTGCATCTCAGCGTCGGCGTGGATGCTGCCGCGAAGATCCAGGAAATGCCGCCAGGCTCGTGCGTTGCCAGTGACAAAGATTTTTGTCTCCGTGCAGTTCGGCAGCACAGAACGAGCGGCTTCACGGGCTTGCTTGCGGCGTAGCGTTCTATCGCACTCATTGCTAGTGAGTTCAATCTCGCTGGCCATTGCTTTGTATTCAGCAAGATCACATGCTCTTGCACCGATCCATTCTTCAGTTGCGGCGGTCATGATAGGTGGCAGAACAAACGCCACATCACTTTCATCGACGTATCGCTGGCTCAATTGGCTGTAACTCATGCCCGCACGATGGCGAACGAGTTCGTGAGTCAGTGAGCGTGATACACCGGTGATGATCAGGCTATAGACAGCGTGCTCCAACACGCTGCCATGCCCGACTTCCAGAATGTGGTCGATATATGCCTTGTTGCCACCGGGGCGGGGCTTGGCGAACGACATATAGCAAAGCCGGCCGGCAATCTCGACAAGCATCTGGCCATCCACGTCAGTGGTATGGCGAAATGATGTTCCTTCGTCTTCAAGGAATCTATGGAACTCGTGATCCTCATAGACCTGAGTTCCCACAAGGTAAACATTTGGCTTAAGGATCACCTTGATGCCATCAACGGTCGTGTGATTGCTCATCAGTCGTTGTCCTTTGTCAGTGGCATGATGACGTAAGCGTAGAAATCTTCAGTGCGGATGATGGCGGCGTTCTTAGCGTCGATCATCTCCAGCGTGATCGTGCTGTCAGGATCCAGCGTCTTCAATGCATCGACGATGTAACGCGGATCAAACGTGATGCTGACGGAGCCGGCAAAGTCGATGTCCAGTTCCACATCAGATGCACCGCTGTCGGCGGCCTTGGTGACAAGGTTGAGCTTGCCACCTGAAAACACAAAATCGACGCCACGGCTTTCTTGCGTGGTGACGATAGACGCCTGCTCCACGGCCGCCAGGAACAGCCCCACGTTCAGAGGGATGGCGATCTCCACGTTCGGCGGGAAAACATCCTGGTAACGCGGGAAGCGGCCTTCCACGAGCCGGCTGCGGATCTCAGCACGGCCCGACCACACGCTGATACTATTCTGCTTGTGAAAACACAGGTTGACCGTATCGCCGTCGCTGATGTTTTTTTCAATGAGGCGAAGGGCACGAGCGGGGACGACCGGCTGAAAGCCCACGGGCAAGCCATCGCAAGCAATCACCTGCTGAGCCAGGCGGCGGCCATCAGTGCCCACCAGCGTGAGCCTTGCGCCATCGTTTTCACAGAGCACGCCGGCCAGTGCGTAGCGTGTGGATTGCAGGTCACATGCAAACGCGGTTCGCTTGATGCCTTGCTTTAGTTCGCTGCCGGTCAGGATCAGTACCACGCCGCCATCATCGGGACTGCCAACCTCGGGGAACAAGTCTGGATCTTCGCTGGGCAGCTTGAATTGCGAGTGCTTGCCTTTGATAAGCACCTGGCCATCGTCCACGCTCAGCGTGATTACCTCGTCACGCATCGTCTTGAGAATTGCCATGAACCGAGCGGGCGGCAGCAGCACGGAGCCAGGGCGATCAATGACGATACCATCGACGTGATACACGATGCTCACTTCCAGGTCGGTGGCGATGAGTACCGGCTCATCGTCATTTGCCACGAGCTTGACGTTTTGCAGCACGGGCTTGGGGCTGCGGGTTGGTGCCACGCCGCTGACATTGCTGAACGCGGCCAGCATCTTCTCTCGATTGCATGTGATCTTCATGAGTCTCTTTCGGTGTGAAGGGGAATCCAGGTGCAAACCGTTTGCACCTGGCGGGTGGTGTTAATGTTGGTTGCGGATTTCTCTGAGCCATGTTGAACGCGGCCAGAGCAAAATTCCTCTGTGTTTGTCTCTTTCTTTTCTGATGGGCAGCGTACTAACAGCAACACTAACGGCCCATGAATGAATGTTAGATTTTTCAGCTTCAGCTTGCAATGATTTGCTGTCAGCAGAATCATGCTTTCTGAAAAACTCTGTCACCCATTCGATTGCTTTGTCAATCATTGCTCTTGCTTCAGGGCCATGATTGTCAATGTTCTGCATGCGTTTCTCCTTGTGATGGTTTGCTGTAGATAGACTGCCCCCCTTTACGGGTGAGACTAGGCACCCGGTTGATGGTTTTCTGTTACTTGTGAAACTCAGACCCGCGAACTTGATCTTGCGTTGCTTGTCTCACCCCCAGGTTGTCAGGTTGGACATTGCCTGGATTACTTAGCAACTCGGGATCGTTCGCCAACCGTGCGGGGCAGTGGAAACACGGTACGGGGTAAAGGCTTGACCGCGACAATATGGCCGCGTCGGGTGAGATGATCAGGGCAGGCTGGGGAAGCGAACTGGCTCAAAGCAAACCCGTGTCACAGTAATGGCCGTGACTTTTAACCGCAACGACTTTTCGCTTGCTTGCTGCTCATCTCTTGTTTCACAAGGCGGGTTAACGTGGTGGCCTGTTACTGGCCGTTCTTGAGGCGGTTGATGGCGTCGCTGGCTTGCTCACGTGTGAGCCCGCGTGCTTCGCGTGCATCCATTCCCAGCGAGATCAGGTAATGCACCTGTGGCTCGCTGG
>Ga0214164_1001000_pt1 | contig 17101 bp, 11 predicted proteins | sample TroBogepilimnion_13_FD_153003 | JGI IMG/M metagenome (GOLD analysis project Ga0214164, IMG submission 153003) | Freshwater microbial communities from Trout Bog Lake, WI - Practice 03JUN2009 epilimnion v4 | ecosystem: Environmental > Aquatic > Freshwater > Lake > Epilimnion/Euphotic zone ...
AAAGTTCAAAGAATAAACCGGCAGGAGATTGAATAGTAGTTCAATATTCCTGCCGGTTTTTATTGTATCCTGCTTCCTGCAATCCATGCAAAATCCCAGTTATACTTAATCTACATTGAAAATCGTTATCGAACTGAAAATTGCGTTCTTGAAAAAGGTCCTTGCAAAATTGCATCTTCGAGCCTTAGCTATTTTATACCGTTTTATTAAGTCTGACCGATTTTATTTCTTCTTTTTCCTATGCTCAGCCTTAAGGTCGTAACTGATACCTGCATTTATCCCCAAGCTGCTGTAAGGCTGGGGCAGGGCCTGTTGGTTGCCGCTTAAGTCGCTGGTGCCATTTATATGATAATGATAGGTGGTTACACCTGTCAGTTGCCCCACAGGTACATTCTGTCCATCAACCACGGCCGATTCCAATACCCTTATTTTCCTCGACAAATTGAGGTATATCATACTGGCCTCACTCCATAGCTCAACCTTCTTGCTCACCCTTATTTTTACTCCGGCAGCAGATGCAAAACCTGCAGAAAAATAATTCCTGATGTTCCACGAATACTGGTTCGCAATGCCTGTCTGGTAAATATAGGTTTCATTGAGTTTAATACCGCTTAACACAGGCAGGGTCAGCCCCATTCTCATGTATGCATTCCATTTAGCTTTTGCGGTCTGTAGCACCATTGATGGCAGGATTAAGGTTGTATTTTTTGCCTGCCGCGTTCCCTGGTAATTATACACTACACCATTACTGTTGGTTAATCCGTTAAGTGTCTCGGTATAAGTTACCGCTGCCGTATTGATGTTAGTGGCCAGTTCCACTGCAATGTTTTTAGACAATTGAAGTCCTGCGCTGAATGAATTTTGAAGTCCGGCAGAAAAAGAGGCGCTTTTAAGCTGGTAAGCCGATACCCCCGATCCCAGTTGGGTTAAAGTTCCATTAAGCACATTGCCATTTTGGTCTACTTTTTGCCCCGGCATCGGAAACGAATAGCCTATGCCTGCTTTCAGGTAAAATTCCTGGGCATAAGAAGTTGTATTACAGAGGAGTGTAAATAAGAGAAAGGCGAAACGGTATTTTTTCATTTTTTTGCTCAAAGGTAATTTACCAGAGGTAATTTGCATCTGTTATCTTGACCGGTTTTTTAGTTGACAACCCGATAATAACAACCTGCCATCAAAACATCTGATTAGAATTCAAAGTTGAAGAGTTGCAATGCTGTAATCCCTCTTATAGCGTGGGTTTGCGGGCAGAGCAGGGGTATATATGGAGACGTGAATTTGGTAAAATGGTGGCGGTTCAATACCAAAATCTTCCTATAGTTCAGTAGCACCAGCTATAGCCGACGATGAATAGATAAGAATGCTTTGCTCTGTTACTGCATAACCCAATTTCATTCTACGGGTTTTTCTCAACCTTCACAACCTCCGGCACCACAAACTCCTTATTGAGTTCATCAATGTAAGTTAGTATTTCCTTACGACCCAGAAATTTAATGGCGCTGCTCATAAAACTTCGTGGAATGAATTCCCACTCCGTTTTCATGGCCTCAACAAAGTGTCGGGCATGTTTGGCTGCTTCGCGTTGAGTGGTTTTATCGGCCTTGGTAAAGATCATATTAAAAGGTACTTCCCATTCGCCCAGCTTGCGCAAAAAGGCGAGGTCTATCTCCTGAGGTTCATGCCGGCTGTCGAGCAGCACAAAAACCGTTACCAGATTGGTGCGTTTCTGCAGATAATTGGCAATCATTTTTTCCCAGGTAGCCCGGGTACTCTGCGATACTTTGGCAAATCCATAACCGGGCAAGTCAACGATATAAAAATCACCGTTGATCAGGAAGTGGTTGATGAGCTGGGTCTTGCCAGGTGTATTCGATGTTTTGGCCAGTTTGGCATTACGGGTAAGCATATTGATCAGCGAAGACTTACCCACATTCGAACGGCCTATAAAGGCATATTCCGGTTTGTCGGGCTTAGGGCAGCCTTCCACACTCGGGCTGCTGATAACGTATATTGCTTTAGTTATTTCCATTTATTGTTGTATACCTTTTTGGGCGTAAATTTTGATTTGATGCTCAAAATATTTACGCTTAATTATTATAAAACTGCTCAATTTATTTTCCGTAGCTTAATTCATGGTTCCCCTTCAGGGGTTCAGGGGTTTATCTTACTTTTGCACCAATGCAATCAGTAACCGAAATCAACCCGGCGGCAAAAATCGTGCCGGATCAGGCATCAAATTTAAGCAAGAAAGAGCAAGTAGCGGAGATGTTTAATAATATATCCGGCCGGTACGACTTTCTGAATCATTTTTTATCGTTGGGTATTGATAAGGGCTGGCGCAAAAAGGCAATTGCAGAGGTATCATCAGCCCACCCGCAATCTATACTGGATGTGGCTACCGGCACCGGCGATATGGCTATCGCGGCATCCAAACTGCTACCGAAAAGGATAGTGGGTATAGATATTGCCGACCAGATGCTGGAAGTGGGCCGGAAGAAAATCAATCAGCAGGACCTTGCAAAGATAATAACCCTCCAAACCGGCGACAGTGAGTCATTACCATTTGCAGCAGGGGAGTTCGATGCAGTAATGTGTGCGTATGGTGTGCGCAATTTTGAGCACCTCGAGGATGGCCTTAAAGAAATGAGCCGGGTGCTGCGCCCCGGAGGCAAAGTAGTAATACTGGAATTTTCTCACCCGGCAAAATTCCCCGTAAAACAGTTTTACAAATTCTACTTCCGCTTTATTCTGCCCACCTTGGGCAAGCTGGTCTCCAAACATAGCAGGGCGTATACTTATCTCCCGGAGTCTGTAATGGCTTTTCCTGAGGGGAAAAGGTTTTGTGATATTCTCTCCGCCTGCGGATTTAAGGATGCTATTGCAAGGCCATTGACATTTGGGATTACTACTTTGTATACTGCAGTGAAAGGGTAATTTCCTAAGTTGTCCCACACTTTCAAAATGTGGGACACCTGGGTGCCCCTAAAATATCCTCTTCACCACAGGCTTTACCCCCGTTTCATCGAGCAACAAAATCTGGTTAATGCCAGGTGCTAACCCTTCACTAATATGCCCGGTTTGAATTTGCATTTGCAGCGCACAGGCGCTCCCTAGGGTGCCCCAGCACAGAAGCAATTCCCAATCAATATCTGGGTAATGCTGCTTGATTGTGTACAATTCAGATAATATACACAACTGATGATTGGATGCAAGGCTATCAGTACCGATGCAGATATGGGCACCTTCCTCCAGCAGCATATTTATATCGGGCAGCTGGCCTTCTATATAAAGGTTGGCATTGGGGCACAGGCACCAGAACGTTTTATCAAGTTTACTTTTGGTATACTGCACATCTTCTCTCTGAGTATAAGTGTTATGCACAAATATCATTGAATGATCGGTTGTGATTGTATCCAAATAAGTCTGCAAAGATGATTTGCCGGAAGGTATGAAGGCGCTGTAATCAATATTCAGCGAGCCAAGAAGTTCTGTTACACCCCCTGTTCCGGATCGAAAGAACTCGTCTTCGGCCTTACTTTCCTGGTTATGTATAGTAATAGTACTGCCGGGACTGTGCGCATTTATTTTACTGAATAAAGAACGGGAAACGGAGTAGGGAGCATGAGGCGCTATAGCTTGCCTTAGCTGAAACTTACCAGACTGCTGCTCAGCAAAAGCATTATAGTTCTGGAGTGCATATCCAAATGCAATATCAGCACGATCATCATTAAATCCAATAGCTTCAATGAAAGTATGGAAATGAAGTTTATCCTGCAGTCTGATATCAAGTGTATCGGTAGAATTGGAGATATCGCCAACGGCAACTACACCGTTCAGCAGCAGTTCTTCATAAGCGTTGTGCCTGGCTTTACTTTTTTGCAATTCGGTAAAGTCGTTTCTATGCTTAGGTATTGTTTTCAGAAAAGGGATCAGCCCTGTATGTTCAGGCACCACCCCCTTCATATGCGATAGTTCCAGGTGGCAGTGGGCATTCACAAAACCCGGCGCCAGTACACCTTCATAGAAGACGGCTTCAGGATGTGGCCCGTTAATAACTGATAATATTGTACCTGTCTCAGAAACTTCCAGTACCGTATTATCAGGCATCCATTCCCGCCCGTTATGTATTTTATGTGCTGTTAGAAAAGGCATACCCCTGAACCCCTAAAGGGGAACTGCAAATTTAGCTTTTGGTTCTTAGACAATCTCAGAATTTCTATCGGGCTTATTTTTCTTAATGCTCCAATTAGAGTCATTTTCAATTGATTTTAAGATATCTGGAAATTAATTTGCTTAATTTCCAGGTACAGTAAAATTATTGTGCAGTAGCCCAATTCCTGGTTCCCCCTTTAGGGGTTCAGGGGTTTACTGTTTAAAATGCTTCAATAATACAATCTCCCGCTCATCCAGGAAGCGCCACTTGCTTCGGGGCAGGTTCTTCTTGGTGAGGCCGGCATACATCATCCTGTCCAGTTTCTCTACCACATAGCCCAACGATTCAAAGATGCGGCGCACAATCCGGTTCCTTCCGCTGTGTATCTCCAGGCCCAGTTCGTTTTTCTTTTCCAGGTAGGCAAGCGCATCTACCTGCACCTTGCCATCTTCCAGCTCAAGGCCCTCCATTATCTTTTCAAAATCGGCCTTTATCAATGGTTTATCTAATACTACCTGGTATACTTTTTTGATGTTGTAGGATGGGTGGGAGAGCTTTTGGGTCAGGTCGCCATCATTGGTTATAAGCAGCAGGCCGGAGGTGTCCCTGTCCAGACGGCCAACCGGGTAAAGCCTGTCAGCACCCGAATTTTTCACCAGCTCCATTACAGTTTTGCGGCCCTGCGGGTCGTCGTTGGTAGTGATGTAGCCTTTAGGTTTGTTGAGCAATATGTACACCAATCCTTTCTGAGGAGTCAGTTTTTTGCCGCTCATTGTTACCTTGTCATCGTGCTTTACCCTGTAGCCCGGATCCAGTACCAGTTCGCCGTTTACCTTTACTTTGCCTTGTTTCACCACTTCGGCTGCATCCCTTCGGCTGCATTCGCCGCTATGGGCAATGAACTTATTGAGGGGCATTTCCAGCCTTGGCCCGTCTTTCTGATTTATTTCCTTATCATCTTCCTCCTCCTCGTCGTCTTCATCTTTATATTTTTTTCGGCGCCCTTCGCTATGGTCGTGAACGTGTTTCTTTTTGCCGGGGCCTTTGTGTTTTATTTCAAATGGCTTTTTGGGTGGAGTATCATTAACTATCTCCTCCAGCTCGCCATATACTTTGTCTTCAAATTTTTCTCTCTTGCCCGGATGGTCATCATCAACCTCATTCTTCTTTCCGGGTTGGTTGAAAGCATTATTTACTACATCAGTAAATGTCTTTGGTTTTTCTTCCTTACCGGTTTTTTCTTCTTCCTTCCTTGGCCCTTTTTTATTAAAGCTGGATTTGCCGGGCCCGGCTGCCGGTCGGTCTCTGAAAGGCCTGCTGTCACCTGGTCGTGAAGGTTTTTTAAATTCCCTTACAGGTTTCCTTTCTTCACTACCTTCTGTTACTTCTTTGAAGACATCCGGTTGATCAAAAGCCCGGGGAGGCCTGCTTTTGAAAGGTTTTGCACCGTCTTTTTTCAGAGGCCGGTCATACGGCTTTCTTTCAGGCCGGGTATCATTATCTCTTTCCCTGTCCTTTTTAAAATGCGGTGGTTTATCCGATGTTCTTTCAGTGCGGTCAGTAAATGGTTTTCCGGATTCTTTTTTAGGGTATGGCTTACCTGGTCTGGAATCCGAAGAGCGGTCATCTGATTTTTTGAAACTTCTTTCCCTGCTGAAAGGGGCGCTGTCATTTTTTTCTGGCCGCCCCTTAAAGCTTCGTTCCGTCTTTTCACCATAGGGTGCGCTGCCTTCTTTCTTATAATGTTTACGATCAGTTTCTTTCCAGTTTTTACCTTCTGTACCTTCATTTTTTGAGGGTCTCCTTTCAGGTCTGCCCGGAGCGCCATCTGGTACCCGGCCGGAATATGGCTTTGATGAACGCGGATAATTACCGGCATCCGGGGCAGGGCTTCTGCCATCGTAATTCTTGCCGGTTGGTTTTGAACTTTTATTATAAGGTTTCGAACTATCCTTTTTAAATGTATTCCGGTCGCCTGACCTGGCGCCTCGTGGAGAACCTGATGAACTATTTGCCATTATTAACTATGCCTGATAAGCCTGCAAATGTACAATGTTTAATGGCTTATATTGCAGATAAGGTTTTTCTGATCCTTTTCTCTTGGTAAATTACATGTCAATTCAGCCGTTTTGTGTTTTATTTTGCTCAAGAACCTCATTTAAGCACGGAACCGCATCTTCGAAATTCTTAAGAATATTGCTGAGGTAACCCTGAATTTCAGCTATTCCGGTATTGGTTTTTGCAAGGCTTTCTATTTTTATCAGGTCGCTATGCATATCCCTGATTTTTATTACAGAAGAACTGGATTTGAGTGCATGCGCCTGTTCGGCAATCATTTTATAATTCTGTAACTCATTGACCTGCTTTTCAAACTCAAGTATTTTATCAGGTATAGTAGCTAAAAAGATGGATATTATATCACAAACATATTGATTGTCATTGTCCGACAAATCATATACATAACTCAAATCAACCGAAGGGTAGTTTGTCATATAAATTCTAATCAATTAGTTGACTTTTGAGTCAATTGAAGAATCAATTTACAAAGAGATGAGGGGTCGAATGGTTTTACTATAAATTCATTGAAGCCGGCCTTTACGTTTTCGTCATAGTTATCTGCAAAAATATCTGCCGTCAGCGCAATTATGGGAATATTGTTCTTTAACTCGTTTCTTATATACCGGGCGGCTTCAATACCACTTAAATCCGGCATCTGAATGTCCATTAGTATTATATCAAACCTGTTTTTTGCCAGCAAATCTATAGCTTCATATCCGTTGGCTGCACTCAAAACATTTGCTCTCTGTTTTGTCAGAATATAATTTGCAATCTTCTGATTAATCAAATTATCTTCGGCAACCAATATGTTTAATCCTTCCAGCAATTACTAAATCGTTTAAATCCTTTTCCGTTAAATCCGATACGAAGGTACTTAATATTGTTGTAAACACAGATTTTCACTTGTGCTGTGTTTAAAGATTTAAGGCTATATCACAAGTCCGTTTGTATCAAAAAGTTAGAGGGTTTGTAAGTTGTTAACAAAATATTTGTTATCAACAATGGCCGGTTTTTGGTTTTTTAGTCGTAATATTGTTCCGCAACCACCTCTCTGTTTTAGTAACTGTACCAAAAATGAAAATTTATGGCTTATAAGATACGCATACTCCCAAGGTGGCTTGTTTTTCTATTGGACCTGATATTGGTCTGCTGTTGCCTTTTCCTGTCGCGCATGCTGAAATTGAATTTCAATATGCCGCAGGTAGATGCCGGATTGAGGCTGATGCTGGCTGTAGTCCTGGTGTTTAATGCTGTTCTGTTTTATATATTCAAGAGCTATGCCGGCATTATCAGGTACACCAACCTCGAAGATGCCCAAAGGCTGGTAATGGTAAATGCTATAGCTTCTTTCTTTTATATGGTACTGAATAGCTTTGTACCTATATTCCACTTCGGCAACTTTTTTACGCTGCAGATCGTTACTATCAATTTCCTCATTACCACTTTTGTAATTATTGCCTACAGGCTTGCGGTGAGGTATTGCTTTAATTTTTACAAATCACTTTCGCAGGTAGATAAGATTCTAAAGAAGAAGGCTGTGGTTTTCGATGCCTCGGCCGACGGGCAGCATATTCAGAAGGTAATGAACAGCCTGCCAAACGGCGATATGGAAGTTGTGGCTTTTCTCGACGATTCCATCAATGCCTCCGGCAAACTGCTGGAAGGTGTTCCCATTTATTCCACCCAGGAAAACAGTATAGCAAAGTTGAGCAGTGATGGGGTGGAAATGCTGATAATGGCCAGCAAACACATTGAGGCCGGCAAACTCAATGACCTGGTTGATAACTGCCTCAAATATGGTATCCGCATACAGCAGGTACCTGCCATGAAAGACTGGCTCAACGGTAAACTGGATACCCAGCAACTGCAGGATATCAACATTGAAGACCTGCTGGAAAGAGAGGTGATTAAGATTCATAACGAGGCTATTTATACTGAGTTAAAAGGTAAGAAAATACTGGTAACAGGGGCGGCAGGCTCTATTGGCAGCGAACTGGTTCGCCAGCTGGTGCAATACCGCCCCTCACTGATTATCCTTTGCGATAAAGCGGAGACGCCTATGCATGATTTCCAGCTGGAAATGCAGGACAAATTTAAAAACACCAACGTTAAAGCCTACCTGGGTGATATTGCCGACCGGCAGCGGATGGAGCACCTTTTTGAAGTATATAATCCCCAGATTGTCTTTCATGCTGCGGCTTATAAGCATGTGCCCCTGATGGAAGACAACCCTTCAATAGCCATACTGAATAACGTATTGGGTACAAAAATACTGGCGGAACTTTCGGTGGCCAACGATGTGGAGAAGTTTGTAATGGTATCGACTGATAAGGCTGTAAACCCGACTAATGTAATGGGCGCCTCAAAGCGGATAGCAGAGATATTTACGCAGAGTTACTACCGACATATTACCCGCAACATGGAGACCGATTCCAGTCATAAGCACATCACCAAGTTTGTAACCACCCGTTTCGGAAATGTGCTTGGCTCTAATGGTTCTGTACTGCCCAGGTTCAAAAAACAGTTGGAAAGAGGTGGGCCTATTACCGTTACCCATCCCGATATTACCCGCTACTTTATGACCATACCTGAAGCCTGCCTGCTGGTAATTGAGGCAGGGGTAATGGGCAATGGAGGTGAGATTTTCATATTTGATATGGGCAAACCCGTAAAGATTGTTGATCTTGCCCGTAAGGTGATAAAGCTGGCCGGCAAAGAACCGGATGTGGATATAAAAATTATATATACCGGTCTGAGGCCCGGAGAAAAGTTATATGAAGAATTACTGACCACATCAGAAAATGCATTGCCTACCTACCATGAAAAAATAATGATAGCCAATGTGCACCAATACGATTTTGACCTTGTTGAGAAAAAGGTTGAAAAACTCATAAAGTGCGCCCGCCAGCACTATACCCTCGAAACCGTATACCTGATGAAGGACCTTGTGCCTGAATACATCAGTAACAACATGGCTTATGATAAAGTGAAAGTGAAGCAGTGATGTTTTTTGTTTTGAGTAATCGGGAATTGCAACTTCGAATTTCAAATTGATTAATGTTATTTTTAAATGCGTAATTTAAAACCGGATTTCTCCTGGTGAAAAGGCTTTTTATTTGGTTATCCTATTCTCTACATAAAAAGCAATGGGATAATGGTATGCGCTGAAACCCTTGCTGGTGGCTGATATAAATTAATTTCCGATTATCTCATCTTATCTCACTAAATAATGTGATAATGTGGTAATGTGAAAATATGGCAATTCATTCAGTTGCATAGAGGTAATAAAAATATGTGATTTTCAATTGCCTAAAACGGACCTTTTGTTTGGTTATCTCATTGTCTCAAAATAACGCCATGGGATAATGATAAACGCTGAAACCCTTGCTGGTGGCTGATATAAAATAATTTACGATTATCTCATCTTATCTCACTAAATAATGTGAAAATGTGATGTGAAAATATGGCAATTCATTCAGTTGCATAGGGGTAATAAAAATATGCGATTTCCAATTGCCTAAAATGGACCTTTTGTTTGGTTATCCCATTGTCTCAAAAATAAGCGATGGGATAATGGTATACGCTGAAACCCTTGCTGGTGGCTGATATAAAATAATTTCTGATTATCTCATCATATCCCATTGTCTTATCACTGAGATAAACGCCAGGTATAAGTAGGAGATTGTTCAGATATGTGTCCGGTACACACAAGACCTTGCTACAGATGCGCCAGACGGACCTTTTGTTTGGTTATCCCATTGTCTCAAAAAAAGTGGAATGGGATAATGGTAAACGCTGAAACCCTTGCTGGTGGCTGATATAAATTAATTTCCGATTATCTCATCATATCCCACTAAATAATGTGAAAATGAGGTAATGTGAAAATAGGGCAATTCATTCAGTTGCATAGGGGTAATAAAAATATGCGATTTTCAATTGCCTAAAACGGACCTTTTATTTGGTTATCCCATAGTCTCAAAAATAAGCGGTGGGATAATGGTATACGCTGAAACCCTTGCTGGTGGATGATATAAAATAATTTCCGATTATCTCATCTTATCTCATTGTCTCATCACTGAGATAAGCGCCAGGTATAAGTAGGAGATTGCTCAGATATATGTCCGGTACACATAAGATCTTGCTACAGATGCACCAGACGGGTAAAAAGGATTAGTAGGCTGTTTCATAGTTTGATTAATTGAAATTTATGGTGAAATTTGGGTCAAAGATAAAATTAATAATTGGAAATTCCAAATTATAAGGCGTGTTTATTTTTTTGGAGGAGGGATCAGTTGTCCCTCAAATATTAGGATTTTCAAAAACATGATGAGATTTCTAAAACACGAGTTAGCTAAACACACAAACACAAGCCCCAAACTCGCGTCAGGCTAAAATTGTGAAGACAAAACTGCTAAGCAAGGGACTTGGCAACCTACCAGCACCAGATTGAAACCATTCTGCTAATCTCTTGTTGATCAATAGAATCCTAAACAAGAATTAAAAATCATTGTCATCAGTTTATATATTTGCATAGTATTTTAGATAATGGCAAGAAGAAGTAGTTTCCTTAGCGCTGTTGTTAGCACAGCCAGGGCAATAAACAGGATGAATAACGCTATGATTGCAGATCAGAAGCGGAGGGAACGTTTTGCATTACAACAACAAAAATTACGCGAGAAAAATCAAAAGGTAGTTGCTAAGGAGCAGAAAGCAGCATATGTTCAATCTCGTATTAATACTGTTGCCAAAGAAAATGCCGAATTAGGAGATTTAATTAATCAACAAAAAAACGTTTTAACCAATCGAAACAAATATGCTGCTTTCGATATAGAAAAACTAAAAGAAAAATACATCCAACCTGAATTCCTAATTCCATCCGAATTACGCGGATTGCCTGAAAAACCCACTTTGCAGCAATTCATGCCTAAACCATTGCCGCTATTTTTCAGATTATTTGCTGGTAAAAGAAAAGCACATGATGAAAATATTCGAAATGGTGAGCAAATATATCAAAAAGCATTGACTGATTATGAAATAAAAATTATTGAGCGAACGGAAAAAATTGAGGTGGAAAGGCAAAAATTTGTTTTAAAATGTAATGATGAGCAAAATATTATAAATGATAGAAACAAACAAATAGATGAGGTTGTAAAAGGATATAAGCGAGGTATTGAGGAAAATGTATGCACTTATTTAGAAGCTGGCCTCGAAAATTTAGCTTTACCAGATGGCTGCTTGGATTTTTTTGAAGTGGAATTTAATTCACCTTCAAAGGAGTTATTTGTTGAATGCCTGTTCCCATCTGATGATATTATACCAACAGTCGAAGCCTATGTATATAAGAAAACAACTGATGAAATTGGAGAAAAGTTACGAAAACAGAATGAAATAAAGGAGTTGCATCAAAATTTAATTTTCAATGTTACTTTACGAATACTTTATGAAATATATACTATTGATATAGCCAGAGCGGTTGATAATGTTGTATTTAATGGTTTTATCGAAATTAATGAAGCTGAGCCCATGAAGAAAATAAAACAATACATTATTGGAATCAAGACGAATAGAAATCAGTTTCTTAGTATTAATTTAGACAAAATCAATAACCGTATCTGTGTCCGTGATCTTAGTGTAAATAAAATGCAATCAATGCCCAATAAGGAGCTAATAGACGATAGCTCAATAATTGATATTACAGGCCAAGGAGAAAAAATAATTCATCCTATAGTGCCTGTAAATATTACTTCACAGGAAGGGTTAGAGGAAAAGAGGCAACTTATAATATCCGCCAAGCAAGATATTACAAATACCACTTTGCAAAACTCTTATGAAGAAAATTATAAGTTAGGAACAAAGTATAAAACGAAACTGGGGCTGAACCCACAGGAGGTAGGATGGCTGAATAAATTTTATATGCCTGATAATGTTTTTCTATCAATTGAAGGTTGTTGCATTGCTACCATAAATTTATATCTTACTACTTTAAAAGAGTTAAATAAAATACTGAAGAAAAACAATACGACAATAATACAGGAAATAAACAAGCTGAAAGCCTCAATGATAAATGCTCCACTGACCTATTACCCTGAAAGAATAGAAGCTGATGTATTTTATACGATTTTTAAAAGGGTAGAAAATGTTATTCGGGCAAGCTACCTGCACAAAAGAAAACTTAGTGAAGATTTTCACAATAGAGGATTTGAAAATCAATTTGAATTGGCCTTTGGTACATATGTGTATGAAATACTTGCGCAGCAAAAGCAGGTTACATTACAGCCGGATAAAGAAACATTGATAGATCTGAACGTGCAAAATACCCAGAGATGGAAAGAGGAATTAGAACAAATAACTTTAAGTATTGCGAATGACCATGACGATGCAGTAATTAAGATATACAAACTAGGATCAGAGAATATAAAAAATCCGGCGATAGAAAATATATTTTATGAAGCAGCGAAGGAAATGGCGAAGCACGATAAAACGGAAGCAGTGAAGCTGTATCTGCATTACATTTATTATAACTCTGTGGCTGCAAAATCTGACGGCAAAGCTTTACCTAAAGCGGTTCAAAATACTTTGTTTATCACTAAAAGTGATGTAGAAGAATTTCAAAAGATAGCGACTGATTTAAAATTAAATAAAGACCTGGCTAATGCAATAGATTTGGTGAGCAAAATATATACGAAAGGAAAAAAGAAGGTACTATTAGATCTGGATCATATCAATGAAGTAAAAGCACAACATTCGGAAACGGTTGAAATGCTAGGAGAGGTGCTTGGTGACACCGATGAAGCTGATATCGGAGGTGTGCAAATGAGGAAGAATGTTGCACCAATTCAAATTCAACCAACAAATTCAACTGGCTATAATAAAGCCCTTTCGCTGAACCAGATCCAGATAGGGCTATTAAATACTTTCAGAGAGAATGATTATAAAATGCCCATGAAAGAAATTGATTCTTTTGCAAAAAAGCATTCAATCTTTAAAAGTCAACTGATAGACAGCATTAATGAAAATTGTTACGAAATTATAGACGACATTTTGATTGAAGAAACAGAAAACGGGTATCTAATCAATACTGATTATTTCGAAAAGATTGTACAAAAAAGTTGACTCCTAATGACACTTAAAGAAGCATGTATACAAAGCTTATCTGAAATGAGCAAACCAGTTACTTCATGGAATATTTATGAGCATATTTGTACACACGATAAATTTCCACATTGCAAGCATTTAGATGTTGCTGCCTGTTTGACTAAATACAGCGATAATCCCAATTCAGGAATAAAAAGGCAAAAAGGGAAGGCAGGAAAATTTTTGTATTATTGGGATGAAACAATAAGCATTGATGAGACATTTAATCAAGTCTCAGGCATCAGGGAAAATACAAACAATTGCGTACAGCTAAAAGAGGCACTTAGATGCGCTATCTTAAAAAGCCTGAAGGAAATAAAAATGGAGGTAAGCGCTAGGAGCATATATTATCATATTGTTGCCAAGAAGCACTTCGATTTCACTATTGATAAGAATTATTCGGGATTTACAATTTATGCCATTTTAGACGAATGCTTCGCGGATGGTAGTTCTGGAATTAAAAGAACAAAACGAGATGGAGTAACTTTATATTATTTAACCGACAAGATTGGTAAGGATGCAAATACACTTGTTACACCAACAACACAATTCATCGATACTAAGAATGTAACAATCATACAGGAGGAGGAAAATGAGAAAATATTACACACAGATAATATTTCGTTAGCAGAAAAATACATTGATAAATTAAACCTCGGTACTTTGGAAGTACTATGGCTGAATAAATTTCCTTTTCAGAGCAATTTATTCCTTTCATCTGAACCCTGCTGTATTGCAACTGTCAAGTTATATCTTCTTGTTCTAAATGAACTGAATAAAAGGTTTAAAAAAAATAGTACATCAGTTTCTAAGGAAGTTTATAAACTAAAAGCCTATGCAGCCAAAGAATACCGAAACAAATATATCGGTGATATTGAAGCCGGTATATTCATAACAATTTTCAATAGGGCGGAAAATACTGCAAGAGCATTTTATAAACACCAAGGTAAGGTCATTGACACATTTATCAATGATGTTACCCATGGGAACGAATCTAATTTGAGCAGAAAATATGAGTCTGTTTTTGGTGGAGCGGTAAATGAAATATTAGCAACTCAACGGCAACTAATTATAGTTAATAGTCCTGATATAAGAGCATTGAAGGAATTAGCTATGCAAGATTCTTTAAAAGCTTCAGACAGCAATAAGGCCAAATCAAAAGTGCTACCTGGCGAGAATTTACCCAGGAAGAAAAATATAAACATAGTCTTGGAGAGAATTAATGAAGTAAAAGCAGAACATTCGGCAACTGCTGATATTTTGGGCAAGATTTTCAATGATGACGAAATAGATATTGACAGGAAGCAAACCGATATACCTGAAAGACATGTTCAATCAATGGTTTTAAATGAAATCCAAATTGCCTTATTGCATGTTTTTAAAGAAAAAGAATTAAAAGTACCTATCAAAGAAATTAATAGTTTTGCAAAGGACAGGAATGTGTTTGGAAGCCAATTGATAGACAGCATAAATGAACACTGCTATGAATTATTTGACGATGTGCTGATAGAAGAAAATGGAAATAATTATTCAATAAATAAAGACTACTTCAATAAAATATTGCACCATGAGTGAGCATGTGAAACCCAAAGAAGCTACTGCAATTATCAATTCATTGCTAGGAGGCGTAGTGCCAAAAATAGGTGTACAGCATATAACAGTAGGGCGATCAGCAGAAATAAATGCCGTTTTGAAATCGCTTGAAGATGTCAAAAACGGACATAGCTTAGTAAAGTTCTGGATTGGAGATTTTGGTTCTGGTAAATCGTTTATGCTGCACCTGCTTAATACAGTAGCGATGAAGCAGAAATTTGTTGTTGCCAATGCCGACTTTACGCCGGAAAACAGGTTATACTCAAATGATGGCAAGGCCGTAGCCCTGTATGCGGCAATTATGGATAATATCGCTATTCAAACCAAGCCGGAGGGCGGCGCATTACCCATTTTGCTGGAGAAATGGATAGACCAGATGATTACAAAAACGGCAGAAGAAAACAATATTTCGATGATGGACATCAGGGCTGATAAATATTTCAGGCTCATAGAAAAGAACATCATGAAGACAATTAATGACCTATCGGATGTGGGTGGATTTGATCTCGGATTTGTGGTGCTGAAATATTATGCCGGATATATTAATGACAATGAACAATTGCGCAAAAATGCGCTAAAGTGGCTAAAGGGCGAATACAAGACGAAAAGCGAAGCACGGGCGGACCTTGGGGTAAGGGAGATAATTAATGATGTGAATTACTACAACATGCTCAAAAATTTCTGCAAGCTATTTGTGAGCATGGGTTACAGCGGATTTATGGTGAACCTGGACGAGGCAATAAACCTGTACAAAATATCTACAGGGCCAGCAAGAGAGAAAAATTATGAGAAGATACTGAGCATATACAATGATTGCTTTCAAGGGAAAATATCGAACCTTTTTATCAATTTTGCAGGTACAAAAGAGTTCTTAGAAAACGAGCGCAAGGGTTTGTTCAGTTATGATGCATTAAAATCAAGGCTCGCATTAAATAAGTTTGAGACACTAGAAGTACGTGATTTCGCACAACCAGTGATCAAACTGAAGCCATTGAACCACACCGAAATTTTTGTGCTGCTGCAAAAATTGAAGATGATTTTCAACATCAATTACAGTGTGGAAATTGCAGTTGATGATAATGATATTCAGCTTTTCATGGAAGAAATTCTCAACAAGCCTGGAGCGAATGAATTTCTGACCCCGCGTGAGATAATCAGGGAGTTTCTGAATATACTCAGCATTATGCGCCAAAACCCAGAGCTTGATAAAAGAGATATGCTGAAAGCAATAGACATTAAGGATGAGCGACCAGTGGATTTACCGGAAATGGTAGAGGAATTATAAAAGCGTACCAATGTCATTACTGAAACAATTGCCGTCTATCCAAACACACATTCGACCCGCTTCGGGGTCGGAATTTGTATCTGATTACCGGTGGTTTCACCACCGGCTATAAACATTGAAGTCCTTCAGACTTACTTAAGTGAATGACATTGATAGAGTACCCATATTATTTATCATTGGATAGCCCCGATGGGGCAAATGTTGCTTTTTTCATGTTTTACTACAAACAGATAGCCCCATTGGGGCATGCCAATTCAACAATTATTAGCTATTAAATTAAACTTTAGGCCCATGTCATTTGAACTATTGTCGGAGCCGGTACGCAGATATATAAGAGACAAACAATGGGATGCTTTGCGGCCTATACAGGCTGCTGCGATCTCAAGAATACTTTCGACTGACGATAATTATATTCTTGCTTCAAGAACGGCATCCGGTAAAACGGAAGCAGCATTTCTGCCCATTCTTACTAAGGTTGATTTCCGCGAACGAGGTGTACAGGTACTTTACATTTCTCCACTTATAGCATTGATCAACGACCAGTTTCAAAGGGTAGAAGATCTATGCAAGCATATGGATGTTACTGTTACGAAATGGCATGGTGAAGCCAGCAAATCATTAAAGCATAAGTTGGTTAAAGCACCCACGGGTATTTTGCTTATTACTCCTGAATCAATAGAAGCGATGTTTATAAATCATCCTTACTATGTAAAGGCATTATTTCCTAATCTCAAGTTCATTGTCATCGATGAAATACACTCATTTATAGGCAGCAGCAGGGGAATTCAATTGAAATCCTTGTTGTCGAGAATAAAACTACAGTTAGCCAACCAGGTAAGAACAATAGGTTTGTCGGCCACTATAGGTGACTATGATGA
>Ga0214164_1001001_pt1 | contig 17048 bp, 18 predicted proteins | sample TroBogepilimnion_13_FD_153003 | JGI IMG/M metagenome (GOLD analysis project Ga0214164, IMG submission 153003) | Freshwater microbial communities from Trout Bog Lake, WI - Practice 03JUN2009 epilimnion v4 | ecosystem: Environmental > Aquatic > Freshwater > Lake > Epilimnion/Euphotic zone ...
TTTAGCTATAAAAAATGCTCAAACAAGATGGAAAGGAAATATTTTAGGATGATCTGCTGTTAGAAATGATTTAATTGTCTATTTTAGTGATAGAATAAAATGATTGACACAGTTTATTGAACACTCCCCCTCTGAGGCTGAAATTTGAGTTTATACAATTTAACACAATTTAATGTTCTTAAAAAAGTGACTACTTTTACCAAGAAAAAATATTGTAACATTCCCCAATTAAATGAACAACCTCCTTTTTAATTATAAACCCTCAACACACTACCACTAGCATCGACTTTATATTGTTTTAAAGGATATTGTTTTCCTGGACATTGCCCAGTAAATAAGCTGTAGGTGGCACTTTCACAACCACAAGTTGCCGTTCCGCCACTAATGGTAAGAGTAGAGCAGCTTGTTATGGTTTGATTTGGACATGATCCATCAAAAGCCATGTAGCCACTTCCGGTATTAAAGACAATAATTCCTTTTAAAGGCCCGTTGGCTGGATATGCTTTTATGGAATTCCCAGAAAAATCTAAGCCACTATAACTTGGAAGACTTGTATTGATATCAATAGAAAAACTATAATTGGGTAAATAAGGATTACTATTATTAAACTGGCTTTTTGTACACCCAAAAATAAAGAAAGAGATCGAAAGAAGGAAAAGTATTTTTTTCATTTTAAAAAAATTAGCAAAAGAGTAGTTCAAAAAAATTAATTTAGTTAACTTTGTCTTGCATTAGAAAACAAAAGTAGGAATTTAATACACATTATATATCTTTGAAAAAAGAAATCCCGTCTTGATGGGATTTTTTCTGTTTTATAATAACGACAAAAAGGTAGTTTTAATATGCTACAAACGAAATAATAACTTCTTTTTAACAATCAAAAAAAACTAGAAGTAAAATAAAGAAATGAAATTATGAGCACTGTATCTTACTACACCGCAGACGGGTTAAAAAAATTAAAAGAAGAACTAGATTACTTAAAAAGTGTGATGCGACCAAAAGCATCAGCAGATATTGCAGAGGCAAGAGACAAAGGAGATTTGTCTGAAAATGCAGAATATGATGCTGCTAAAGAAGCACAAGGAATGTTGGAAATGAGAATTTCTAAATTGGAAGAAGTATATTCTAATGCGCGATTAATAGACGAAAGTTCTTTGGATCTTTCTAAAGCATTGGTTTTATCAAATGTGAAAATTAAAAATCAAGCCAACGGAATGGAATTAAAATATACTTTAGTTGCCGAAAGTGAAGCCGATTTAAAAACAGGAAAGATATCAGTAACTTCCCCTATTGGTAGAGGATTACTTGGAAAGTCGGTTGGGGAAATTGCAGAAATAACAGTTCCTAATGGAACTTTAAAATTTGAAGTTTTAGAAATCTCAAGAGACTAAAGTATGTCGAGTATTTTTACCAAAATAGTAAAAGGAGAAATTCCATGTTATAAAATAGCTGAGGATGACAACTTTTTAGCATTTTTAGATGTTAATCCCAATGCAAAAGGGCATACTTTGTGTATTCCAAAACAAGAAATCAATAAGATTTTTGATATTGAAGACGATTTATATATAGGATTAATGCAATTCTCCAAAAAAATTGCCATTGCTCTTGAAAAAACTATCCCTTGTAAACGCATTGGAATGGCCGTTATTGGATTGGAAGTTCCACATGCTCACGTGCATTTGATTCCACTTAACGAAATGGATGAAATGCGTTTTCAAAATAAAGTGTCTTTAGCTAAAGAAGAATTTGAAGATTTAGTAAAAGCAATTCAAGCTAATTTATAGTACCTTAAATTCCATAAAAATTCCATTAATTAAAAATAAATTAGTGGAATTTCTTTTTTATATCCCTTTTTAAATGAGAAATTTTCTATTGATATCGGTTCTTTTTATGTCAAGCTTTAGCTTTGGACAATTTGAAACCATAGATGCTAAAATGGATGCCATGCCTGATAGCCTTGAATCGTCTACAACAACTATAGCCCACTATATTTCTGAAAACTTTTCTACTGATGATGCTAAAATTAGGGCTGTATTTTATTGGACCGCATCTACAATTAGTTATGATGTTGAAAATATGTTTAAACAAAAACCAAATCAAACATCGGAATATAAAATAAAAACAACTTTAGCGACCAAAAAGGGAGTTTGCATGCATTATGCAGAAGTATTTAAAGATATTGCTACCAAAGTGGGGATAAAAACGGTGGTCATAGAAGGATATACTAAACAAGATGGGAAGATTGCAACGATAGGACACTCATGGAATGCTTCCAAAATAAACGGAATTTGGTATTTATTCGATCCTACATGGGGCTCAGGCTATGTTAATGACCAGCATTATTATAGAAAATTAAATAATATCTATTTTAAATCGGATGCTCTTTCATTTGGTGAAGCCCACATGCCTTTTGATTATTTGTGGGAGCTAAAAGAATATCCTATTACCAATCAAGAGTTTTATGATGGCAAAACTTCTTCATCCACTAACCCTACAAAATTTGATTTTAATTTAGAAATTGACAAAAATGAGGCGCTTTCAAACCTTGATAGAGCCATAGCTGTAGCCAATAGAATAGAAAAAAACGGTGTTGTCAACAATTCAATTTCCGATAGAATTGTGGTGGCTAAAAAAGAAATCGATTATTATAAAGAAACGGGAACAATTGTGCAATTGGAAACAATTGTAGCAGCTTTTAATACGGCTACCAATCAATTAAATAGTTTTATTGCTTTTAGAAATAATAAATTTCAACCAGCAATAGCAGATGATGCACTTAAAACCAAACTTCAAATACCTTTTGATTTAATTACAAAATATCAAGAGCAGGTAAATAACATAACGGTCAGCAAAGAAAACACAGCGAACTTAATTTCTTTAAAGAAAGCGATAGCTGCTGCTAAAGAAATTGCCGATACGCAGATGATTTTCTTAAATGATTATTTGACAAAAGACAAAGATTCGAGAATAAAGATGTTTTTTAAAGTAAAAAAGGTGGTTAAACACTAGTTTTCTTATATAGAATTTGAATAGTGGTGCCTTTTCCAACCTCGGAATGCAAGACTTTAATTTTCCCTTTGTGGTATTCTTCAACAATTCTTTTGGTAAGTGATAATCCTAAGCCCCATCCTCTTTTTTTTGTGGTAAATCCGGGTTCAAAAACACGATTAAATTGATTTTTTGGAATTCCCTTTCCGGTATCGGTCACATTAATTTTTATATGAGATCCATCATTTTCTATAGCTATCTTCAAGGTTCCTCTGCCTTTCATTGCATCAATAGCATTTTTCATTAAATTCTCAATAGTCCAACTGTGGAGTTCAGGATTTAGAGCAATTGAAATAGGATCTTCGGGAGCAATAAATTCAAACGCCACTTGATGTGAAAAACGAGATTTTAAATAATCAAAAGACTTGTGAGTTTCTTCAATGATATCTTTTTTTTCTAAAATTGGCTCCGAACCAATCTTTGAAAATCTATCGGTTATAATTTGTAATCGATTAATATCTTTTTCAATTTCACTAATGGTTGTTTCATCAACATTATCGGCTTTCATAATTTCAAGCCAACCAATTAAAGACGATAATGGAGTGCCAATTTGATGCGCTGTTTCCTTTGCCATTCCTGCCCAAAGTTTATTTTGGGTTGCCATTTTGGTGCTTTTATAAAAGTTATAAACCAAGGCAGCAAATAGGAAAATAATAAGCAATAACGCAATTGGATAATATTTTAATTTATTTAATAAAGAAGAATCTCCATAATATAAATATTGAATTTCTCCGGGAAGATATTCCATTTTTATAGCTTCATTTTGCGACTTTAACTTCTCTAGAAGGCTTTTTAATTTTACAGAATCTTTTTTTATGCTTTCATCAATATTATTGTCGTTGATGATTTTATTGTTTTGTGTAACAATAATAGGAATATTAGCATTTTGAATGATTTTCAACGGCAAAGATATGTCGGCATTGATATCTGAATTAATTAATGTTTTTTGAGCTTGTGCCCAAAGTTCCATTTTGTTGCGTTCTGCTGTTTTAAAAATTTGAAAAAACGAATAGGTGTTCCAAAGAATGAGAGAAACTATAACAAAAGAGGTTGCTATAATTATCCATCGGGTCATGTTTCTTCTGTCGGAAAATTGCATTGAAAAATTTTTGTTTAAAAGTAAGGATTTTTTTCAAATTGAAATTGAATATTGAAATTGCCAAAGCTATTTCATTTCTTATCTTTGTGAAAATTCAATTTCTATGTTAACACTTGATCCTAAAGAACTATCGGCAGCCAAATTGCAAGGCTATTTGCAAAGTGCGATTGCACCTAGACCAATTGCATTTGCAAGTACAATAGATAAAAACGGGAAACCTAATTTGTCACCTTTCAGTTTCTTTAATATTTTCAGTTCTAATCCGCCAATTTTGGTTTTTTCACCGGCACGAAGAGTTCGCGATAATTCTATTAAACACACTTTAATTAATTGTCAAGACACAAAACAAGTTGTGATTAATGTTGTGAATTATGATATTGTACAACAAATGTCATTATCGAGCACCGAATATCCGGATGGCGTAAATGAATTTTCAAAATCAGGATTGACAGCCGTTCCATCGGATATTGTTAAACCTTATCGCGTAGCAGAAAGTCCGGTACAATTGGAATGTAAAGTAAATGAAATCATTGCTCTAGGAACAGGTGGAGGTGCGGGCAATATGATTATCTGTGAGGTAGTAAAAATCCATATCAATGAAGCTGTTTTAGATGAAAATGGAATTATAGATCCGATGAAAATCGATTTGGTTTCAAGATTGGGGGGAAATTGGTATTCAAGAGCCAATCAAGGACTATTTGAAGTCGAAAAACCTTTGGCTACCTTAGGAATTGGAGTTGATGCCATTCCTGATTTTATTAAAGAAAGTGCTATTTTTAATGGTAATGATTTAGGGAAACTTGGTAATGTAGAATCTTTGCCAACTGAAGAAGAAATTACTATATTTGTAAAAGAAAATTTTGAAATAAAAGGTGTTTTGAGTGCTGATGATGAAGTTAAAAAATACCAATTAGCAAAATTATATTTAGATAAAAACGAAGTACTAACCGCATGGAAAGTGCTTTTAGCAAAAAAATAAAACAATTATATTATGGAAGTTACAGGAAAAGTAAAAGTGATTAATGCAGAGCAACAAATAAGTGCTACTTTTAAAAAAAGAGAATTAGTGGTAACCACTGATGAGCAGTATCCACAAACAATAATGATTGAGTTTACTCAAGACAAATGTGATTTATTAAATAATTATACTCCAGGTGAAGCTGTAAAAGTTTCTATCAATTTAAGAGGAAGAGAATGGGTTAATCCACAAGGAGAAACTAAATATTTCAACTCTATTCAAGGTTGGAGAATTGAAAAACTACAAGCGGAAGCTCCAGTAGCACAACAAATGCCTCCAATGCCAGCGGCAGAAGCATTTGCACCAGCAACAAACTTTAAAGAAGAAGAACACGACGATTTACCTTTTTAATTAAAAGAACAGAAAATAGAGAATAAAAAATAGACTGTCATTCTAAATAGATAACTTGTGTTAGATGTTTAGAGTGGCTTTCCTTTTTTAGTGTTCTATATTCTGTACTCTATTTTCTATATTCTAATAAAATGTATTTCCTAACCAAAGAACTTTACTTTCCTCCTGTTGAAGAAGCCTCCTATGAAGGTGTTTTAGCCGTTGGTGGCGATTTATCAGTAAACCGATTGCTATTAGCATACAACAATGGGATTTTTCCATGGTTTAGTGAAGATGAACCTATTTTGTGGTGGTCGCCAAGCGAAAGAATGGTGGTGAGTCCAAGTCACTATAAAGTTTCTAAAAGCCTTCGAAATATTATCAATAGAAATCTTTTTGAAGTAACTATCAATAAGGATTTTGAAGCGGTAATTAGGAATTGCCAAACCATTGAACGAAAAGGACAAGACGGAACTTGGATTACAGATGATATTATTCAGTCGTATATCAAACTACACCATCTGGGAAAAGCAATGTCTTTTGAAGTATGGCAAGATAACGAACTTGTTGGTGGACTATACGGGGTAGATTTAGGTCATGTTTTTTGTGGAGAAAGCATGTTTTCTAAAGTACCTAATGCTAGTAAAGTAGCTTTTGTAAAATTAATAGACTATTTAAAAGAAAATAAGTACCTCCTTTTAGATTGTCAAGTACATAATGTTCATTTAGAAAAGTTAGGTGCGTTTGAGATTTCAAGAGAAACGTTTATTAAGGTCTTGAAATCAAATCATAAATAACTAAATGCTATTTCTTGTCCAACAATCATTTATATGATCATTCACCATTCCTGTGGCTTGCATGTGAGCATAGACAACAGTAGTTCCAACAAATTTAAACCCACGTTTTTTTAAGTCTTTGCTGATTTCATCCGATAAAGGTGTAGAAGCAGGAACATCTTTTAATGACTTTGGATTATTGTCAATGGTTTTTCCGCCGGTAAACTTCCAAAAATAATTAGAAAAACTTCCAAATTCTTCTTGCACTTGTATAAAAGCAATGGCATTTGAAACAGCTGCTCTAACTTTTAATTGATTTCTGATAATTCCTGCATCTAAAAGCAATTCTTGAATTTTTTCTTCTGTATAATTTGCTACAATTTTATAATCAAAATTGGCAAAAGCCCTTCTAAAGTTTTCTCTTTTGGCTAAAACCATATACCAACTCAAACCGGCTTGAAATGTTTCTAATAGTAAAAACTCAAATAACATTTGATCATCATAAATAGGTTTCCCCCATTCATTATCATGATAATTTCTATATAAATCATCTTTTTCGCACCAAGCGCAACGGTTTTTATTTTCCATGTATGTATTTTTCAATAAGTGAATGTCCTAAATAAATTAAAGGTGTCAAAACAATAGCAATAATCATTTTTACAAAATAGCCCGTAATTGCTGACGCAAGAAAAATTTCAGTAGTCATTTTTCCAGTCAACCAAAAAGCAATACCCAAAACAATAAAACTGTCAAACAATTGTGATATAACCGTGGAACCCGTACTTCGCAACCAAATCATTTTATCTCCAGTTTTATTTTTTACAAAATGAAATATGGAAACATCAATCAATTGTGATACCATAAAAGCGGTAATACTCCCCACAATAATCCACATGCTTTGTCCAAAAACAGCATTAAATTGGTCGTCAGTAACTAATTTGTCGCCATGCATAGCTGGAATTCGCATAGCTATAAATAAAATTACAAATGTATAAGCAATTAAACTTGCCGTTATTAAGGATAATTTACGTACCCCTTTTTCTCCAAAATATTCGTTGATTAAATCAGTACTAACGAATACTATGGGCCAAGGCAAAATCCCAACACTCATTGGAACTCCAAATACATTGATTAACTTCCCTCCTATTAACTCGGCTACAACAGCATTAGTGATAAAAATTCCCGCAAGAATTACGTATACGATATCTTTTTTATTTTGAAACATTTACTCTATATTTTACCTAATTTTCAAAGATATTCATTTTTTTTAATTTGTTCTCGTTTGAGATATTCAACAAAAGTTAAACTTTGAAAACTTAAAACTGAAACCTTCAACTCACAACTTTTACTTATATTTGCTATCAAATGAAAACTTTTATGAAAAACATAATTACATCTATTTTGATAGGTTCAACAGTACTTACAATGAATGCACAAAATATCAAAGACAATCCACTATTAAAAGATTGGACTGGGAACTATGGTGGTGTTCCTGCTTTTAATGAATACAAAGTTTCTGATTTCAAACCTGCCTTAGAGTTTGCAATGCAGGAAAAATTGAATGAAGTAAATGCAATTGCCAACAATCCAAAACCTGCTACATTTCAAAATACTATTGCTGCATTAGAAAAAGCAGGTAGAAAACTATCTAGAATCTATGCAGTATACGGAATTTATAGTTCCAACATGAGTAGCCCAGAATTTGAGCCCGTAGAAGCAGAAATGGAACCAAAATTGGCGGAGGTTGCTGATAAAATAACACAAAACACAAAACTTTTTCAAAGAATTGAAGCAGTATACAAGTCAAAAGACAAATCTAAATTAACTAAAGAACAACAACGTCTAATTAAAGTTGTTTATGACAATTATGTTTATGCTGGAGCAAAATTAGATGCAAAGGCAAAGGCAAAAGTGAGTGAATTGAATCAACAATTAGCCGGATTATATACCAAATTCAGTCAAAATTTACTTTCCGAAGAGAATAATCAATTTGTAGAATTGAAAAATGAAAGTGATTTTGCTGGCTTAACCCCTGAAATGAAAAATGCATGTATAGCCAATGCTAAAGAACATAAACTTTCTAGTCTTGGTTCTGTGGCAAATACACGTTCATCTGTAGAACCATTTCTTACGTATTCAAGTAATAGAGAATTGAGAGAAAAAGTGTGGCAAATGTTTGTGAATCGCGGCGATAATGGGAATGCGCAAGACAATAATGCGATAATTACTCAAATTCTTAAACTTCGTGCTAATAGAGCCAAACTAATGGGATTTGCTTCTCATGCGCATTGGAAATTATCTAATACCATGGCAAAAGACCCTGCTAATGCCATGAAACTAATGATGGATATTTGGAAACCCGCCGTAGCTCAAGTAAAAATTGAAGTGGCAGATATGCAAAAAATTGTGGATACAGAGGGAGGAAACTTCAAAATCCAACCATGGGATTACCGTTATTATGCCGAAAAAGTAAGAAAAGAAAAATACGACCTTGACCAAAATGAAGTAAAACAATACCTTCAATTAGACAAACTTCGTGAAGGAATGTTTTGGGTAGCGGGTGAATTATTCGACCTTAAATTTGTTCAAGTAAATGATGTTCCCGTTTACCAACAAGACGTTACGGTGTATCAAGTTTTGAATAAAACTACTGGCAAAAATGTGGGTTTATGGTATTTTGATCCTTATGCAAGAAAAGGAAAACGTTCAGGTGCTTGGATGAACGAATACAGAACTCAAGAACGCTTTAATGGAGATGTTCCTACTATTGTTTCTAATAATGCAAATTTTATAAAAGGAGCTCCAGGAGAACCTGTTTTAATTTCTTGGGACGATGCGAGCACCCTTTTCCATGAATTTGGGCATGCCCTTCACGGATTATGTTCTAATGTAAACTATCCAACGATAGCTGGGACTAATGTTGCGAGAGATTATGTTGAATTTCCATCACAATTATTAGAACATTGGCTATCTACACCAGAAGTATTAAAAACTTATGCGCTGAATTATAAAACCAATCAACCAATGCCAGAAGCTTTATTAGCAAAAATTGATAAAGCCTCTCATTTTAACGCAGGTTTTGCAACTGTAGAATTAATTTCAAGTGCATTAATCGATATGAAATTGCACATGGAAGGCACCTCAACCATTGACCCAGACTCTTTTGAAAGAACTACATTAGCGGAATTGAATATGCCTTCAGAAATTGTAATGCGCCACCGTACTCCTCAGTTTGGCCACATTTTTTCTAGCGATGAATATTCTGCTGGGTATTATAGTTATTTATGGGCTGATGTTATTTGTGCCGATGCCTATGAAGCTTTTACTGAAGCTAAAGGACCTTATGACAAAGAAGTGGCTAAACGCTTATTGAAATACGTTTTCAGTTCAGGAAACACCACTGACCAAGGTGACGCTTATCGTTCTTTTAGAGGAAGAGATGCAAAGGTAGACGCTTTAATGAGAGCCAAAGGTTTTCCGATGGTAAAATAGTTTCACAACGAATCATAAAACAATTTTAGAATAAAAAAAGCTTTGTCAAAATTTAATCCTTTGACAAAGCTTTTTTAATGAGAAATATCAAGGTGATTGTTCTTCCCTTCATTTACAATCAATCCGCCACTATACATTCCGGTAATAAAGCATTCAGCGGTGTTTTTACCAAGGGTAATTACAGGAATTTCTTTGGGTTGATGAACTGCTTCTATTCGAATATGTTCTCCTATAATTTGACCTTTATCAATACATAAATGGCCGAAAGTTGATGTATAAGGTTCCATCACAGTACCATAAAAAATATTGTTGTTGCCCCCTTCCACTTTCAGACATGTATCAAATCCACCTCCCGAAATGACTCCATGATAAAAACTATTTGAATTGATAAAAGAGGTGGGGTCTGGAGTAATACTTATTCCTATTTTGGCATGACGAATGCGAACATCATAAAAACTGCAATATGTAATACCCCCATGATTTTGAGCTAAAAAATGTAAAGCTGTTCCGTTAGTAAAACCGAAAATCAATACATTAGACAAGCTGAAACCCTCAATCAAATTGGAGGTTGCTTTCAACAATAATCCATCAGTAGCTTTACTCGTTTTATCATATATAGTAAAGTTATTCAATACCACATTAGAGCCAACAACTTCCATAGCGGCAGTAGAACCTGTATACCAAAAAATGGTTCCATTGTAAGGCGTTTGATTAGGAATTGAGCCTCGACCAGAGCCTATAATAGTCACTCCTGCTTTTACAATAAGAGTTTGTTCAATTTTGATATAACCTGGTTTAACAAAAATTGTAGCACCAGTAATGGCAGCACTATCTAATGCTCTTTGAAAGAAAACACTATTGTCAGAATCACTATTCATTACAACTCCAAAATCTTCAGGAGATAGCGCATTACTATATCCCTTTTGAGCGGTAATAAGATTTGTAAAACCATAAAAGAAAATCAAAAATAGTATAATTTGTTTTTTTGGATTCATTTCTTTTTATTTAAAAATTACAATATTTAAAGAATAAAGTTTAATCTAATATTACTTTTAAAAATAAGTAAAGTAGTTTCTTCTACAACAAATCACGACGAAACGACTTACTATTTTGAAGACAAAGGGCTACTTATAATAGTTATTCCTATTATTATACTTTTTGTATGTTAAAATCAAAAGTAATGAGTTGTAAAGATATTGAAAAAAAGTTTGTCGGTCAGCCGATTTTTATTCAGCACTTGATTTTATTCCAAAAAACAAATTTGATATTCTTGTACAATAGACTCATTTCTTGCATGGACTTATCTTGCATTGATGATTTTTGAAGTTTTTAGTTGGTATGTGATGCTATAGATGAAATTTATGATGGAACGCTATCCATACAAAGTCACCTAAATCATCTTGACTTGAGTTCTTCTCCTGTCAAGAGTATTGCTAGCAATGATTTAAGAGAAAGTGAAAACAATTTCTTTAAATAATTTTATTTTTTCTTCTTAAAAATACGTAGAGCCAATTTCATCGGTCAGCAGATTTGAAAAGATTTCATTTAATAAATTATTCCTCTTTGATTCAAGTACAATTAGGTTGTTTTCAAAGATTATACTCTTATGACTATTACCTTTATTACTATTTTCAAATTCATAAAAATTCTGTGCTTCAAATTTGACGCTAAAAGCATTATTAATAACACTAAAACCATCAAATATGATGTTAAAAGTATCAATATTGATATTAAAAGCATTAAATATGATATTAAAACCATCAAATATGATGTTAAAAGCATCATTATTGATGTTAAAAACATCATAATTGATATTAAAAGCATTATAATTCAAAGACTAAACAAATTTTTTGTAAAATCCAAAAAAAACATTTTGTTATTTAGAGTTACTTATTGAGAAGATAAAGGAAGATTGATTATTTTATTACCTCCCATTTTGAAATACGTATAGCATTTTATTGAAGCAAGGTAATAGAGATAACAAATAGAGCTAGGCTTTTTATTTTATTATAACAGTACTATATTCGATTTAAGGATTTAAATTAAACTCAAACCTATTTCTTATTTTTGCAATCGAACATTAGGATATGGTTTTTTTGTACCTTTAACCTTTCCAAAAAAGAAGTCATGAATATCAGACATTATTTAGATTCTACTTATCTTAAAACTCCAGAACAAGCGGGTCTCTCTGTAGCTGAAAACACGAAAATAGTTAAGAGTTTCATTAAAGAGGCAATTGACGAAAAATTTAAACTTATAATGATTCGCCCGGATATGGTGAAATTAGCAAAGGAAATGATAACCAATGCCAATTCAAAAGTTACTATTGGTACTGTAATTGGTTTTCACGAAGGTACTCATTCAATCGAATCAAAATTATCGGAAGCACAAAAAGCAATTGAAGATGGTGCCGACGATTTAGATTTTGTTTGTAACTATGAAGCTTTTAAAAAAGGAGAAGTTGATTTGGTAAAAAAAGAAATTCTCGAAGGAACTAAAATAGGTTTAGCACATCATAAAATTGTAAAATGGATAATTGAAGTAGCTGCCTTAAACAGTGACCAAATTATTCAAATGTCAACTTTGATAAAAAATGTTGTGATGGCGCATTTTAAAGAAGAATGCTATGCTTCCGTTTTTGTAAAATCATCCACTGGATTCTATAAAACTGAAAATGGATTGCCAAATGGCGCAACAGTTCCAACTATAATAATGATGCTTGAAAATGGTTCTCCCTTATCAATCAAAGCTGCAGGAGGTGTTAGAACTTATGACGAAGCTATGGCGATGATTCAATTGGGAGTAAAACGAATTGGAACATCTTCTGCTAAAGCCATTGTTAATGGGCAAACAACAACCAGCGAATATTAATATAACAGCCTTACTATGTTAAAAAAAATTACTTTAACTCTATTTCTTTTTCAAATAATGGTGGTCTCGGCTCAAAAGGGGAGTGAGCAAATGCCTATTTTTCCCAACTGTAATAAACTACAAGGAAAGGAATTAGAAAATTGTTTTACTACCGAACTACAAACTTTTATATTCAACAACTTTCAAGTATCAAGCAAACTGAAAGAAAGTAATTATGAAGGAAGTATCATTGTTCTTTTTGAAGTTGATGACAAAGGCTCATTCAAAGTGCAGTATGTTGATGCCAACCAAGAAGATTTAATTCAAGAAAGTAAGAGAGTTTTTGAGAAATTACCAAAAGTAAATCCACCAACTTATAATGGTAAACCAACTTATGCTAAATACACAGTTAAAATTGCAATTCCTTTAGAAAACCCTGCTGAAACACTCTCAGAAAAAAAACAGACTCAAATTTCAAAGAGACTGACAACAACTACTTCTACTAACAAATTTGACAAAAACAAAGAACTAAAGGAGTTTGATAGTATTGCTTATCAAAAATTTAAAAATCCACAGTTTCAAAGCCATTTAAACATCCCTTTTTCACATAGTTATTATGCTCAATTTGATCCAGCTATGAATCAAGTGGGCAGTAACAATCATACTGCATCAAAACCCTATACTTATTCAGAAGTTTCTAAATACTACAATTTAGAAGCAGAAAACACCAAATTAATAAAAAATAAAAAGTCATGGTGGGGTAGAAAAATTTGGAATGAAAATACAGTAGCCATTCAAGGGGATGATTATTGGTTTACAATGAATCCTATTTTTGATTTACAATTAGGCAAATCTGATCCAAGTATTAATAAATATACTTACATAAATACTAGGGGAATTCAACTTCGTGGCGGTTTAGGAAATCATTTAAATTTTACATCGACCATATTTGAAAGTCAAGGGCAATTTGCAGATTATTACAATAATTATGCTACTTCAATAAAACCGTCAGGGGGAAATCCTGCAATCATTCCTGGAATAGGTATTGCCAAAAGTTTTAAAACAAATGCTTTCGATTTTCCTATGGCAGAAGCAAATCTTACCTACACTCCAAGTAAGTTAATTGATGTACAACTTGGTTACGGAAGAAACTTTGTTGGAGATGGGTATCGTTCACTATTTCTATCAGATGGTGTTACTCCTTATCCTTATTTTAAAATTAATACTACTTTTTGGAAAATAAAATATACTAATCTTTATATGTGGATGAAAGATGTTCGAGATACTGTAACAGTTAATGGAACGTATGCTTCTAAATATGTAGCGTTACATTATTTGAGCTGGAATGTCACCAAAAAATTCAATCTTGGTTTATTTGAATCTGTAGTTTGGGCAAATCAAAACAATAGAGGTTTTGATTTTGATTTTGCAAACCCAATTATTTTTTATCGAGCAGTAGAAATTACCTCTTCCTCTAAAAGCGGTAATGAACTTTTAGGTTTTACTTCAAAATATAAATGGAATAATAGCATAAATTTTTACGGTCAACTTCTTATAGATGAATTTTCATCAAGCGATATTTTAAAGGTTGAAAATAGTTGGAAAAATAAATTTGCTTATCAAATTGGAGCTAAATATTATAATGCATTTAATATTGATAATTTATTATTTCAAATAGAATATAATCATATCCGCCCCTATGTCTATTCACACAGCGACCCAATCACTAACTATGGAACTTATAACCAAAGTTTAGGACATCCATGGGGAGGAAATGCTGAAGAACTAGTTGCTATTGCACGATATCATAAAGGAAGATATTTTGGAGATGCCCAGGTGAGTATTGGCATTCGCGGTTTAGATTTTAACACTACTACCAATAACTATAATTATGGTGGGAATATTTATTTAGGATATAATGATAATCGACCATTTGATAGTGGCGTAGTTGTTGGTCAAGGAAATAAAACCAACATTTTTATTGCTAATTTACAAGCCGGTTATTTAATAAATCCAGCCACTAATTTAAAAGTTTTTGGAAGTCTGATATATAGAAAATTTGATCCAACTGTTGAAACAGATTTAGTTAAGAAAGAAACAACCACTTGGTTTTCATTAGGATTGCGATGTGATATCTTTAATTGGTATTTTGATTATTAATCATTTCAAAAAGTCAATATTCCTTTTTAACCCTTCAATTTTAGTTCTTTTTATAGCTGAGTTTTTAAAGACCTTTTTAAACACATCTTCTGTTATTTCTTCCCAATCTTTTTTTGTAAAAGAAAGTAATTCAAGATTCGGAGTGAATAATGGCTCCTCATGAGGTTTTGAAAATCGATTCCATGGGCAAACATCTTGGCACACATCGCAGCCAAATATCCAATCATCAAATTTCCCTTTCATTTCATAAGGTAAATTATCTTTTAATTCGATGGTAAAATAAGAGATGCATTTACTGCCATCAACAACATAAGGTGAAACTATAGCGTCTGTAGGACAGGAATCAATACATGCGGTACATGTTCCACAATGATCGGTAATAGCATGATCATATTCTAATTCTAAATCAATAATTAATTCCGCAATAAAATAAAATGAACCAACTTTTTGTGTAATTAAGTTACTGTTTTTTCCAATCCAACCTAACCCACTTTTCGCGGCCCAAGCTTTATCCAAAACTGGTGCTGAATCAACAAATGCACGACCAGAAACCTCGCCTATTTCTGTTTGAATTACATTTAATAATTCTTTTAATTTTTCCTTAATGACAAAATGATAATCTTGACCATAAGCATACTTTGATATCTTGTAACTATCTTTATTTTGTTCTTCAGAGGGAAAATAGTTTAACAATAGAGAAATAACACTTTTAGAATCATCAACTAATAATGTCGGATTTAATCTCTTATCAAAATTATTTTCCATATAAGACATTTGACCTTGATGATTGTTTTGTAACCAATTCTCTAATCTTGGCGCTTCTTCCTCAAGAAAACCAGCTTTGGAAATACCACAAGAAAGAAAGCCGAGTCTTTTGGATTCGGCTTTTATTAATTGTGTATATTTTTCTTTATTACTTATCAAATTTAAAACAATCCTCCTTGAATATTCGTTTTGATTTTTCCCAAATGTTTATAAGCTTTCTCGGTAACTTCTCTTCCTCTTGGAGTTCTCATGATAAATCCCTCCTGAATTAAAAAGGGTTCATATACTTCTTCAATGGTTTCTCCACTTTCAGAAACTGCAGTTGCTAAAGTAGACAATCCGACAGGGCCGCCTTTAAATTTTTCTATAATTGTAGTTAGAATTTTATTATCCATTTCATCCAATCCATGGGCATCAACATGCAAAGCTTTTAAAGAATAACGAGCAATTTCAATATCAATTTTTCCATTGCCTTTAATTTGAGCAAAATCTCTTACTCTTCTTAATAAAGCATTTGCAATACGAGGTGTACCGCGACTTCTTCCTGCAATTTCAATAGCAGCTTCCATAGTGATAGGCATTTTTAAAATTGCCGAACTACGTTGCACAATTGTAGTTAATAATTCCGTATTATAATATTGCAAACGACTTTGAATACCAAAACGAGCACGCATTGGAGCTGTTAATAAGCCTGATCGGGTTGTTGCTCCTACTAACGTAAACGGATTTAAATTAATTTGAACAGTCCGTGCATTCGGACCAGACTCTATCATTATATCAATTTTAAAGTCTTCCATTGCAGAATAAAGATACTCTTCAACTATTGGACTCAAACGATGAATCTCATCAATAAACAGAACATCTCTATCCTCTAGATTGGTAAGTAATCCAGCTAAATCACCGGGTTTATCTAAAACAGGCCCTGAAGTAATTTTTATTCCAACCCCCAATTCATTTGCCAATATATTAGCTAAGGTCGTTTTTCCTAATCCTGGAGGGCCGTGAAATAAAGTGTGATCTAGAGCTTCATTTCTTTGATTGGCTGCTTCAACAAACACTTTTAAATTATCTAAAACCTGTTCTTGCCCTGTAAAATCATCAAAGGAAAGAGGCCTTAATTTTTTTTCAAGGTCCAGTTCTTCCGGATTATAATTAAAATTGGTCGGATCTAAATTTTCATTCATACTACAAATATATGACAAAGTTATATCGAAATAAAATGATGGAAATTATTAAATATTTCTTCTATATTATTTCAACATTAGCATTTATGTAGGAGAACATCCTAACATTGATTTTTTCCCATGAAAATTAATAAATAAAATTTCATTTGAATTCATATCAAAATAAGTTTTTTTTACGTTTACATACATATTAAAAGTCGCGAGTTAACAAATTGTCAATTATTAACTACTTTATCCAAATTATAAGATAAAATATTTTGTTGAAGAGTTTTTTTTTTTACTTTTACGCCCTATGAAAATTGACCTATTTAAAATTATCTTGTTTT
>Ga0214164_1001006_pt1 | contig 17019 bp, 14 predicted proteins | sample TroBogepilimnion_13_FD_153003 | JGI IMG/M metagenome (GOLD analysis project Ga0214164, IMG submission 153003) | Freshwater microbial communities from Trout Bog Lake, WI - Practice 03JUN2009 epilimnion v4 | ecosystem: Environmental > Aquatic > Freshwater > Lake > Epilimnion/Euphotic zone ...
CGAATCGTATAGATTTTAAATGTTTTATATTGTTATTTTCATTCTGTGCAAGGCTTTTTTAAAATGCTATGTGTCTAATATATAACCAGTTACTAACTGACACCTACTCAAATAAACTTTACACAAAGGAGGGCTTCTACCAGCTAGTTCTCAATGGACACTCCTTATTCCACTTAAAAGATGGGGAATTATTAGATACAAAAAAGCAGATAGTCAAAATAAGTTGGCAAGAAGCAACCAACCCTTACTCCAGATAATAACCAACACGCAAAAGCTTTCAACCAAATATCACCCCAAACCCTAATCAGCCTCTTACAAATTGTCGGCGTGTAGTCCCCCCTTTAGGGCAATGTCATTAAGTTAAGGATTATGACCGAAAAACAGGGTGTCAGCCTGAGGCATTAATTAGTGGTTCTCAAGTTTATTGAGATGACAAAATATCTTCTTCGAAAATCAACCCGATTGTCTCCCTGAGCCTGTCGAAGGGCAAATATGTTAAATTATCTCTATTTATTTTCAAACATTTATAAAGATGTCATTAGCAGCCTGAAGGTGGGATAAGATTGGGAGAACCTTAATTTTACCCGGTTTCGACAAGCTCAACCTGACAGCCGTTCCTTAACCTAATGACATTACCCTTTAGGGGCGGAGGGGTCTATTCCACATGGTCTGCTCACCGCTCACAGAGGGCTTCCGCATACATTAAATCGACTTCCAGACACATTAACAGAACTTCCACATACATTACATCGACTTCCAGACATATTACATCGGCTTCCACATACATTACATCGACTTCCCGACACATTAAGAGGACTTCCACACACATTACATCGACTTCCCGACACATTGAGAGGACTTCCACACACATTACATGGACTTCCACATACATTGATAGGAATTCCTATTTACCTACACTTCCAAATAATATAGTCCCCCAAAGAGCAGGTGTAAGTTCGGCTTCGGAGGGTACATCCGATACAATTGCTGTAGCTTTATTACTCCAATAAACCCTGGAGATGGTTTGTACCCCATCGCCACGAAGTATGCCTATATCCCCCTTTATGGATAGTCCTTCCTTGGGCTTCAATTGTAGCGCAGCCAATGGGATTGATATTTCGTAATTGCCATCTTTGGTAGCTGCAAACTCCAGCTGATTGCTCACGTCCTCCACTTTATCGAAAGTAATGGTTCGCCAAGGGGAAGAAAACGGCACCTTTTCCGACACTTTCGTGCCGGACACCACAGCCCTATATAAAAGCGCCGTACGCTTGTTGTTGATGATTGTGACCAGCAAACGCAAGTCTCCTTCTATTGGCGTTGACTGATTGGATGCTGCGTTTGTTCTGATCATTAAATCCAATGCGCCTCCAGTTTTGAAGGGCGCTATGGCAATTTCTCCCGTATTCTTAAGCAACGCACTATTTCCGGTTTGGTAGCCCACATATAACCTGTCCCCGAACACTGCCATCGCCGCAGTAATACTGTAAGGCAGCTTCCCTCCACGCTTGTCTATGTCAACCCAAGTTGCATGTTGCCAGTCATCAAAGCGTCCATCCACTACAATTGGTTTTGTTTGCATCATCACTTGCAGAGCATTGGGGTTATTGTCTTTTTGACGAATAACCTCAATATCATGTTGGTATTGTAAGCATTTTTCAAGCATTTCTTTTGTTACGTTGATTGTAATCTCAGGCAATCGATGAATAGTTTGTAGCCCCTCAATTTTAACCAAGGCCGTCTTGTCACCGTCGCACATATATACGTCGCCATCCAATGTCTGGGTAATGGTAGGCCAGAAGTTTTCTTCCCAAAGTTTTACCCCATCAAGGCTCATCCCTCTCTTTGCAATAGGCATTTTCCAGTAACTATTGGATTTCATAGGATCAAATAAAGTTGTCACAAACAAGCCATCGGTAGTAAAAACATAAACCATTCCCCTATCGCTATTGATAGCCCAAAGAGGCCCCGATTCAGCTCCTTTAAAATCCAATAAGCCGCCTAGCAAACGGGTAGGACCAGTTAGTTCCCCAGGAAAGCTTGGGGTAGGAGCAATGTGTGCAGGATGTAATCCAGGCCACAAATTAGGATAACTCCAGACAGGTTTGCCGTCTTTTGCACCACAGATAGAATACTTGCTAAAGGGTTTGATTCCTTGCATGGCTACTGTCCACCCATTTGAAGCAGTCAATAACTGATCACCACCATCCGAAACAGCAGGCAAAACACCTTCTACTAATATTTTTTTATTACTGAATTTATAAAAAGGGGTACCAGTTGTAGAGAAGCTGTCTGGAGCAATTTGTAAAGCTACACCATCTGCTTGCAGGCAGAATGAGAGGTCATTCAGTACTGTTATCCCGCCAGTACTTCCCTTTAGGATAGTTACTTCATTGGGTTGCACCTGTGCATCCTCATTTAAATCTGTCCAGATAAAAAAGCCTTGATTCCGCCCGAGTCGATCATACAAGTCCACTCCTGCTGGCACAATAGACCTGAATCTCTCTTGTTTCAATAAATCCCAATAATAAGCTCGTCCCATTGCTGCCGCTGGATGAAGGATGCCTTTTCGTTCAACAAATAAAAATGCAACCGATGCCCCGTAGGTAGGATTTGAGGTAAAACAATTGGTGAAATACCGTTGACCGTTATAATAAATGGGCGTTTCGGGTGAGCCTCCCCTGAAACCTAAATCCAATGACTCAGCCGTTTTTCGATAAAGTATTTGTTTTAGTTGACTGCTGCCAGTATTCCAGTTTATTTCAAATTCCATTGTGCCTTGCTCTTCGGAGTAATAGAATTTATTCGTATTAACTCCATCCAGCGTCCCACCTCCACCATACTTGGCAGGACCATAAAATGCTTTTATAAATGCACCATCCAATGACCATACACTGACTCTCTTAGGAAGAAAATCATTCTCTGTTATCCACAGATGCTGGCGGGAATCGATGGCAATTCCGGCAGGATTATTCATACGCAAAGAGTCGTAAATCCCCGCTTGTGGTGTACCATATTTACCGATAGCCCGAATGAAATCCCCATTGGGAGAAAAGACTTTTACCTGATTACAACCACCACCATCACTGATATAGATTTTACCGGTACTATCCAATGCAATCCCAACAGGCGCCTCTAACCCTGTCGAGATAAGCACTTGTTTATTTAGCAGACTATCGTTGCCAGCAAGATTAAAGTGTAATAATTTGTTGGAGGAGAGAACAAGCAAGTTGCCTGCTGCATCAAAAGCCAAACCACGTGGATGCTCCAACGCACTAGCTCCTAAAACCTTTCCTCCCTTTACATCAATAAATAATAATTGGTTTCTGTTGGTAAGACTGACGATAGCAACGCCATTATCAACGGCTAATCCACCAATCTCCCCCCAAACATCTTTTGGATTGATGAGCCTTCCTAACTGATAATTAATTATTTTCTTGTCAATGCCACGTGTCAAACCAGTGAGCCTCAGCTCGGCAAGACCTGTTTTATTACCCGTTTCAAATACAGATGCGGTGTAAGCACAAACTTCTGCATCCGCTTTTTCACCTGCATCCCTAGCTAGAAAAGGAGCTACTGTCCAAGCACCACCTATTGCCCCCTTCCCTCCTAGCTTATTCCCATCCAGATCTACCAAAGCCAACCCGTCTGTACCCTCTGCAATATAACATCCCAGATATAAAGCGGGCTGCCCAGAAGGAGATTGCTTTGCCGGAAGAAAAAGGGCGGACTGCGGCGGGGCATGATTAGACAACCACCCACCAATATGATCATCCGTATTCCACGGAGGATTGCCCGGAGAATAAATACTAGCCTGATATGTTTTCTTTATTTCGGAATGAACTATTCCGCGAACCTTAAAGCTACCGGGTGTAACAAATTGGGCTGGTATAGTATAAGAACCATGATTGGCTGCCTCAACGTCGCGTCCCAAATCATCCAGCCCGTCCCACAATGCCGTATTATTTCCAGCATTAAACCAAGTATCTGAAACTAAATTCCTGACTCTTTTACCAGTTCCATCCTCTATTACCAATGTCACATAGCCTGCATTCTTAAGTGAGAATACAATAGGGATTGGTGGCTTTTTAGTAGTTATGCTATTGGTAGTTACACTCAACGGAAGCAATGGGTTGTTTCCTATAGGTTCCAAAGCCATTATCTCACCAAGCCAAATTCTCCTGCCATTCAAATCCCAGCCAGTAGTATTACCAACCCCCTTAGTGGCACTGGTTACTTTTAGCCGGATAGCGGTGGTTGTAATTTCTTGTCCAAAATCAAGAACGTTTGGCCAGAAGATGCTCATAGTATTGGAAAGATTGTAATAGGCTGCTACCGATTTCCATTTATTTTCATCGGCCTCTTGAGGCTTATCAACGGAGGAGCCAACAAATGTCTGTACTTCCACCACATTGAAACCAGATTCAAACAGAGCTAAGCCACCAAGTTTCACTTGCTTTGGCCAAGATAATAAGATCCACTCAGCACTGTCTTTAGATAAAATTGGATAATCTAGTCTGGGGGTTTTGGTCATTTCAATATTTGTCCACCTATCCCCGCCATCAATTTCTTCATTTGTCAGCATCTTGGCACTTGCAATGTTGGACTTCGTAGTAATGGAGCCAGAAGGGGCTATGTTGGCAACCCTTTTATCTGTTACCCAAGCACCCATAAGCCTCCCCGCATAACTTGCATCAATTAGATCTGGCCGATGAGAGAAGCGGATAGCCCGGGTATTCGTTCCAGAAGGCAAGACCCATACTGTACATTGGGTTCTATTAAGTTCTTTATTGGACAACTGTCCATTTACCAACCTTTGTGCGGGAATCCATTGAGACTCATCATTTAAGTCGCCGGGATAAGGTGCGTTCGGTTTTAAGACACTTACTTTACCGCCCCCCTCAGCAATAATGCTTCCTACACTAATAAAGTGATAGAACCCAATCCGCAAATGTCTGCTTCCTATTTTATTTGACACACCGTAAGTGACTCCGTGGAGATATGAAGTGGTTTTATCTGTCCACAAAGGTGTTTGTAAGATTGGTTCTTTTGGAATCCTTGTATTTAAGTGATTTTCTTTGCCATCCACCCATTCCGCATAAACAGTGGTATCCAAATTATCGAGCTTCACCACCGAACGAATAGAAGTACCTGAATTTAAAAGAGAAATTGATTTTATTTGAGAGAAAATAGGCAAAGAGTAAATGAATAGTACTGCAAACAGCAGGCTGACTTTAACCCCAAGACTATTGATCCATTTACGGTGACACATCTTTGATAAGCTATATTTTGGTTATAAAGATATTGGTTTGAATCAATCAGGCTGATAGAATAAAACAAAAATAGCCATCACGTTATGTGATGGCTATAAACAAATTATAGTTAAGATTACTTCTCGTCCAAGAAATCTTTAATCTTGTCTTTGTGTATTATTGCCTCTTTAAAGGTGTATGCACCAGTCTTAGGGCTACGTACTGCCTTAATTACTTTAGTCCAGTTCTTAGCTTCAGCGGCTGCCTTCTGGTCTTTTGTCTTAATCGCTGTTTTTGCTGCTTTTGCCATTGTTATTTAATTTCTTTATGAACAGTTACTTTTTTCAAAATTGGGTTAAATTTCTTCAACTCCAGACGTTCTGGGTTGTTCTTCTTATTTTTCTTAGTTATATAGCGACTAGTACCAGGCAAGCCACTTGTCTTGTGCTCGGTACACTCTAAAATAACTTGAACTCTATTACCTTTCTTTGCCATTACTATTGATAGTTTGCAGTGTTATAATTATATTTTATCTCCTTTTGCTCTTAATCCCTTAACAACAGACGCTAAGCCATTCTTGTTAATGGTACGGATAGCTTCGGATGAAACTTTTAACGTAACCCAACGGTCTTCTTCAGCAAAGAAGAAACGCTTAGTTTGTAAATTTGGCAAAAACCTACGTTTAGTTTTAATGTTTGAGTGAGAAACACTATTACCAACAATTGGCTTCTTACCTGTTACCTGACATACTCTAGACATTTTTCAAAATTTTTCGGACGGCAAAAGTAGGGATTCAAGCTTAATAAGCAATGAATTATTTAAGTTTTTTCTTACTTTTTTTTATTCCATGCAAATAAGCAAATAAAACTAGCAGATTAAAAGTAACTTTTTTGTAAATCTGTTGTTCTTTTGTCACATCATTTGATAATAATAAACAGAAATTATGAAGTCTATTTTAATGAGTCTTTTGCTTCTTACAACATCTTTCACATTCGCCCAACAACACGAATTGGTTAAGCTTTGGGAAACTGACACTTTGCTAAAAACACCTGAGAGTGCTTTACCGTATAAAAAAGGAGGCGTCATCTTCGTATCTAACATTGATGGGAAGCCCGCTGAAAAAGATGGCAAAGGTTCCGTCGGAAAAGTGGGTTACAATGGTAAGATAATAGTGACAGACTGGGTTAGTGGCCTGAATGCCCCCAAAGGAATGGGCATTTACAAGAACAACTTATACGTTGCTGACCTGTCTGAAGTAGTGGTAATAGATATAAAGAAAGGGAAAATAACCAACAGAATTCCTGTTGAAGGCGCTACTTTTTTGAATGACATCGCTGTAGATAACAATGGAATTGTTTATGTGAGTGATACCAGGAAGTTTACAGTTCATAAGATCGAAAACGGTGCAGCCACCCTTTATCTGGACAAGCTGAAAGCACCCAACGGTTTGTATTGCGATAAGGATACCCTGTATGTGTTGGATAAGGGTTATCTGTTGAAGGTGGATAAGAAAAAACAAATAACAACTGTGGCTGATGGCATGGATCCTAGTACTGATGGTTTAGAAAAAGTAGTAGATGGAGAGTTTCTGGTTACAAGCTGGGCTGGCATATGCTATTACGTTAAAGCAGATGCCAGCAAGCAAGTGCTTTTTGATAACAGAACCAAGAAAATATACAGTGCAGATATTGGCTTCGACAAAAAAACAAGGATAGTTTATGTCCCTACTTTTTATGGAAATAAGATCGTTGCCTATGAGTTAAAATAATAATTGAGAATGGATAATTAATAATGGATAATTGCCAATTACACCTTTGCGTTGTCAATCATCCATTATCAATTACTACTAGTGCTTCTTGTATTTTATTACCCGTATCATTTGAAAAGCAACGGAGACGGCTATTAGTCCAAAGCCTATGTAGAAACTGGCATTCAGGTTTTTATTCTCCTTGAAAACGATAAAAGCTAGTATAATCCCATAAACAGGTTCCAGATTCAAGGTTAGGTTCTGTGTGAATACAGACATGTGTCGCAAGGCTTGTAGGGACAAATCCATCGCCAATACGGTACACACCCAACTGAGCAATACCAGCCATCCCCAATCCATAGTTGTTGGAAAGAGATAAAGGGGCGGAAAAGCTTTCAGATACAAAGGCATCAGCAACGTTAGTAGTAGCCAGCCGCCCGTAAGCTCATAGAGCATGATTGCTTTTGGCGGCACATTGTTAATCATTCTTTTATTTAGAACACTAAATGCAACGCCTAAGAAAGTAGCTATCATCCCAATGATAATTCCCTTTTGAAACTTAGAGTCGAAATGAAAGATCAGATAGATACCTACAATCCCCAATAAGCTAAGTGCCACTTCCCTGAAACTAAACTTGCTTCCAACAATGACAGGCTCGATAAGAGCCGTTATCAAGCCGCTTGAGGACAGACAGATGAGTGTGATAGAGACATTAGCAACTTTGATGGCTCCATAGAAGAAAACCCAATGAAGGGCAATGATGCCTCCGATTCCAAAGAGTTGCCAGATAGTTTTCTTAGGCAATGAACGTAACGCATCTTGCCGCCAAAGAATAACAAACAAGGTGACGATAGTTAGGAGCATCCTGTACCAAACAAGAAGTCCTTCATTCAGGTCTATAAGTCTTCCCAAGACACCTGTAAATCCCCATAAGAATACAGCAATATGCAGCTTTATCAGTGAGGACTTCATTTGTAATAAATATTGTGTGGGGAGGGAATCAGCGCAGCTATATGCTTTTTGAGACATCGTCGGAAGCAAAATTTGCTGCCACAACTTTGGCAACGGGAGCAGCTTTCACTTTCTTGCTGTATTTTTTTGTAAGGCTGAGGAACTGTATTTTTAATACACCCAGAACACCTTCCTTGATGATGCCTTTACTCATCTTACTAGTACCAATCTGCCGATCAATAAAGGTGATAGGCACTTCCTTTATTTTGAAACCTAACTTCCAGCAAGCAAACTTCATTTCAATCTGAAAAGCATAACCTACAAAATGAATCGCATCCAGGTTGATAGATTCCAATACCTTTCGGGAATAACACATGAAGCCCGCAGTGGGGTCATTGATGGGCATCCACGTTACAATCTTTGTAAACAAAGCCCCTCCCTTTGAATAGAAATGACGATCGAATGGCCAGTTTTCTATCTTACCTCCGGGAACATAACGACTACCAATTGCTACATCGGCACCGCCTTCATTGCATGCCTTGAATAAATTCTCTAAATCTTTTGGGTTGTGTGAGAAGTCAGCATCCATTTCGAATATGTAATCATATCCGTTTTCCAACCCCCATTTAAAGCCATGTATATATGCAGTTCCCAATCCTAGTTTACCAACTCTTTCTTCAATAAACAACTGATTGGGATATTGGATCATCAAGTCTTTTACAATACGTGCAGTACCATCTGGAGAACCATCGTCAATGATGAGAACATTATAGCCTGCATTTAAATTGAATACAGCAGCTATAATTTGAGAAATATTCTCTTTCTCATTATAAGTCGGTATTATTACTATTTTTTTCAATTATAAAAAAGTATTTCTCTAAATAATGGCAATCAACGTCTCCTAGACAAAAATTTCCTGTAATACGTTGCAAAAATGCATTCTTGTGCTACTTTTTCAGCAAAGTCCTATTAAGTATTTCTGTTAATTTTTGTTTTGTGTTCAGTGCAAAGTCACCTTTCATCATCCAATCGTAGTATTGCGGTTCTTCTTTCAGCACTTGTGCCACTGTTTTTCCTTTATGCTTTCCGAAGTTAAATATCTCTACTCCTTTGGCATCTTTCACAAAACGTCTGGCAAAATCCACAATATCATCTTCTCCCGTAAACTTCACAATACTTTCTACAGTATCCCCAATTACTGGATAGCGTTCTACCTGTGCTTCCAATATTTCCCAGGTAGCGGTTGCATCAGCTTCTGCGCCATGTGCTCCTTCCAGATTTTTGTTGCAATAAAATTTATAGGCCGCACTTAAAGTCCTTTGTTCCATCAGGTGAAACACCTTTTGTACATCTACCAGTTTCTTTCCTTCAACAGAAAAGTCTATACCAGCTCTAGAAAATTCTTCAATCAGCAAGGGCAAATCAAAGCGGTTACTATTGTATCCACCTAAGTCGCAATGGTCTATAAATTGCTTTATTTCGTTGGCAACCTGCTTAAAAGTAGGTGCATCTTTTACCATTTCATCGGTAATACCATGTACATCACTAGAAGCTTGAGGAATAGGAATAGTCGGATTTATCAACTTACGCTTCACTTGCTTACTGCCATCAATGGCCACCTTTACGATAGCAATTTCCAGAATCCTATCATTGGTAATATTCACACCAGTGGTCTCCAAGTCGATGAAGGCAATGGGTCGGGTCAACTTTAATTTCATCATTTGATTTATAAAAGGCCAAAAATGTTTGAGCCGCAAAAGTAAGCGTAACGCATAATTAACTAATGGGCTTTGATTAAAAATAAATAAATTTTCATTAAGGCGCAACGCAAACAGCTGCCCTAAGCCAATGCACACCCGAAATGCGTGCCTTAAAGATTTTGGCGAGTGATTTTGTAGTTACCATCAGAAATGTATACAGGAAAATCTCAGAGAACCCAACTTATTCTAGGACAATACATATATTAAACGATTTGTAGCATACTATGTAGGTATTCACTCTCAATTTTAGCAAGTGGGAACCCATCCCATATTTTTAAATATTGCCACTATCAGAGTTAAATAGACCTTTTCATAAATTGAAAATAACTGTTTTTATTTTTACTTGTCTTTTACTTTATAAAGTCTTTTTAGGTATGACGCATATATTTATACTGGATATTCTGCTGACATAGTATTGAAAACAGATACTTCCGAAAGGGTTAATTAGTGAAAAAAGGCATAAATGGTTTGAAAGCTGTTTGTGCCTTTTTTGTTTTTTAACAGAAGAGTACTTTGTTAGATGTTATTGATGAAACAAATTGGAAACTCCCTCTTTAGCTAGTGTTCCATACCATGTTTCCCATCTAAAAGTCAAGCTATTTCTAAACAGAAATATGCTTGTTTATCTACTGCCAAAGCAACTTTACAAGGCTTGATAAGGCAAATTGTGTTTACTTAGCGGCCTAAATGTGGTCTGTCTGGCTAAACGGCTTGATAGTATTGCTTTACAAAACGGTAAAAAAAAATAACCGTCCACACTGCAAACTTGACAAATAATAATGACTATATTTTTTGATTTTTATGAGATTGCATTGGGTAAGGGCAAAAGCATTGGCATTTATAACTATGCGCTCCATTTACTGAATGCACTTGCAAAACAGAAAGATGGGAATGATGAAATTGTTGTTGCTTGCTCCGAAGAAAATAGTACTGCCTTACAGTTGATTGGTGGCATCAAAATCAAAATAATTTCGGAGAAATACCCAGGTTTTAAACAAAGGCTTCTCTGGCGACTTTTTAAGGCAATTGATACAGCAAAAAAAGAAAAAGCAACAATCTATTTTTCGCCTAAAGGCTTCGCACCTAGTCTTTTTAGAAGGAATAGAAATCCTTTTATTGTTGTAACAGTACATGATATGATTCCGTTTTATTACGCTGAAAACTATCCCGGCTATTTTGGAAAGTTTGAGAGCAAGACGGTTCCTCAATCATTAAAAAAGTCGATAGAAGTTGCTAATAAAGTAATTACAATATCCAACTTCTCAAAAGAAACAATTTTGAGGTATGCCCATCCGCAATCAGAAGTAGCGGTTATTTATAATGGCATGACTCTCCCCGAAAAAGTAGAAAAAGAAGCGTTGGAAGCAACGCCGTATCTCTTAGCAATTGCATCGAAGTTGCCACATAAAAACCTGGAGGGCATTGTAAACGGATATAAGGAATATAGGAAAATAGTTGCTAACCCGCTTCCTCTGGTTATTTGCGGTATTGATGATACAGCGCTTAAAACGTTTGATATTGAGGGGCAGGGCATCAGTTCGCATCATTTTCTGCCAGATAGGGCGTTTAATAATTTGTTGGCAAATGCATCCTTACTTCTATTTCTGCCTGTTGTGGAAGGGTTTGGTTTTCCTCCATTAGAAGCAATGAATTATGGAATAGCAAGTGTTGTTTCTGATATACCTATCTTGCGTGAAGTAATGGGTACAGCTGCTTACTACACAGACTGCAATAACGTTGTGGAAATCGGAAAGGCTATTGACAGGGTGCTTTCAGACACTAGCTTATATCATTTTTTGATTGAAGAAGGTAAGGCGACCCTCAAAAAATATACTTGGGATAATTGTGCAAAACAGGTGATGGATGTTTTTAAGGAAGTGAGCAGAACATAAAAGATGGAGATAAATATTTAATTGTGCTACGGCAACGATATATGCGAAAGCTGTATCTACTTTCATAAGCTCTTTCTGCCGATTTTTTGTAGGGTGCTAATTTTATAGTTAGACATTTGTTTTATAATACTTTTCAGTTGAAAAAAATACAAGTTAGGTTTATTCTGTCCATTTTTGTTTTGATGTTTTGTAGCGTTCAGACATTTGCATCAACTAAAAGTTATTTTATTTCCACACAAGGGAATGATGCAGCCGATGGAACAGTGGTACACCCCTTTGCTACGATTGATGCCGTTTTAAAACAAATAGAAATTGATAAGGCTGATACTGTCTTTGTAAATTTTAAAGGGGGTGAATACTTTTTTACTAAATCAATCGTATTGACTTCGAAGAATACATTGGGTAAAGTATTTATCCTTCAGAATTATCACAATGAAAAGGTTGTGTTTAGTGGGGCCTCCATTTTGCCTGTTTCATTTTTCCATCCGGTAAAAGATCCACAGATATTGCAAAGGCTATCTGTTGCAGCGAGACAGCAGGTATTTGAAGCCGATCTTTCTGCTGCTGGCATCAATTTCAACAGTAATCCAAACTCATTTGGCTATCCAAGATTTGGCAATATCCCCCCCTCGGATTTTTTGGTTAATGATGAGATACAAGTTGTGGCCCGATGGCCCAATACCGGCAAAACACAGATAGGGCAAGTGTTACAGCATGGTACGCCCAATGGATCGGATCATCCGGCTAGCCCTGCAATTTTTAGGTACAATGATGCAAGAGTCGAGCGATGGTCAGTAAAGAATAACATCTGGATACATGGGCTTTTTAATACTGGTTATTACCCTGATAATTTGATGATAGATTCCATCAATACCCAAGATAAATGGTGGAGATGCAAGCAAAATGCCGGGGACGGTATTTATGGTACTGTTGACGAGAAGAATCCTGGGCAAACCGTTGGTTTCCGAGGATACTATGCGTATCATGTACTTGAAGAATTAGACTCAGTAAATGAGTACTATCTGGATGAAAAAACGATGCATTTGTATTGGTGGCCCGACAAAAAACAGCAAACCTTCACGTGTCGCTTCCAGACCTTGGAGCGCCCGTTTGTGGTTTTGATGAATACAAAGAATTTACAGTTAAAAGGGATAGAATTTGCTTACAGCAGGGGATTGGCCATTTATGCTGAGGGAACAGAGAATACGATAATTAATCAGTGCAACTTTCATCACATAGGCACAGTAGCCATTAGTTTGGGAGATCCAAGTCTGGCTCAATGGGAGCCAATTGTATATCAGTCCCTTACAAAGAAAAAGAATCTACATAGCAAAATTTCAAACTGCACTTTCAATTATATTGGCTTGGGGGGCGTATTGCTTTCTGGGGGTGATCGGCAAAAGTTGATTTCTGCTGGGAATGTTGTTACAAATTGCAGCTTTTCGCACTATTCAAGATGGGGTATTACTTATTACCCTGCCGTAACAATTTCTGGCGTTGGCAATGAGGTTTCCAACTGTACAATAAGTAATGAAACCATACAGGCAATTATTTACACAGGAAACGATCATTTGATTAAGAACAATTTTATCTCCAATGTTGCAACAGGGTTTAGTGATATTGGGGCTGTCTACACGGGGAAAAATCCGTCTGCTACAGGGACATTAATAGAGAATAACTATTTTGAGAATATAGGGTCACCTGGTAATTCGGTGGCATCGGTTTATATGGATGATGGTAGTGGCGGTATTCGTATTCATGATAATGTTTTTTATAAAGCATGTAGTAGTGGGCAATATACTTTTGGGCCGGTACACATTAATGGGGGATGCAATAATGAAATAAATAATAATTTGTTTATTGATTGTCCTGTGATGGTTTCGGGAGGCGTCTGGCCAAAACAAAACTGGCAGAATCTGATGTATCACAACAAGGATGTTTTAAGACAACTAACAACTGTTGTAGACATACGGTCATCGGTTTATCTAGAGCATTACCCCTACTTAAAACCTTTTTTTGATAGTACGGGAACAGATGTCAGAAAGAACTTTATGCATAATTCCATTGGATTCATGGTAAAGAGTCTGCCACAACCTTCTGAAACCCTGAAAGTTCAGAATGTTTGGGCTGTTCCGGACAAGGAATATTTTGAAGATTTTTTGAACAGGAGATTTACTTTTAAAAAAGAAATACCGCTAAACATAACAGAAGATAGTTCTTGGTATCCAATTAATTTTAAGGCGTTCGGTAAAGAATAATTGAGTTAAAGTATAGGATAACAGCGTAAGCATCAATTAGTAGCAGAGTTTCTTTAAAAATGTATGGAAATAACAAAAAATGGCATCATTTGTAGGTACTTGTATTCAAAATACCATACTTTTGCGAAAACGCTGCATTGCATTTGAAAAATATAGTAAACTCTTTTTTAACACTTAGAGTCACCCCATTATTAAAAATTACTTTTCGTTCAATTTGAAATGCTAAAAAAAGAAGACTCTTTGTTATCAAATTACACTTTTTTCAATCAACCACTTAACGCTATACGCGATGAAAAAACATTGATTTATGCAATCAATGCTCATTCGTTCAACGTATCGAAAACAGATATAGACTTTAGAAAGGCGATGCTTCATGAAAAAGCAATCTTATTGCCTGATGGAATTGGGATTGTTTGGGCGCTCAACTGGCTAAAACGGATTCGGTTGAAAAGAATCACAGGGATGGATATCTTGTTCTTTGAGTTGAATAAGCTAGAAAAAACTGGTGGAAAATGCTTCTTTTTAGGTAGTTCGGAAAGTACCCTGCAGGGCATAAAAAAGAAAATAAACATACAGTTTCCAAATGTAAAGATTGCAACTTATTCGCCACCTTTTGCAAGCACGTTTACAAAGGAGGAGAATGATACAATGATTGAAAAAATAAATGAATTCACTCCTGATGTTTTGTTTGTGGGAATGACTGCACCAAAGCAGGAAAAATGGGCGTTTAAAAATTTTGATTTACTAAATACTGGTCATATCTGTTGTATTGGTGCAGCATTTGATTTCTATTCTGGCACACTGAAGAGAGCCCCACAATGGATGATGGATTATGGATTGGAATGGTTGTACAGATTGATAAAGGAGCCAATTAGAATGTTTAACAGATATATGATTGGGAACCCGAAATTCATTGTAAATGTATTAAGGGAAAGATTTTTAATCAGTAAAACTGTTGCATAAAAGAATATTTTCTTCAGCAAACAAGCAGACTTCTATCATCGTTTTTGTAACTTGAAAGTAATAATTTTTGTTATAGGTATGGCGGTGAGTTGAAATTAGAACCTGATAACTGCTAATACCTTCAAGAAGACTCGGGAAGGCCAATTAAAAAAAGAGTTTTGGATACCCCAAAGTTTAATTCTTAATTTCAAGTTCCGATGGCTTTGAGGTAACTTGTGATATAACACTAGGAATTCCTCTTTCTTTTTATATTCATAGCAAACATTCAGTTTGTCAATCGTATGATTTGTTTCCAAGATGCTTCCATCCATTTCTCGAGCGTCTAAAGTGTGGAAATAGGTTAATATTTTCATTTTTGCTTCCTCAAACTTCATTCTGTACTCAAAAGAACGCCCGTTGGTAGCAGAAAAATTAAGAATATTTCTAACTGCCGTTGCCTTATCCTGATAAGCAATTTTTGATTGCCTACCAATATGAAGCGCTAATGGGACATCACCAAACATGAAATTTTGTTTTACCATGTCTGCATAGTCAATATTATTTTTTACAAATCTGGTTCTAAAAAGAGTCGTACACATGTAGATTGAAATAATTCCTCCCCTCAACATCTGTTGATAGATGTCTCCCTGAAACCTGTTTTGTGACCCCTGTTTCCAGATAGCCTTCTTTAGTTTTTGAGTGACTGTGTTGTATTCATCCAGATCGGAGTGAATTAATCCATAATCTTCATTCTGCTCCAGAAAGTCTGCTTGTGATTGGAGTTTATTTTCATCAATCCAATAATCATCCCCCTCACACATAGCAATGTATTTGCCAGTAGCCCTAGGGAAATTAAACACCCCATACATACTTCTTATGCCTTTGGAAAACTGATTCTCTGTTTGATAGATGGGCTTGATTATATTGGGGTATTTAGCCTCATATTCTCTGATGATATTTGCAGTTGCATCGGTAGACGCATCATCGTGAATTAATATCTCGAAAGAAAAATTTGTTTTTTGCATCAAAAAACCTTCAAGTGTCTGGCCAATATACTTTTCATGATTGAAAGTAATACAGCAGATGCTCACTAAAGGTAAATTTTCCAAATCTGTTACTGATGACATATTAGAACTGATATGACTAAAATTGTTTTTTACTATTTCAAGAACCCCAAATTAGTTGTTGTTTTTATGCAACTAATCGTCAACATTCAACCTATAAAGCATAACATTCATGACGCAAATGCTAACATTCAATGCTCAAAGCATAACATTTATAGTTTGAATGTTAGCATTTAAGGTTCAAAGTATAACATTCATGGTTTGAATGTTAGCATTCAAGGCTCAAAGCATAACATTCATGGTTTGAATGTTAGCATTCAACGCTTGAAGCACAACATTTATGAGCTACAAGTGATGCACCCTATCATCGTTTTCATCAACCTCAGCAACTATCTGAGCACATTTTCTATCATCTCCCTGATTGGTAACTACAAATGAGGAGGCTCTGTAGAGTCCAGGGCCAAAGTATTCTTCATTAAAATACAGATAAGTTCCAGCTACAAAATCATTGCGATCTTCATTACCAATTTTTCCTACATATTTTTTTTGTTCCAACATTGGCTGCAATACCATATCCGACAACTCATGCTTATCGAAAATCTTTTTCCAATCCTCTTCTTTTGTCACACATCCTGCGTATACTGCTTCACTTTTACCATAACGAATGTGCTTTATAATGTATTTATTCTTATTAACAAGTGCATCCATAAAGTAATCCTTGTGAAATGGATAGACATAGCTTGGTATTGTAAAGGAGCTTAAAACTAAGGCTTCTTCTCTAGTAAGTGCACTTTCTATAAAGTCCGGATTTGTAAGAATATAGAAGAACCGTTTGTCATGAATTAGAAAAAGATTCCTAAAATCGTTGTGTATTTTGGCAGCAGTTAATTCATCAATTATAGAAAGCGGCAATTTTTTTATTTCTTCATGATTTAATTCTTCTACAACAGTAGCACCTGAAAGAAGATGCATCTTATGAGGAAGGTCTTCAAGCTCAATCACCTGACAATCAATACCTGCAGCCTCAAAAATTGGTACATAAACTTTAAAATCTCCCAAGCGCTCCTTTCCTTTAATAACACAAATCTTTCCTGTTGGAACGAATTCTTTTTCGAAATAATTTAAGAATCTAGGATAATCATTTAAAACATTT
>Ga0214164_1001007_pt1 | contig 17012 bp, 15 predicted proteins | sample TroBogepilimnion_13_FD_153003 | JGI IMG/M metagenome (GOLD analysis project Ga0214164, IMG submission 153003) | Freshwater microbial communities from Trout Bog Lake, WI - Practice 03JUN2009 epilimnion v4 | ecosystem: Environmental > Aquatic > Freshwater > Lake > Epilimnion/Euphotic zone ...
AGATCCACCGTTCGCTGGCTGCCAACGGGTCGCAGACTTTACTGCCGGTTCGGAATTACACCGACCCCGGAAACTACGGTCCAAGTATATCCCCGCGCGCAGGCTAGAAGATCCGTCCGAGCGGCCTATCTGTTGCGGGTGAAACCCCAGTCCCCCATACTCTCCACATGACCTACACACTCAGAGACCTCAAAGACCAAGTCGTTGTTATTACCGGAGCCACAGCCGGCATGGGCGCAGCTACCGCTAAAGAACTCGTTGAACAGGGCGCAAAGGTCGTCCTCAATGCGCGAAGCGAAGCGCGCCTTCAAGGCATCGTTGCAGAACTAGGCGAGGCAAATGCCATCTACGTGGCAGGCGATTGTTCTGATCCAGCGATCTCTCGCGCCATCGCAAAGGCTGCGATCGATAAGTTTGGGACGATTGATGCCGTTGTTCCAAATGCAGGAATTGGTATGTATGGATCGATCTTGGATTACAGTGATGATGAAGTAAATCGCATGATGCGTACCAATTACGAAGGTACGGTTCATATCATCCGCGCATGCCTTCCAACCATGATTGAGAAGAAGGCTGGCGATATCGTCATCGTCTCATCTGTCGCAGGCTTCCGTGGCGGCGGCGATGAATCTATCTACGCCGGAACAAAGCATGCCCAAGTTGGTCTCGCAGGTGGACTCGATCGCGAACTTCGCGAAAAGGGTGTTCGTGTTGCACTCGTCTGTCCGGCAGGAACAGAGACCGAGTTCGCGATTGGCGCAGGTCGCACCGCAGGCACTCCAGTTCTTGCAAGCTTCCTTCGTTCAGAAGATATCGCCTTCCAGATCACGACGATCTTGAAGCAGCCACGCTCGGTCCGTACTCACATCTGGACATTGTGGTCAATTAACCAACAGTCGTAAGTCTCATTAAAAGTCTGAGTGGTTTAAAGCCACTCAGACTTCTTGAATTTCCAGAAGAGAAATCCAGTGAGTGAGGCCATCACTCCAAGCACCACGTAATACCCGTATCGCGTCCCCAATTCAGGCATGTGGTGGAAATTCATTCCATAGATTCCAGCCAACATCGTTGGTCCAGAAGCGAGTGCGACCCACGAAGAAATTCTTCTCACATCGATATTTTGTTGTACTTGGATATGAGCCAAGTCAGCCTGCAGGACTGATGTAATCAAGGAGTCTAAGCCATTTACTTGATCGATCGCTTGGGTGAGGTGATCGGAAGTATCTCGGAAGAAGGGTTTGATACCTTCAGGCACGGCCCCGACAAATCCACTTGAGAGCTTATTGATGGGCAGGAGTAGTGGTTCTATCGCATGCTTGAACTCAATGATCTCTCTCTTGAGGAAGTAGATTTCCTGCGAGAAGGTCTGACGCCTTCCATTGAAGACTCTATTTTCAACGGCTACTACCTCTTGTTCGAGAGCTGCTCCGATCGAGGTGTACCCATCAATCACGCGGTCTGCCACAGCATGGAGTAATGAGAATGGACCAAGTTTGAGCAAATCTGGTCGTTCTTCTAAATCATGCCGGACTGTTGCAAGAGGTGAACCCTCACCATGCCTGACGATCACGATGAAGTGATCTGCGATAAAACAGAGGAGTTCGCCCGTAGTGATCTCTTGTTCCTTCTGGTCAAAGAAGACGGTTTTGAGAACGAAGAAGGTAAGACCTTCATAATCTTCGATCTTGGGCCGCTGCTTTGCATTAATTGCATCTTCAACCGCAAGCGGGTGGAAATTCAATTCGCCAACGACCATATCGAATTCAGCCTTGCTCGGCTCAGAGAGTCCGACCCAGACAAAGCCGCCATCGCGTCTGGCGATTTCTACAAGGTCAGAGATATCGGTGGGGCCTTCGGCACGAAATCCATCTTGATAGAGCGCGACATCAACGATCATGGCGAAACTTTATCGTTGAATCGACCCCGATCTCGCCTTAGCCAGCGAGGAGTGTGATGGTGTTTGAAACGAGGTGTTCGTGTGAAGGGCGAGCCGTAAGGCCGCATTCAGAGCACTGAACAACGAGTCCAGTTCCCTTGGTGTAGAAGAGTTCCAATTCCTGAGAGTGGCAAAAAGAGCACTCTGGCAGTATTTCTAACTGTTGCATAGCTATCCCCTTTTGGTCGTGTGCAGGCTCGGTCACTGGGGAAGCACCTAACTTTTTCACGAGACAGCGCCAATGAGGCTCAAAGACTGGTAAACGGCGAGCGAATAATGCCTTAACTAACACGATAGTGCCCCGGGTCGGACTCGAACCGACACTGAAAGGATTTTAAGTCCTCCACCTCTACCATTGGGTTACCAGGGCGCTTATATGAAGTTGTGAAGGCCCTAGGTTACACGCTTGCCAACCCTGCTTCTGCCTATGATTGGGATATGCGGAAAATAACGGTTGCACTCATCACCATAGGGGCCATCTTCTTAAATCCTTCCGCCGCTACCGCCGCTGATCAGTACCAGGCACTTGCTTCCCAGGTCTCATATGGCATCTACAAGCCAAGCAACACCCTCGGTTTCAAACCACTCAACTTTGAAGTCCGACCTTGTCGTCTCTTTCCCAAGCGCGATAAGTATCTCCTGGCGGGCTTTGGCGGAATGGATCACGGTATTGCTCTCGTTGAAACTTCTGCACAATATAACTGCACCGGTGTTGATACCCCACAGTCTTTAGGAACAACCACGATCAATGGCATCAGAGCGTATGTCGGGATTTACTGCGCGAGTAACAACTGTACGAAATCTGATTTCTCAACACATGGTGGTGAGATCACCTTTGTCACTCCTAAGTCGAAGAGTCGTGCATCAACCTATATTCGCGTCGGTACGCAAGGCGGCTTTACCCTCAACCAGCTGATCACCTTTGCGAACGGATTGAAAGTCGTTACTGTCCTTTGACGTAGGTTTGGTATGCCAAATACCAATTAGTTGCAATCGCCCTCTGTGCAACCTTCAATGTCAACGTATGCGAGCAGACGAGCAAATAAAGCTTGTTCTCCAGGGCATCTTTTAATCGCGCACCAGACGTACCGCTCCAGGGCTCAGGCCAGAGGTTCTTTGGGCTCGTTGGATTCCCACCTAGTTCAAGGGGAATGAGGTGGTCTTCTTCAAAGAGTTTGGTATCTGTGCTTCCATATGATGAATAAGGAAGCGTCCGAAGTTGCGACTTCTTTAGCGCAGTTGTGTACGAGACTGGCGGCCTAATCGTCTTCGTATACCCCAAGACGCAGATCGTCTGCCCGATATTGCTCTGAGTCACCGCTGGATTAATGGCGCCAGGTGTCACTTGTGCATTAGGAAGAACTGGACTTACTTCACTCGCCTGCCCCGATAAAGTGAAGGGGCCCAAGAAAATGATTGAAGAGAGCGCTAGAGCTGCAATTGGCTGGTTACCGCGAGTTAACACCATCGCAGATTACTCTCGCTTGCCTGCTTTTGGAGCGGATGACGGGAATCGAACCCGCACTTTCAGCTTGGGAAGCTAACGTGATACCACTTCACTACATCCGCATTGGTTCATTATAGAGCCGAAATAGCGTTTCTCTAGATTCCTCTTAGAAATCGAGTTAGTATCACCTGAAACGACTGGAGAAAAGTATCGTGAAGGTTCTCGTTATTGGCGCAGGTGGGGTGGGAAGTTCGATTGCAAATATCGCCTCCAGAAGGAATTTCCTTACTTCAATGGTGGTGGCTGATTTTGATGAAAAGCGCGCTGAATCCGCCGTTAATCGGCTATCCGACCCACGAATAAGATCAGCCAGAGTCGATGCTTCTAAGATCGAGAGCGTAAGAGAATTAATTGGAAAGACCTCACCCGATCTTGTTATCAATGCAGTTGACCCAAGATTCGTGATGCCCATTTTCATAGCATGCGAAGAGGAGAAGGCAAACTATTTAGACATGGCGATGTCACTTACGCGCCCTGACCCAATTGATCCGTTTAATAAGACCGGTGTTAAATTTGGAGATGAACAATTTGCGCGAGCAGCTTCCTGGAGCGAGAACTTCGCACTCCTGGGGATGGGTATCGAACCAGGTTTAAGTAATATCTTTGCCAAATACGCGGCTGAAGAACTCTTTTCACAAGTCGACCTTATGCATGTGATCGATGGATCGAATCTAGAAGTGTCTGGATATGAGTTCGCACCGTCATTTTCCATCTGGACTACCATCGAGGAGTGCTTAAATCCTCCAGTAATGTGGGAGAAGCAGCGAGGTTGGTTCACTACTCCGCCATTTTCGGGTGCCGTCACCTTCAACTTCCCTGAAGGTATCGGTCCAGTTGAGTGTGTCAATGTTGAGCACGAGGAGGTAATCCTTATTCCTCGTTACATCGACGTTGGTGAGGTGGCATTTAAGTATGGCCTTGGTGATAAGTTCATAGGAATTCTAAAAGCGATTCACAGCCTCGGATTAGATCGTACTGATCCGGTCGCTATTCCACATGGAAACGGTGCCTCAATTTCCCCCCGAGATTTCCTTGCGGCAATCCTTCCAAATCCGGCCGAACTTGGGCCGTTGATGACTGGTAAAACATGTGCTGGCTTACTGGTCCAAGGCCTCGACAAAAAGGGTAAGCCGAAGGCGCATTACCTTTACCATGTAGTTAATAATGCGATAACGATGGCGGAGTATGGCGATCAAGCGGTCGTGTGGCAGACTGCCATTAATCCCGTTATTGCAATGGAGCTGATTCATGAGGGAGTCTGGAAGCCTCAAGGGGTTAATGGTCCCGAGATGAATCCACCACTTCCCTTCTTGGAGAAGTTAGTTGAATATGGTTCTCCTTGGGGCATCCGGGACGAGCCCATCACCGAAATCAATCCCCGCTAGGTCAAGTTCTGCATCTGGTTGATCTCGCTTTATAAACTTCTTCAGCGCGAAGAATGCTACCGCTGCGAAGAGAGTGAGCCCTATTCCAAGCCAAAACGAGAGTGGTTCAGTAACAAAAGTGCTCTGAAGCAACCAGAGAGTAAGTAACGCTGGTGTAATACAGACGCCAATTACTCCAAACCATCCTCCCTTGATTTTGAATGGTCGTTTCATATGAGGGAATTTATATCTGAGCACGACTAGTGCCAAAAACTCAAGCATGAGTGCGAAAAGGGTGAGCACCATATCTGAATCAATCAAGGTGGTGAAGTTGAGCGAAGCGAAGAATGCGTAGATGCAAACGCTTACGACTATAGCTCGCACGGGGGTCTGAGTTTTTGGCGAAATTTTGGACATTTGCTTAGGCAGGTATCTATCCGCAGCAAGCATGAAGGGCAATCGAGACATGCAGAGCAGGAAGGAGGAGAACAATCCCGCTTGTGCGACAAGTGCTCCCACGATGAGTGCATTCTTCAACCAAGAACCACCAACCAAACTTGCTGCATTAGCAAAATCACCGTTATCCCACTTTGCAACATCGTGAATGTGCAGACCTGATGCAAGAGCGGCGAGAATCGGGAGGGTATAACTCAGCGCAATCAACGGCAAATTAAGCATGAGAGCACGTGGATATGCGAACGACGGGTTCTCGATTTCCCCACCCGTGGTTGTCGCTGAGTCGTATCCGATGTAGCTCCACAATATTATGCCGAGCCCTGCTCCTGCAGAACCAAACAATGATTGACCCGGGAGTGTCATCGGAGTGAATATGTGCGCATTTGGATGTGATGTGAAATGTGCAAATGAAAGGAGGATGAAGATGATGAGCGGGGCAAAGAGAATCACCAATGATGCAATCATGGCTCGTCCGACAATCTGGACACCTCGAATATTCATGATCGCTAGCGGGATCATCACCGCTATAGCGGTAAGCCAATGTGCATCTAAACTAAAATTGCCGCCAAAGAATGAGAACAAGACATGCTTGCCCCTTGCCACTCCTGGCACCCAAATTGAAAGGTAATCAACAAAGATGACGGGGTAAAGCGCTGTATCAAGCCACGAGGCCATCCAACTTAACGCAGCTTCCATAAATCCAAAGAATGGACCGCACGCCACCTTTACCCACGAGTAGAAACCACCCTCGAGTGGGAGAGACGAACTCAGCTCCGCATTCATCAAGGACATCGGAAGTGAGAGCAGAATGGGAACCGCCACAAGCAAGAGAAGCGACATGCCGATGCCCGAGGTAGAGAGAACGCTCTCAATTCCGTACGGTCCACCTGATGAACTAAAAAAAATAATGGCAACCAGCGGCAACAGCCGGATATTCCGTGGAAGAACGACTCGCTCGCGTGCCATAACGGGACAGTACCCCGACCGTTCAATTGAATCTAGTAATTAAGCCTTCTTTTTGCCAAGGGACATCTTCACCTTGACGATCTGATCCTCTTCGATTCCTTCAGCTTCACGCACCGCATCCTTCACTGGTAAGAGATAGCAGCCATCCTTAGGAAAGAGCGCAGTTGTCCAGGTCGTCTTTCCAACTGTGGCAGTGGCTGGAAGCACTCCCCAGCCGTAGGAGAGACCTTTCGCCGCGATCTTGATATCAGCGCTCATATCCTCTTCGATCTTTACGAAGAAGAAAGGTGCTGGGCCGCGCCACTCGAAGAGAGGGTTTTCAAACCTAAACTCCAAAGTTCTTTCCCTTCATGATGACAGCATCGAGCATCTTCTCGGTGAGCTTGCCAGTGAATGTATTCTGCTGGCTCGGGTGATAACTGCCGAGGACTAATCGCTTGATGCCATCCAGGCCGATAAAGGTGAAGGATTCGCCGTGGCCAAATTTAGGTCGTGGCTTTGGCAATACCTCGCCCATCTCTGTCAGGGTTGAGTAAATCTGTGTCCACGCAAGATTTCCCAAGGCGAAGAAGGTGCGAGCAGTCGGCATAAGTAACGCAATCTCGTTATGGAAGAAGGGTGCGCAGGCAGCTTTCTCCTCAGTGCTTGGCTTGTTATCCGGAGGCGCGCACCGCACAGCACAGAGGATTCGAGTATCAATCAACTGCTGGCCATCATCTTTCGCGGTACTCGTTGGCAGAGTTGCAAGACCCGCCTTATGTAGGGCGCGATAGAGCCAATCCCCTGAAGAATCCCCTGTAAATACTCGCCCGGTGCGATTCGCACCATGTGCGCCTGGGGCTAACCCAAGGATGATGTAGCGAGCATCAGCTGGGCCGAAACCTGGGACGGGCTTTCCCCAATACTTTTCATTCTCGTACGCCTTACGTTTCGTAACTGCTACTTCTTCACGCCATTCAACGAGTCGCGGGCAGAGTGTGCATTTCACGATCGCCTTATCTAGCAAAGGCAGGGTTTTAGCGGGGCTCACGTGCCAGACCCCAAGCGATACCATCCAAGATATCTGACTCAGATGCGATGAATTCTGAAGCGCCTGTGGCGCGTAAGACTCGAGATAAGACGAGTGATCCAGAAGTAATGACATCAACGCGCCCAGGATGCATATATCCCAGCGCGGCAATCTCTTCACGGCTCATTGATTGGAACATGGCTGCGACATCATGAACCTTCTGTGCAGGAATTCTAGAGAGATGGATTGCGTAACGATCATATTCACTCAACCCGAGAGCGGCAGCAGCAACAGTGGTGGCAGTTCCGGCTACACAGACCAAGCTCTTTGCCGTTGTAATTGCAACATCCTTAGCTGCTTCGGCAATCGCTGCATCAATATCCTGCGTGGCACTTGTCACCGAGTCAAGAGTTGGGGGTTGCTGATTTAAGTGGCGCTCTGCCATACGCACACAACCAATATTTACAGAGCGAGCCGATTCAACGCGATCTGTACCGAGCACAAACTCAGTAGATCCGCCGCCAATGTCAACGACTAAGAAAGGTCCATCAAGAACTGAAAGCTCTTTCGTTGCACCCATGAACGAGAGAGCGGCTTCCTCTTCACCCGGGATTACCTCAGGTTCGATGCCTAGAATCGCCTTGACGCCATCGATAAAGATCTGACGATTACTCGCGTCACGGGTGGCACTCGTTGCACAGAAGCGAACCTTCTCAACACCTTTTGCTGCAATCACTCGGGCATATTCGCCAGTAACTTTTAGTGTGCGCTCGATCGCCTCGGGATCAAAGGCCTTGTTCTTATCCACACCTTGGCCAAGACGTACAACTTCCATCTGGCGATGGACCTCTTTGAACTGGCCATCATGAATATCAGCGATCAAGAGTCTGATTGAGTTTGTGCCACAATCAATCGCGGCTACTCGCATGATTCGCCCTCCCACCACTTCGGGAGTGCAGCAAGTGCCTCATCCCCAAAGGGATTGACCCCTGGTCCTGCGCTCAGTGCGTGGGCAACGAGTGAGTGAAGGCATTTCACGCGAGTTGGCATACCGCCTGCAGTGATTCCATCAACTTCAGGAACATCCATGCCAAGTGCATTTCGCGCTGCCAAGTACTGCTCATGTGCCTTTTGATAAGCGGCGGCAAGATCAGGATCGGTTGCAAGGCGTCCTTCCATCTCGGCCATCATTCCCGTTGTCTCCAATGTAGAGATTGCACCGGTCAATCGTGGGCAGGTCGCATAATAGAAAGTTGGGAATGGCGTTCCATCTGAAAGACGAGGTGGAGTCGCAACTACCGCTGGCTTGCCACATGGGCAGCGTGATGAGATTTCGTGAACATCGCGAGGCGTGCGACCAAGTTGTAGCGCGATCGAATCTAGATCGGCTTGTGTCGGCTTCTTATCTGAAGAGTTATCGGTCATCGCTATGGGTTCACATTTGTACTAGTGATCGATGAAATAACTTTGGAGTACCAGGGAAGTCCTGCTGGAATATCTGTTGAGATCTTTCCTGCGGCCTGGCTTGACGATGAGGCTGAGGTCGTTGCGCCAATCACGATGTACTGGTGCTCCCCTGGAAATACATAATGTAGGCGTGATCTCGCTTGCGAGGCGACATAGGCTGGATCATTCCAACGAGCAAGATCATTCGTTGCGGCTTCCAACGTTGCCTGTGAATCATGGAGTTGGACTCGAAGTGCATTGATCTGCGCACGTTGGGCAAAGTAACGCTGTAATGGTGGTGCCAATGTAATAGCGACTACGAAGAGTACGGTCGCAACCGCAAGGTTTCGCCCTGATACTCCTCGTAGCCACTTCACAGTCTTAATTATCCATTAAAGCGAGGGAAAGCTGCGCGACCTGCGTAGAGCGCAGTATCTGCAAGTTCTTCCTCGATACGAAGCAACTGGTTGTACTTCGCGACGCGCTCAGAACGAGCTGGAGCACCTGTCTTGATCTGACCGCATTCAAGCGCAACAGCGAGATCAGCGATCGTCGTATCTTCAGTCTCACCAGAGCGGTGGGACATCATTGAACGGTAGCCAGCGCGGTGCGCCATTGAGACTGCATCGATGGTCTCAGTCAATGTTCCGATCTGATTGACCTTCACCAAGAGAGCATTCGCAGTATTGAGCGAAATTCCCTTTGCGAGACGCTCAGGATTAGTCACGAAGAGGTCATCTCCGACGATCTGAATCTTCTGGCCGAGTTCAGCCGTCATCTTTGCCCAACCCTCCCAGTCATCTTCATCAAGTGGGTCTTCGATCGAGACGATTGGATAGGAAGCGACGAGATCCGCGTAGTACGCGATCATCTGATCAGATGTGCGATCAGATCCTTCAAACTTGTACTTACCCTTTTCGTGGAACTCAGTTGCAGCAACGTCCATCGCAAGTGCGATCTCCTTGCCTGGCTTGAATCCGGCCGCAGTAACTGCTTCGAGAATCAAGTCGAGTGCAGCGCGGTTGCTCTCAAGGTTTGGCGCGAAGCCACCCTCATCGCCGATCGAAGTCGCGAGACCGCGCTTCTTCAAAACTGACTTGAGGCTGTGATAGATCTCTGCGCCCCAACGTAGTGACTCTTTAAACGACTCTGCGCCGATAGGTGCAACCATGAACTCCTGGATATCAACGTTGGTATCAGCATGTGCGCCACCGTTGAGAATATTCATCATTGGAACTGGAAGGGTATGAGCGGTTGGTCCACCGACATAGCGGAAGAGTGAGAGATCAGCTGAATCAGCGGCTGCACGTGCAACGGCGAGCGAGACGCCAAGGATCGCATTTGCGCCAACGCGAGACTTGTTCTTTGTGCCATCGATTCCGATGAGCTCGGCATCGACCATGCGCTGGTCTTGAGCGTCATAACCAATCACTGCCGGAGCGAGTTCATCGTTGACAAAGTGAACAGCCTTCTCAACACCCTTACCGAGGTAGCGCTTGCCACCATCGCGGAGTTCGGCCGCTTCGAATGCACCTGTGGATGCGCCGCTTGGCACACCTGCGCGTGACGTAGTTCCATCTTCAAGAATAACTTCGACTTCTACCGTTGGATTTCCACGAGAGTCTAAGATTTCACGGGCGTGTACTGCATCAATGAGCGCCATGGGCGTTCTCCTTTTCATTACGTTCGTATGCTTCGATCATTCGGATGTACTTCGACACTGCACCGCGCAACGCTGCTTCGGCATCTAAACCTTGTTTCTGGGCCTGCTCAATGATTCCAAAGAGGATCTCTCCGAGGCCTTCTTCAGTCGTTGAATCGTCGATTCTGACGGGATGTTCAACGCTGAACCCATAGCCAAATTTATCAACTCTGTAGGCCAGTTTATTCGCCAACATGAGCGCAGGTTGAGCTAATGGCACCCCATCTAAGGCTGAAGTTCGACCCTTTTCGGCAACTTTCTGCGCCTCCCAGGTCTTCATGACATCTTCGCTCGTCTCGGCTACCGCATCACTAAAGACATGTGGATGTCTGCGAACGAGCTTATCCGCCACAGCACCGGCGACCTCTTCGACATCAAAGGGATCAGTTGGATCATCTTCGGCGATCCGCGCATGGAAGTAGACCTGAAGGAGAAGATCGCCAAGCTCTTCTCTGATTGCCGCCCGGTCATTCTGCTCGACCGCTTCTACGAACTCGTAACTCTCTTCAAGCAAATATTTGAGAAGAGAGGCATGGGTCTGCTCGGCATCCCACGGACAGCCCCCGGGTGAACGGAGGCGATCCATCACCTCGCGGAGGCGATTAAGTTCAGACATTACTTAGTTTTGACTGCGCCAGATGTTGTATCGGCAGCTACCAAAGTTGCAGTCTTTGAATCCCACTTACCGTAACGTGGGTTGACCTGTATACCCTCTTTATTTGCTATCTCAGAGATCGCAACAGTGAGAGCTGCTGGAGCATTTGCTGCGCTCATTCCACTCTTTTCAATTGCAGCAATAAGGCGCTGCGAGTAAAGAACGCTTGTGAAATAGAGATCAAGATTCTTAGCATCGATATTCGCGCCTACTAACGCCTTAGGTAGAGCAGCTGCTCCGCCCACCTGCTTGATAGCAGCATTCTTCTCAGTGATCGCTTCTGCTGGGGTAACAGTGATGCCAATCGACTTACCTTCATCCGCAAGCAATTGCGAGATTAAGAAAAATTGAGCTTGGCTGGTCGCGAGCGCTGAACCAGTCAGAAGATTCATGCCAGTGGTATCAACACCTTTGCGAGCATTGAGAATGTTGGTGACAGTCTCTTGGACGCGAGCAACCGATGTGCTGTTCTTGCCAACGGTCACAGCGGCAGTGGTGCTGGTGCAACCAGCCAGCAGAAGAAGTGCAGAAGCCGATGTGAGTGCGAGGGTCTTCTTGCCAAACTTTCGTTGAGCGTTGCGCTGTGTCGATATCAAGACCGGCTCCATTACTTGAGGATTGAGTTGAGGACTTCCATGGTCCACGGCAGGATCGAAGTATCCACTAGATCCCCGCTCACCTGCCAATTCGGCCCCGCCGCACGAGCGACCAAGATCGACTGGGTTGCGCTCTTGATGAGGGAACCTGGGTACATCCGGGTCAGACGAAGTTGTAGGGATTCGGGCAGGGTAACAGGGGCTAGTTTGAGGAACTTCCCTTGCAGGACCACCTCGGAGAGGCCCAATTGCTTCGCTCGGACGCGCAATCGAGCAACGTCGATCAGGGTCTGGGCTGCCTCTGGAAGTTCGCCGAATCGATCTACGAGCTCTTCAACGATCGCATCGAGGTCCTTCGGTTCGGAGGCATCCGCCATTCGGCGATAGAGATCAAGGCGCAGCCGCTCTGATGGCAGGTAATCAACAGGAAGGTGGGCGGTAATTGGCAATTCAACTTTGCACTCTTTGATCCGCGGATTGGCATCGACAAAGCCAGTCTTGAAATCTTCGACCGCTTCACCGACCATCCGCATATAGAGATCAAAGCCAACTTCGGCGATATGTCCGGACTGTTCTCCACCTAGAAGGTTACCCGCTCCGCGAATCTCGAGATCTTTTAGCGCTACCTGCATACCTGATCCGAGGTCGGTATTCGTTGCGATAGTTGTAAGTCGATCAAGTGCAATCTCTGTCAGCGGCTTATCAGCTGAATAAAGGAAGTACGCATAAGCTCGTTCTCGACTTCGCCCAACACGACCGCGTAGCTGATGCAACTGTGAGAGTCCAAAGATATCGGCGCGGTCGACAATCAGTGTGTTTGCGTTAGGGATATCGATTCCGCTTTCGATGATGGTTGTAGAGACAAGAACATCAAAGTCCTTCTCCCAGAAACCTAGAATGACATCTTCGAGTTCGCGCTCACCCATCTGTCCGTGCGCAACTCGAATGCGAGCTTCCGGAACCAACTTCTTCAATCGTTCAACGACAAAGTCGATATCGTCCACGCGGTTATGGACATAGAAGATCTGGCCGTCGCGTAAGAGTTCACGATGAATCGCTGCGGCTACTTGCTTATCGTCATAGAAGCCAACATAAGTGAGCACTGGATGTCGCTCTTCGGGCGGAGTCGTAATATTCGACATCTCCCGGATACCCGTAATCGCCATCTCTAAGGTTCGAGGAATAGGTGTTGCCGACATCGAGAGCACATCCACATTGGTGCGTGCTTTCTTCAACTCTTCTTTATGCTCAACGCCAAAGCGCTGCTCCTCATCAACAACAATGAGACCCAAATCCCTGAACTGCACATCTTTAGAGAGCAGCCGGTGGGTTCCGATCACGATATCAATCGACCCATCCGCAAGGCCGGCGATGATCTCCTTGCCCTCCTTCGCGGTATTAAAGCGCGAGAGGCCCGCAACCTTTACCGGGAAACCCGTATAGCGATTTAAGAAGGTAGTCAGGTGCTGCTGCACAAGAAGTGTGGTCGGAACTAAGACTGCAACTTGCTTCCCATCTTGCACTGCCTTGAACGCTGCTCGGATCGCAATCTCGGTCTTGCCATACCCGACATCACCGCAGACGATGCGGTCCATAGGATGTGAGGCCTCCATATCGCGCTTGACTTCTTCGATCGTCGACAACTGATCGGTCGTCTCCACATACGCGAAGGCATCCTCTAACTCTCGCTGCCATGGTGTGTCCGGTGAGAAGGCAAATCCCGGTGCAGCCATTCTCGCGGCATAGAGCTGAATGAGTTCTGCCGCAATCTGCTTTACCGCCTTGCGGGCGCGACGTTTTGCGTTCTGCCAATCCGCTCCGCCGATTCGGTGGACGGCCGGTGCCTCTCCCCCGACATATTTTGTTACTTGCTCAAGTGAGTCTGTTGGAATGTAGAGACGATCACCGGGTTGGCCACGTTTGGAAGATGCATACTCGATCACGAGGTATTCGCGAGCGCTCTGACCGACGGTACGTTGCACAAGTTCGATATATCGACCGACTCCATGTTGCTCATGAACAACATAGTCCCCAGGTTTGAGCTCGATGGGATCGATCGCCTTCTTACGCCTTGATGGCATCCGGGCTTGATCCTTATTCGAACTTCGCTGTCCCGAGATATCTTTCTCAGTGATCAACACCGTCTTTGCGCCATCTGAGATAAAACCATGCTCGATAGGAGTTGTTATCAGATGGATGACATCTCGGGTCAGCTGTGAATCGATTGATTTCTCAACTCTTGTTGGCAGATCGGCTTCGATAAAGAGATTATTGAATCGCTCAACGATTCCCGCACCAGCTGCGCTAAAGATCACTAGATAGTTCTCGGCAATCCATCCCTTGAGATCAGCTTCTACCGCTGTCAGATCATTGCGATAGACCGGAAGTGCCTCAAAATCCATCGACTGCGAGTCAGTCTCGGCCGCATATTCAGATGCGTAAAGATTGAGGTAGCGCCAGCCGCACCCACGACTACGAGCTCGATCGGCGAGATCAGCCAAAGTGAAATATCCACCAGATTCAAGTCCCCCGGTGACATCGATCGGTGCCTTGCCACCGAGTGCGGCATTCGACCATGATGCATCGAGAAACTCCTTATTCGTATCGATCAGATCAATTGCCCGAGAAGTGATGCGTGGTTGGTCGATCAGTAGGACCTGGAAATCCTTCGGTAAGAAATGAATCAAGGATTCGAGTGAAGTATTGAGCAATCCAATGAGCGACTCCATTCCATCAACACTGATGCCCTCTGCGATCTTGCTGCAGATCTCAGTGAGTTGAGGAAATTCGGCCGCCAGGTACCCGGCTCGATCTTTTACCTCTTGAGTGAGAAGCAACTCTCTGCATGGATAAATGGTCAGTTGGCCGACAACTGGTGCGTAAGTGCGCTGATCGGCAACTGTGAAATATGCCAACTCTTCAATCTCATCCCCAAAGAAATCAACGCGAATCGGATGTTCGAGATCAGGTGGGAAGAGATCGATGATTCCACCGCGGACTGCAAAGTCGCCGCGACGTTCTACTAAATCTGTTCGGCTATAACCAAGAAATGCAAGTGACTCGATAAGAGCTGGCATCGAAAACGACTTCTGGATTTCAAGAACCGGAAGTTCTGCATCGAGAACAGTGGAAATGATCGGTTGAATCAGTCCTCGAATTGATGTCACTAAGACGCGAGGTGGTTTCTTGGCAGCTAACCGGTGGAGCGCCTTAAACCGAGCCGCAACGGTGTCGTTCTTTGGGCTCAGTCGCTCGTGCGGAAGTGTCTCCCACGGCGGGAAGAAATCAACGAGATCGGTCCCGATGTAGGTGCGGAGTTCATCAGCCAACTCTTCAGCCCGGCGCGAGGATGGCGTCACGAGCAAGACCGGTCGACTCTGCGAAGTGATTGCAGCGAAGAGCCCCTGGGTCGAAGGAATGCAGATCGAGGATTCAGTGAGGTGCAGATCCTTCGCAGTGAGTTCAATATGTGAGAAGGCTTGTAACAGGGACATTAAATCTTTCCCGCCTCTCTCCTAGATCGTGCGAATTTGCGCCTGTGAACGCACTGATACCCCCGCACTCGAATGAGAGGGGGGTGAAGCACCTAATTAAACCTGTAATGATTAGCCAGTGGCAACTGACGATCTAGATCTGAGAAGTGATGTGCGCCGACTTGGCGACCTCTTGGGCCAGAGCCTAGTCCGCCAAGAGAGCCCTGAATTGCTCGCCCTCGTTGAGGAAGTCCGCAAAGCGGTGCGCGAAGGAGATGGCGCAGCAGCCCTCGAAGGCCTCACCGATGATCAAGAGATTCTTCTCGTTCGTGCTTTTAGTACATATTTCCATCTCGCCAACGTTGCAGAGCAAGTACATCGCGCACGCGAACTCGCTGCTGATCGAGTGAATGGTGGTTCGTGGATCTCACGAGCGATTGATCGCATTATTGATGTACAAAGTTCGACTAATGAATTTACCTACGCCGATGTTCAGGGCTGGGTCAATGAATTCTCTGTTCGTCCAGTCTTTACCGCGCACCCAACTGAGGCATCGCGTCGGTCAGTACTCAGCAAACTCGGAACTATCGCAGGACTCCTCGACGATCCGGCCACGGCATCACGTGATCGCCGCCTCGCCGAGACAGTGGATCTCTTATGGCAGACCGACGAACTTCGCTTAGGTCGACCAGAGCCACTCGATGAAGCAACGAATGCGCTCTACTATCTCGATGATCTCTTCGCTAATACTGTTCCAGAAGTGCTGGATGATCTGGCACGCGAACTTGAGCGCATCAATGTTCATGTCGATCCGACATCTCGTCCACTGAGCTTTGGCACATGGATTGGTGGCGACCGCGACGGTAATCCCCACATCACGCCGCAAGTAACCAAGGACGCCATCGTCTTGCAGACTGGCCACTTCATCAGAACGATGCTCGGCTCGCTCGACCAACTTCGCCAGGCGCTCTCAGTTTCAAGCCGAATCGCTGGTGCTAGCGATGAACTTAAGTCATCCGTTGCACGTGACCTCGAACTCCTTCCCGAGATTGAAGATCGCTTCCGCCGTCAAAACGTTGAAGAGCCATACCGTCTTAAGGCGACTGCCATTAGGCATCGATTAATTCTGACCCAACGCCGCCATTCAGCAGGTGCATCACACACCGCCGGTCGCGATTACGAAGATACTGCCGAACTCCTCGCAGACTTGATGTTGATGCGCACTTCTCTCCTTGCCCATCGCGGTGAACTCATTGCAACAGGCTTGCTAGAGCGCGTTATCCGCACCGTTGCAAGCTTTGGTATCACTCATGCCACGATGGATGTTCGTGAGCACTCTGATGCCCACCACAGCGCGATGTCTCAGCTCTTTGGTGCTGCCTATGAAGATCGCACCTCACTGATCGCAGCACAACTTAAGGATCCGTCTCGCCCCGCTATCGATTCACTTGAGCCACTTAATCGAAAGACCGTGGATACCTTTGTCGCAATTCGCGAACTCATTGAAAACTTTGGACCAGAAGTAATCGAGACGTACATCATCTCAATGACCAAGGGCCATGAAGATGTCCTTGCTCCGGTGATTCTTGCTGATATCGCTGGTCTCATCTCGCTCAAGGGTGAGAAGTTCGCAAAGGTTGGCTTCGCTCCCCTTCTCGAGACCGTCGCTGAACTACGCGCCGCAGATTCCATTCTCGATGAACTTCTCTCAACTCCGGAATATCGTGAGTTAGTACGACTTCGCGGAGATATCCAGGAAGTGATGCTCGGATACTCTGATTCAAATAAAGATGCCGGTATCGCTACATCGCAATGGGAGATTCACAAGGCCCAACGCAAGCTCCGCGATATCGCTATCAAGCACGGCGTCACCTTGCGCCTCTTCCATGGTCGCGGTGGATC
>Ga0214164_1001008_pt1 | contig 17009 bp, 15 predicted proteins | sample TroBogepilimnion_13_FD_153003 | JGI IMG/M metagenome (GOLD analysis project Ga0214164, IMG submission 153003) | Freshwater microbial communities from Trout Bog Lake, WI - Practice 03JUN2009 epilimnion v4 | ecosystem: Environmental > Aquatic > Freshwater > Lake > Epilimnion/Euphotic zone ...
TCCAGCCGAATTCCTTCAGATCTATAACGAACTCGATATCCAGGTGATTCGAATCGAGCGCGGCGCAGATCTCACCTCTCTTCGCAAAGAACTCCGCCACAAACGCACCGTTCTCTTAGGTCACTCTGGCGTTGGAAAGTCCACTCTCGTGAATGCACTGACTCAGACGCAGAGCAGAGCAACAGGTGATGTGAACTCGGCAACTGGTCGCGGTCGTCATACCTCATCAAGTGCCGTTGCACTCAAGATCGATCTCGATGAGAACGAGACCGGCTGGATTATCGATACCCCTGGCGTCCGCTCCTTCGGTCTTGCCCATGTTGAGCGCGATCGAGTCATTGGGGCCTTTCCAGAGTTCGCTCCTGCAATCGAACATTGCCCGAAGAATTGCTCACACGATGAAGAGAATTGCGCCTTAAACCACTGGCCATCCCTCTCTGAGAGCGCACTCGGCCGCCTCGCCAATTTACGACGACTTCTCGCAGAAGGCTCCAAGTAGACTCTCCTCCATGAGAGATATTGCACTCGACCTTTCCCTGGCGCATCGCTTAGCGAATGCGGCCGATGCGCTCTCGATGGCGAAGTACCGTTCATCCGAGCTGGTCATCGAAACCAAGCCTGATCTCACACCTGTCACCGATGCTGACAAGGGCATCGAATTTATGATTCGCGACATCCTCTCGCAAGAGCGGCCGCTCGACCTCGTTATCGGGGAAGAGTTTGGCGGCAAGGATGAAGCGCTCGCACCAACAAACGATAAGTACTACTGGGTCGTCGATCCGATTGATGGCACTAAGAATTTTGTGCGTGGTGTTCCGACCTGGGCGACGCTAATCGCTCTCGTCAATCCAGAGCATGAAGTCATCGTTGGCGTTGTCAGCGCTCCGGCGCTCTATCGACGTTGGTCTGCTCATAAAGGTGGCGGAGCGTTCGTCAGCGAAAATGGCGAGACGCCACGAAAGATTTCCGTCTCTGCTGTATCGACTTTGAGTGATGCATCAATCTCGTACTCTGACCTTGTTGGTTGGGGCGATCGTCGTCAAAAATTTATTGATCTACAAGAGCGAATCTGGCGCACCCGTGGCCTCGGAGATTTCTGGTCACATATGTTGGTAGCCGAAGGATCGGTTGATATTGCAGTCGAGCCTTCACTTGCTCTCTGGGATATGGCGGCAAATGCGATCATCGTGACAGAGGCCGGTGGAACCTTCGGCGATCTCGATGGCGGGCTCGGTGCACACGGGCCTAACGGTCTCTCAACCAATGGAAAGCTGCATCAAGCATTTCTTGATGCGGTGAACTAACGGAATACGAGCTCACTGCATGGGTCTCTTCTCATTCTTTAAGCGCCGAAATAAGGCAAGCTCACCTGCTCAAGAAGTAATTCCTGTTCCAGCAACCTGGCACCACGCTCTCACCGAGATTGCGATCGTCACAGATCCACTTGGCGCTACCCCAGGGACCCATTTGGATCGTGATTTTCTCTTCTCGGTCATCGCTTCGATCGCAACTGAGATCTCGCGCTCTGGTCTCGACTCGGGTATCGAGAACGTGGATACCTCGGATCCGATTCACGCTCTAGCGAATGAGATCGCTTCGAAAGCTGCTGCTGAAGGTCTCGTAATAACCCACCATGAGGTCGTTGGACTCACCTTTGAACCATCACTTGGGTTCGCCGCACGCCTAAGTGCGCACTCTAAGAAGTACACCGTCTTACTAGGGGCACAGGCAGCAGTCGCTCGCGCAAGTACGCCATTTCATGAAGAGATTCTCGCTTTCGTGAGTAACGCACTTCCCATCACGACCGAGACCTTCAAAGCTCAAAGATTAGTTCTTGCGATCGACGGTATCGCCTATGTAGCCCTGACTACTTCGTCAGCTTTACGATAAGAGATCGATCCACTCTCCACCAACGAGTTCGTTAGCGCGTTCTGGTCCCCATGATCCAACAAAGTATGGGAAGAGTGCTGGCTCGCCAGAGATGACGTTCTCAAGGATGCGCCAGGTTTCCAGGACAGAGTCGATACGCGTGAAGCGCATATGGTCACCAGACATCGCGGCACGTAGCAGACGCTCGTATGCCTCTTGGCGTTCACCAAGAGCAGCAGAGAATTCAACGTTGAGCTGAACTGGCTGAGTTGAAAGTGAATCTCCAGGTGACTTTGCAAGGAGTTCGATATCTACGCCATCCTTCTTACCAAGACGGAAGCGAAGAATATTCGGAGCACCAGCTTGTGACTCGGCAAAGAGCATTCGTGGCGGTTGCTTAAATTCAATAACGACTTCAAGTGTTGTCTCCGCGAGAGCCTTGCCGGTACGAAGATAGAACGGAACTCCTGCCCAGCGCCAGTTATCGATATGGACGAGCGCAGCGGCGAAGGTCTCGGTATCTGAATGTTCCTTTACGCCAGGTTCATCAAGGTAGCCGACATACTGTCCGCGGACAACACTCTCGGGGCGCAATGGCGCAATGGCGCGGAAGATCTTGAGCTTCTCATCTTCCATGTTGTGTGAATTAATCTCTGACGGTGGTTCCATCGCGATGAGCGCTAGTACCTGAAGGAGGTGATTTTGAAGGACATCGCGCAGTGCGCCAACGCCATCATAGAAAGCGCCACGGCCTTCAATGCCGAAATTCTCTGCCATTGTGATCTGAACACTTGAGATGTAGCGGTGGTTCCAGACCGGTTCCCAGATTGAGTTGGCAAAGCGAAAGACCAAGATATCTTCAACCGACTCTTTTCCAAGATAGTGATCGATACGGAAGATGCGCTCTTCTGGAAGAACTAGTTCGAGTGAATCTTGTAAATGGATCGCAGATTTAAGATCGCGACCAAATGGCTTCTCTACGACCAATCGAACGTATTCCATGAGGCCAGCAGCGTGGAGTCCGCGGGTCACTTGCTCAAAAGCTGAAGGTGGAATCGCAAGGTAGATAACGATGTTCTTCTTGCCCTCAAGACTTACAGCGAGATCGTCGTAGAGCTTCTGCTCTTCGTACTTACCGACGACGAGATCTAGGTGCTTATCGAGAAACTCGAGCACCTTGTCATCAGGGGCGGCAACGGTCTTCTTGATCGAGTCAAAGGCGTAATTCACAAACTCTTCATGGCTCCACTTTGTTGAAGCGACGCCAACAACATCTGTTGTGAGAAAGCCACTTCGGGCCATGTTGTAGAGGGCAGGAAATAACTTCTTCTTCGCTAAATCGCCAGTAGCTCCAAAGAGCACCAGCACATCGGCATCAGCTAATTTCTTCTTACGGGGTGTCACGTAATCCTCTACTTCTTCTTCGCTTCGATATGTCCGCCGAATTTCTTCCGCATTGCTGAGAGAACCTTATTGGCGTAGAGATCATTTCCGCGTGAAGAGAAGCGGCCCATGAGTGAGGCGCTCAACACATTTGCAGGCACTCCAGCATCGATCGCAGTTGCAACAGTCCATCGTCCCTCACCTGAATCTGAGACCGAACCTTCATAGCCATCAAGCTCTGGATCTTCTTGATAGGCAATAGCTGTGAGATCGAGGAGCCATGAGGCCACAACAGATCCGCGACGCCAGACTTCGGTGATCTCGCGCATATCCAGGTTGTACTTGGTCTCGCTATGTTCACCGACAGTTGTTGGGTGCTTGATGCCGGTTTCAGCTGCTTTGAAGATATTGAGACCCTCGGCATAGGCAGCCATTGCGCCATATTCAATACCGTTGTGAACCATCTTGACGAAGTGACCAGCACCGACTGGGCCACAGTGGAAGAAGCCAAGTTCAGAGTTGGCAGGTTCGCCTTCGCGACCAGGCGTACGCTCTGCTGCGTCAAAACCTGGAGCGAGCGCTTTAAAGAGTGGAGTGAGGCGCTCGACAACTTTGGTATCTCCGCCAATCATGAGTGAGTAGCCGCGCTCGAGACCATAGACGCCACCTGAAGTACCGACATCAACGAAATTAATTCCCTTGGTGGCGAGCCAAGCAGCGTTTGCAATGTCATCGCGATAGAAGGTATTTCCACCATCGATAATTGTTGAACCAGGTGCGAGGTGTTCGGCAACTGAGCGAATAGTCTGGCTGGTAACTTCTGCTGGAACCATTACCCATACGATCTGAGGATTACTCTCGCTATTTTGCGAGGCCAAGTCGGCAAGCGATGAGAGACCGGTGTATCCCTCAGATGCAACGGCCTTAACAGTCTCTGCATTGACGTCATAAACGCTGATAGTGACTGGGTTATTCGAATCAATGTGGGATGAGATTCTGCGAACGATATTCGCGCCCATTCGACCCAAGCCGACCATTGTGAATTGAAGTTCCTGGTTGCTCATCTTCTTCTCTCTCGTTTCATCACGTATCCGTCTGACGGAGACTAAATCAGATCTTGATATCGGTAGCGATAACAATCTGAGTTGCAGGTGAATTCTTTCTCAACATTGAGATTGGGCTCTGCTGCCCGCCATCTAAGAGGTCTGCGAGCGCTGCTCGCTTGCCCTCTCCAACGGCAAAGATATAGATAGCAGAAGCTCGAGCTAATCGAGCCGCACCTATCGAGACCCGCTGCGCGGGTGGCTTAGGAGCATTATCTACGGCAATGGCCGATTTCGTTGAATCTAACTCGTGAGTATGGCCAGGGAAGAGCGAGGCGATGTGACCATCTTCACCCATGCTCATGATGACTGCGTCAAAGCGCTTCGTATCGGGAAGGGCTTGATCCAAGGCCATCGCATAGAGATCGGCCGCCGCATCGAGGGTTAACTCAGAAACTGGTGCGGCAACACGATGGAAGGTGAGTCGACTTAGGCTTCGCGTAAAGGCCGCCACCAAAGTTGTATCCGAACGATCTGCATGATCTAGTGCTACGAAGCGCTCATCGCTAAACCAGATATGAAGGGTCAGGGCTGCGTCGAGATCCGAACCCTTCTCATTGAGAAGGCGGAAGAGGTTCACATCGAGTGCCTGCGCGATCGCAAGACCGGTGCGGCCGCCAGTAATGACAATGTGAGCATCGCGATTCTCGCGCCAAGCGTGGAGAATGGCTGAGACAGTCCGTTCTGCAACGACTGAAACGAGTTGTTCTGCCGAAGGATCAACCAGAGATTGGTAGGGGCTCACAGGTATAAGAATACCTGCATAAAAAATCCGGCAAGCACTGGTGAGTGCTAACCGGATCTTCTCTGTAGTAGCGGGGACAGGATTTGAACCTATGACCTCTGGGTTATGAGCCCAGCGAGCTACCGAGCTGCTCCACCCCGCGTCGGTATCTCAATCTTAAAGGAAAGATCAATAATTACCCAATCGGCGCTTACTTACTCCCCTGCGCCTTGATTGCTGCAGCAATTGCCGCCTTCAATCGATTCTGGGCTTGGCCATATGCCGTGAAGTCACCACTCTTGAGTGCTGCTTGTGAATCTGCGAGCGCTGATTGTGCCGCAGCAAGTGCACTCTTGAGTGAGGTATTTCCTGCGAGTGCAGTAGATCCAGTTGAGGTTGAGGCCCCAGTGCCATTACTCAATGTCGTGCCAGAGTTACCACCGAAGACTTCATTGAGTGCACCTTGAAGTGTGTTATCGAAGCCAATCTGGTCTCCGAAACTCACCAGGACTTTCTGGAGAAGTGGATATGCCGCAGAGTTTGATGTCGCACGAACATAGACCGGCTGCACGTAAAGCAGACCTCCGCCGACAGGAAGTGTCATCAAGTTTCCGAGGACGACATCAGAGCCACCTTGACGCAAAAGTGAGAGCGCTTGAGCGACCTCTGGCTTCGCCTCAAAGTTTGATGCGACCTGTGATGGACCCGAAATATTTGTTGATCGCGGCAGTTGCAGCACTGTGATCTTTCCGTAGTCAGGACCAGCGTCAGAGTTCACGACTGCAAATGCGGTGAGGTTCTGTCGACCGCCCTTTGGCACAAAGCTCGTTGAGAGTGAGAAAGAAGCTTTCTTTGCTCCAGGCAATTGCATTGTCTGGTAATAAGGAGGTTGAGTTGCAGCGTTTGCACCAAGTGATGATGGGTCGCTTGGAATACGCCAGAAATCCTGACCGCCGTAGAAGGCCGCAGCTGAATCAACGTGATAGGTACTCAAGACATCACGCTGAACATTGAAGAGATCTTCCGGGTAGCGAATATGTGCCAAGAGCGCAGGTGAAATCGCACTCTTTGGTTCGACCGTGCCAGGATAAGCCTTAGACCAGGTCTTCAAGACTGGATCGGTGGTATCCCACTGGTAGAGGTGAACGGTGCCATCGAAGGCATCAACTGTCGCCTTCACCGAATTGCGAATGTAATTCACATTTTGATCTGCAAGCGGTGCAACCGAAGTGGTTGCTGCACTTACCGAGTTCGTTGTTGCGGCAGCGAGGTTGGTCACCTTCGCATATGGATAGCCCGCTGAAGTCGTGTAGCCATCGATGATCCAGACGATATGACCATTTACTACTGCTGGATATTCATTGCCATCGAGCGTCAACCAAGGCGCCACCTTCTGCACGCGATCCATTGGATTGCGATTGAAGAGGATTTTCGAATCCTTATTAATGAGGTTTGAGAGGATGATCTTCTGGTCCTTATATTTCACAGCGAAGAGCAAGCGTGTGAGCATCGAACCCATAGGAACACCACCAGTACCTGTATAGGTGTAGTTCTTCTGGCCATTGGCTGAAGAGTCATCTGGGTAATCGAGCTCTGCCGGGGTTGAGGCCTTAGTGCCGCCGACGATGGAGTAATCCGGGACATTCTCACCAAAGTAAATACGTGGTTCAAATGCGCCAAGGCCGCTTGTTGGTGGAATATTTCCAACAGCAAAGGTTGGCTTACCATCAGCATCCACGGTATTGGCATAGGCGCCCACGAATCCGAAGCCGTGGGTATATACCAAGTGATCGTTAATCCAATTTCGAGATGGACTTCCTGCGATATTGAGTTCACGTACCGCAACGACGGTATCGCGACTCTTGCCATTGACGGTATATCGATCCATATCTAGTGAATCTGGGAAGGTGTAATAGGGCTTGATCTGCTGAAGCTGGCGGAAGGTCGCTGAGACCACATTGGGGTCGAGCAAACGGGTATTGGAGACAGTCAAGGCATCCCCTGAAAGCTGGCCACTGGCGACTGTTGTTGTTGCTTGGTAATCCTTGATCGTGACTTTGTCGAGACCATAGGCGGCACGAGTCGCATCAATATTGCGTTGAATAAATGGCGCTTCCTTCGTTGATTCAGATGGCTTTACTTGGAACTGTTGAATGAATGCTGGATAAAGACCGGCGATCAGAACAGATGAGATCACCATCAACGAAACACCAGCTGCTGGGAGCACCCATGAGCGGCGAACAATATTTGCGAAGAAGAGGAGTGAACAGACGACGGCGATGCCAGCAAGAATTGCCTTTGCAGGAAGAGTTGCATTGACATCGGTATAGGAGAGGCCGGTGATCAAGTGGCCAGTCTTGAGCGCAAGGTTGTAGCGATCACACCAGTAAGCCCCAGCCTTGACGAGCACCAAGAGCCCAAGCAGTACTGAAAGTTGGACTCGCGCAGCAACAGATGTTCGATCTTCTCGGACCTGTGGGCGAATTCCGCCATAGAGATAGTGAATTCCTGCAGTCACGATCAGAGTGAGAACGAGAGTTGAGATAGCCCACCCAATAAGTGCTTGATAGAGCGGCAACTTAAATGCGAAGAAGGAGATATCCAGACCGAATTGGGGATCCTTGCTACCAAATGGCGTTGCATTCTTAAATTGGAGCCAGATCTGCCAGAGGCGAGCCCCGGAACTACCAGCGAAGTAGAAGATGGCGACTCCCGCAGCAATGAGAGCTGGGCGCTTAAATGGATCGAGCTGCCCGCGATAGCGCTCGATATTCTCGGCCTCAATCGAAGTCGGCACATAGATCGGACGATTGCGGTGTGCGAGATAAATATTGAGAGTTATAACAAGAGATGTGATCACGCCAAAGGCGATAAAAAGTTCAGCTTTCGTAAGTAAGGTAGTTCGCCAGACAGATGAGAAGTGAACCGAGCGGAACCAGAGAATGTCAGCATAGAAACCACTGAGCGAGAGGAGGATGACGCCCAGAATGACGAGCGCGGCAACTGTCAGTGGAAAGGGCCCAACCTTCTTTCGTCCAAAACCAGCACCGGCAGGGCGCTGCGAGAAGGGGTTATTCGGAAAATTGAATGAGCTCATAGCGCACACTCTAGCGTTCGGTCGGGTTTAGAGCGGATCCTGATCTGGGCTTTGAGGCGGAAGGGGACGGACCGAACCTTGAGCACGCTTGGTCTCGGTAAAACTGCGCTGGAAGCTCTGAAAGGAGTTCACAGAACGATTGGTCTCATTCTCGTAGCCATCTTTAAATCGCGCGACCCAGACGGCGTAGATGATCGCTCCAGTCACAGCAAAGAGCGGAATGAGCCACCAGATCAGCGCTGAGAAGGCGGGGTTGCCATGAGCGGCCGCTGTTGTAGTCGATGCCACAATGTGAAGTGCTTCATTCATTCTCACTCGCCCACTCTAATCTAAAGCGGCGCGGAATATTCTCTGAGTTCGCAGGGTTCTGCATACATGCATTTCTATGACCTTGGGGAGAGAATGGTGCCATGAGCGGTAACTTTGGATTCACTCCGGGTGGGGATTTCTCTGACTCGCAACCTTCTCGGGACTCCTCGCACCTGCCGATGATTGCAACGACCGCCCTACGCGATAGCGCTCGCAATTTTTTAGCGAGTAATTCTGTTATCCCAGTCGGCATGCATGAGGTTGATCAGATTCGCGAAGCCTTGGAAATCGCACAGAATTGGCTCGACAGCGCCACCATCTTTCCCAATCTCTCTGCGCTGCAAGATGTTGCATGGAGTCGGAAAGATTGGCTCGATTCATCAATCGCCGGCTGGCAGAAGATTGTGGAACCACTTGCCGAAGGAATGGCGAGCGCTCTCGCCGAATTAATGAGCGGTATGAACGTTGATGATGTTGATATGGATGAAATTCCCGATATGGCAAAGCCAGCCTTTGCAGCCATGATGGGTAGCGCTTCTCCCTTTGGTGGCGGCATGCTTGCGATGATGCGTGGGTTTATGGGGAGCATGATCGCTACCCAGTTAGGTCAATCAGTCGGAGCGCTCTCGCTGCGGGTGACGGGTGCAAATGATGTCGCTCTCCCCCTCTTTGCGCGGAGCGAGCCACGACTTATTCCGCAGAATCTTGCGCTCTGGGGCGAAGGACTCGATATCGAAACAAGTGAGATACGAATCTTTCTTGCACTCCGTGAGGCAGCAGCCGTTCGGCTCTTCACACATGCGCCTTGGTTGAGTGATTACATGCGTGATGCGATCGCTGCGTATGGCCGAGGAATCTCTATTGATATTGAAGCGATACAACGACAAGCAGAAGAGGCGATCTCATCAGGCGATCTCGATGTTGAGAATGCCGAATCAATTAATCGTGCGATTACACGTGGCATGTTTATGCCTGAGCAATCCCCGCAACAAGCTGCAGCTCTCGAAAAAGTTGAGATGGCACTCGCACTTATTGAAGGGTGGATCGATCACGTCGTTGCTGTTGCTGCCAGCGATCGATTGCCATCACTGCCTGCACTCCAAGAAGTTGTTCGTCGTGCGCGAGCAACAAACTCTCCTACTCAACAACTCTTTAAATCACTCCTCAATCTAGAAGTATCACCACGGCGAATGCGCGAAACCGCAAAGTTCTGGGGTGATGTACTGCAGATTGCAGGTATCGAAGAGCGCGATCATCGCTGGGAGGATTCTGCACTTCTTCCACAAGCAAGTGATCTCGCAGACCCGGCGGTATTTCTCAAGAGCACCACAGTTCCTGATGATTTGAGTGGATTGCTATAGCCCATAAAAAAGCGAAGCCCCCGGTCGCACAATTCTTTGTCAGCCTTCCCCTTGCTGACAATGAACGGTTATCCGAGGACTTCGTGCGAGAAAACTATGGGTAAACCCCTCTTAAATCAAATAGACCGACTAGAGATCTCAAAATATTTTTGCGACTCTTTCAGGATCTCCCTTGATTCTGTGCATAAGTAGGAGAAAATTTTCCATCGTTATCAGCTGCTTGTTGATAACTCTGTGGAGAAACAGGGGATAAAGTCGAATGTCGGTGGAGAACTTTTTCCAAGAGTCGATCTTCGAGGATATCTTTCCCGCCGTGGCAACGGCTCAGAACTTTCACACTGAGCAGAGATCTCGTAAGAAGCGAAAGCAGGAGTTGACCACTTCTCCCTCGCAACTCATCGCACTCCCTGAATTTAGAGTTATCCGATCCACTAGGCGAAAGCGGGGCATTACCGCCTTTCGAAATAATGGAATCATCGAGATTCACATCCCGGATCGCACCCTTCGGCGTGATGAAGCGACAATCATTCCCGAGATGATCAATCTCGTGCTCACTCGAGAGGCGAGATCTCGACGTGGAGATGACCAGTTATCTCAGATGGCAGAAGAACTTTGCAAGCGCTACCTCCCTGAATTCCACGAACGCCCCTCCTCGATCCGCTGGCGGAGCATGCAGGGCCGCTGGGGTAGCTGCACGACCGTGGATCGGACAATTCGGATCGCCGACCGATTAGCGAGCGCACCTGCCTATGTCCTGAACTGCGTCATCTTCCATGAATTGATCCACCTCAGGATTCCGGGGCATGGAGCCGACTTTGGGGAGCTCTTGGCCCGTTATCCCGAGCTTGAGCGCGCCGAGGCCTACCTCGAGGGCTTTGAGGCGGGTATTGGGGCCCCAGCAGAGGCGATATCCACAGAAGATATCGACGAGGAAATGCCCTCGATATCCCACCACGCGTAGAGCGGCAGGGGTACCCTGAGCGTGTACGCACGCTCAGCGCGGGAAGCACCTGCGCATCACGACGAGTTGCTGCGGCGATAGGAGGGTCACCATGGCCGAAAAATATGTAGGAAAGCTTGAAGACAACTCTGGCGCTTACTGCGTTAAGTGCAAAGAGAAGCGTGCCTTCGAAGGCGAAGTCAAGGTCTCTGACTCTGGTCGCCGTATGGCACAGGGCATCTGCTCTGTCTGTGGAACCAAGCTCAACCGCATCTTGGGTAAGGCGTAATCGCTTCACTCTAGAAAAGGAGTGAGCCCCACTCGCTTGTTCTTCGCAGCCCGTACTCCCGCCTCACTGAGGTAACGAGTACGGGCTGTTTTCTTTTGCACGCATGCTGATGCCTTAACCCGCTCTTTCCCACACTCTCGAAGATGCAACCTCCCTTCAGCACGCATCGCGAGACTCTTCGCCCGTGAATGAAGAGATCTATCCACGCCTCAAAGCCTCCTTTCGAGTGCTCACAAGAAGAGATGGGACGATCTATGTGGGTGATGCTCGGGAAGGCTTCGTCCTTGATGCAATTCCTTACCGACAGATCCTGCGCCACTCAACAGGGGTTCACGCCCACGCTGAGATCGCACGCCTGCTCGATCTCTCTCCCAGCGCACTTCTTCAACTTCTACATGAGCTCACCGCACTGGGAGTCATCGAGCATCACGCGGGCCCATCAACTACAGGAGCACAACATCATCTCAATGCCAGCGAACGAGTAGATAGCGAACGATCGTTAATCACCCATCGATCAACTGATGGTGGCCAGGGTGAACTTCATGCGCGGGCAACTTTTCAGATTGAGATCCGCGGTGATACTCGGATCGCACGCAACCTCTTGGCGCTGCTTGCTGGTAGCGGATTTACCTCAACAACTGTGTATCTCTCGCCCTATGACCAGCCATTACTTCACGCTCGTGATCTCAACGCGCTCTCGGTGACAAGTGAGCATTTAGGCAAAAGTAAGTCACTGCATCATCGGGATATCGTCAGGCAGAACAATCTCATCATGCACAATCTCGTACGATCTGATCTTCGCGTTGTGAGCACACGCGGAAGGCAAGATCTCATCGTGGCAACAGCGGGGGTGGATGCCCAAGAGATTCAACAATGGCAGAGTGAAGGAGTTCGACATCTTGCAATCAGTGAGGTGATTGCGCAAACTCTCGAAATCTCACCCATCATCGAACCTGGTGCGGGGCCCTGTCTTCGCTGCATATCACTGCATCGAAGAGATGCCCTCCCCGAAGATCTATCACTTCTCGTCCAGCCCGAGCAGACGGGTGAGCTTCCTATCTCTTCCGCAGCACTCGTTGCAGCGCTCCTCGCCTCAAAGATCGCAAACTTTTTTCACCGGGTGCACTTTTCGGCAGGCATCCCAGTGCTGGGCTATCCAGAAGAACTAGAGAGCTACCGGCGAAGATCCCAGGTGATTAACTTGCTCGATCCATCGCAGCCGATGGAAGATCGAAGGTGGAACTTTCATCCAGAGTGCGGGTGCGTGGACGTCCGACGCCGCGCTTGGCCGCGATGATCTGACCGCCTTCAAAGAGTTCTCCGCCCCAGACGCCGCATGGCTCGCCCCGAGAGATGGCGCCTTCAAGGCATGCCTTCTGCATTGGGCATCCACCACACATCTTCTTAGCGATCGCGATCTGAACGCTCTCTTCCGAGAAGAAGAGCTCTGGATCTGCGGTGTGGCAAGGAAGCGTGAACTCATCGCCACCTCCGGTCACGCAGGTCACATCTGATAGGCCGATCATCGCTTCCCCGCCGTCGATCCCCTCCTTAGACTCGGCCCATCCTGGTACTAATAACTCGCTGAAGAGAACGCTCACTTCTCTCACTTCCTCTCAATAGTTTTTATAAAAACAAAAAGGACCGCATATCCTTTCGGATCTGCGGCCCTGGTGGCTCTCTATCGGTTAACCGATAGTGCTCCAGGTTCCGCCTGATCCGTACTTATTGGCATATGTAAATGAATATCCGTGACGGGTTGCGTCAGCGGGTGCATTTACGGCCGCAAAATGGGTATGGGTCGCAGGTGTTGTGGCACGCCAAGTAGGGCCCATGACGGCTCCCTTGATTGATGATGATGTACTCATGATCTCCACGGCTTTAGGGTAAAGCACCCGCGTTGATCGGCGCAAGCTAATTAATTCAAGCGCCTTCGCTACTTCAAAGCCCCAAGAAAGGGGCTTGGCTCCCCTGATGTGCTCAGATGCACCTGCTTGCGTGCTCGGGTCAGGCCCACATAGAAGAGGCGTCGCTCCTCCTCGAGCGTGCTCGTCGATGAGCCGGAACCATCGTGCAGAGGCAATGTTCCATCGTTTACGCCAACAAGGAAGACGTGGTCCCACTCAAGGCCCTTCGCCGCATGGAGCGTGGAGAGAACTACGCCAGGAAGAGGGGGCGGGTTATTTTGATCGGCCCGATCCTCTAGTTCACGCAGGAAGGTGCGCATCGTTGGAGCGCCATCTGCATGCATATCTCTTGCCAGGTTCATCAGCGCTCGGATGTAATCGGCATCGCCGAATGGACGCAGCACCGACTCTAAATCCCGCAACCAATTTTCATCATTCGGGATGACGGATGCACTGCGGATTACCTTCATCGCATCGCGGACATCTACTCGATCGAAGAAGCGCTCTGTGCTCTTGAGCTGAGATTCAATGCCTCGATTGCGCAGTTCGCGCTCGAAGAGATCGAGCTGTTGGTTAGTGCGCGAGAGGATCGCAACGCTCACCTCTTTGCCCTCAGTGGTTGCTCCGCCTGAGATGAGTTGCGAGATGCGATCAACAACTTTCACTGATTCACTCGCTGGGCTCTGGAAATGATCGAGCTCAAAGTTCTTGCCATGGGTATTCATCGAGACGAGCTGTTGGTTGCCATGACTCACACTCGCCTGCAAAACTTGATTCGCCATCTGAATAATTTCGGGGGTCGAACGATAGCCACGGGTAAGTCGAATCACCTTCGCATCTGGGAATCGGCCAGTGAAGCCAAGGAGGAATGCTGATGTTGCACCAGCGAATGAGTAGATCGTCTGAGCGGCATCACCGACTACGCAGATATCGTTTCGGTTTCCAAGCCAGAGATTGAGGAGGCGCTGTTGCAACGGTGAGACGTCCTGATACTCATCGACGGTGAAGTAGCGATATTGGTCGCGGACTCGCTCGCGAACGGCGCGGTCCTCTTCTAACATTCCGACGGTGAGTAAGAGAACATCTTCAAAGTCGATTACTCGCTCTTGGCGCTTGAGCGTCTCATATGCGTCATAGACCTTTGCGATCTCGGCGAAGTTCTCACGATCTGATTTTCCATTAGGGATACGAAGCGTTCTCCCCGCTGCGATCGCCGCGTCAACGTAAAGATCGGCTCCATATTCGCCGGCCTTTGCCCATTCGATCTCACTAGAAATTTCGCGAAGTGTTGTGGCGCCAGGGGCCAAGAAGGTATCGCTGCGGCCCATCGCCTCTGACATAAAGCCAGCTTTACTCGTTAATAGTTTTGGGAAGGCGCCACCAAAGGAGTAGGGCCAGAAGTACATCAACTGCTTCAGAGCTGCTGAGTGGAAGGTTCGTGCGCTGACATTAGGCACGCCCAAGGCACGAAGTCGTGCTCTCATCTCACCAGCTGCGCGGGCGGTAAAGGTGAGCGCCAAGGTCTTACTCTGATCGGTGACCCCTGCTTCAATCGCATAGGCGATGCGATGGGTAATAACTCTCGTCTTACCTGTACCTGCGCCAGCGATGATTGAGACCGGCCCTCTTATCGCCTTGACTGCCTCTTGCTGCTCGGGATCGAGTCCATGCAAGATCTCCTCTAACTTCATCTCGTTGAACTACTTTCGCCAAGATTCAAGCGTCTGCGCACTCTCAATAGATTCAAAAGTTGGACGAGCGCTGCCATCTGCAAGCGGTACAAGGTTGTACCAAGATTCAATCATCGCTCGTGCCACGCTGATCTTTGGAGGCAAGAGAAGTTCGCCTGCTTGGATCTCTTCAATGATGGAGTCGCGATCAAACCAGCGAATCTCTTCGATCTCTTCGCCATCCGGCCTTGCATTCTCTGGATCAACGATCGTTGCTTCAAAGGCGATCATGAGTGATGCCGGGAAAGGCCATGGTTGTGATCCAAGATATTTCACGTCGCTGACCAAGACGCCAGCTTCTTCCGCCACTTCGCGCGATACACACTGTTCGAAGGATTCACCTGTCTCAACAAAACCTGCAAAGGTTGAGAAACGATGCTCAGGCCAGACTTTCTGGTGGCCCAGCAAGATTCGATCGCGTGCATCTTTTACTAAAACAATAATCGCCGGATCTGTCCGTGGGTAATGTTGTGTGCTGCATTGAGGGCACTCTCGAATTGATCCGCCAAGAGCTGGCTCAGTCTTTGCGCCACACTGTGAACAATGTGGATGTTTGCGATGCCAATTGGCCAACCCTTGTGCGTGAACAGCCAAACCGATCTGAAGATCATCGAGTGCGCCACCGATCTCACGGAGCGTCTTGTAATTCTCGGCCTCACCACTGATCTGCGGCGACATAAAGAGGAAGTACGGTTGATTACCATCTAGGCCAAGGAAGAACTCATCGCCATTATCTGGAGCTTCAAAGCTCTTCAGGAAATGGAGTGCGGATGTAGCAGGATCGATCAGGAACTTTTCGCCATCAAAGTGAATGACACGAGCTCTCTCCCAGAGCGCCTCCAACGCGATCGGATCTTTGCGAAGGTGTTCGGCACGATCGACTCGGCTTCGGGCGAGCGGCAGATTGAGAATCTTCATGAACTCCCCCAATCGTGGCGCCAGCTACGCGGGCTAGCCTGAGATTTTCGGACAAGCGCGCAGGAGGCGACCCTACTAGCCTTGGACTATGAAGGTCATCTCATGGAATCTGCTCCATGGGCAACCGCTGCCACCCCCATCAACGCCACTTCCGGCCAAAGAGGCAACGCACCTGCTGAAAGTAGCCGGTCAGCAACTCGCCGAATTGGGCGTTGAACTCCTGGGCCTTCAGGAAGTCGATGTGGATCAACCTCGCTCGGCAAACCTTTCACAAGTAAAGATAATGGCCGATGCAATGGGTGCCGAACACTGGGCCTTTGCGCCAGCGATCATGGGTACGCCGGGAGAAACTTGGCGTGCACTTCGCAGCGATGAACAAGTGATTGAAGAATCATCCGGAGTGAAGCCAGGTGCGAAGTCAGGTGCGAAGTCTGAACCGCGATACGGCATCGGCTTAATCTCAACTATTCCGGTCAAGAAGTGGCATCGCATAGAGCTTGGTCGTAGCCGTATCGGATTACCACTTGTAATACCAGCAGGAGGTGATTCGGGGGAAGCTGCTGCAACGAAACGAATTCCGATTCGATTCATCTATGTCCGTGATGAGCCTCGGGTCGCACTTGCTGCCGAATTAGAGAATGGTTTCACTGTTGCAGTCACGCATCTCTCATTCGTTCCCTTTGTGAACTACTACCAATTGATAAAGGTGCGTCGCTGGTTGAAGGCGCTACCTGGAAATCCGATCGTCATGGGAGATCTCAATCTCGGATGGGCCCTACCTGTCCGCGGAACGCACTGGAGATCCCTTCGAACGATGAATACATATCCATCATGGGGATCAAAGATTCAATTTGATTACATCACTGCCCATGTCCCAGACTTTGGTGAACGAACGATCACCGAGATTGAAATCCCGGATCTTGGAATTAGCGATCACCTACCGATCGGCGTAGAGATTCTCTAACCCGCTCGTTCGATGGATTGGAGGAGTGCGCGCAACTCGGACTCGCCCATCATCTCGGTAGGGCGAATAGTGATATTCTCATTGACATAGAAGAAGCCGGCACTGACATCTTCGACCGGCAGGTTATGAAGCTTGGCAAAGGCAAGGCGATAGACCGCTAGCTGAATTGCAGCCTCGGCCAACTCATCTCCAGATTTCGCTCGACCTGTCTTCCAATCGATGACCTCATAGCGACCATCAGCGCCCTTATAAATAGCGTCAATACGGCCCTTGAGAACCGTGCCATCGAGGGTCGTCTCAAAGCCCATCTCAACGGCGATAGGTCTACGCGGAGCCCACTCTGATGCGAGCCACTTATCTTGCAACTCTTTGAGCGGCAGATCGAGAGGTGTGGCTGGATCGAAGAATGAATCGT
>Ga0214164_1001009_pt1 | contig 17003 bp, 12 predicted proteins | sample TroBogepilimnion_13_FD_153003 | JGI IMG/M metagenome (GOLD analysis project Ga0214164, IMG submission 153003) | Freshwater microbial communities from Trout Bog Lake, WI - Practice 03JUN2009 epilimnion v4 | ecosystem: Environmental > Aquatic > Freshwater > Lake > Epilimnion/Euphotic zone ...
CTGCATTTTCTAATACCGATATACTTAACTTTTACTCGTTATCACCATCTGGCTCTACTCTTGTTGCAACAATTAATGCATTAGCTAATTCTGTCGCCAATACATTTACTACAATCAATGCACATGGTATTCAAGTTAGTGGTGGTGTAATTTTTATTAATGGTAGTTTTGTTAATGTATTATCACCAACATTTGGCCTTGTTAATAACTATGGTACATATGTTGGCAATAACGTAGTTGGATTTAACTTAGCAGAAACTATTATTACTTCTGATATTGATTCATCTTTACTAGATAATGCACTTGGGTATTCTAACGAAAATGCACCTGGTGCAGATAGAATTCAACTTATTCCTATTCTTACTACTGTGTCTAACACTGTAACATCTGCAAATGGGTTTAGTCCAATTGCAGTTTATAACTATGGTTCTCTTGTATCTAAAAGTGTTCAGAATGATGTACATTCGATTGTTAATGATGCAATTGCCCAAAGAATTTATGATGAAGCTGGTAACTATGTCGTGAATCCGCCTACAGTTGATACAGTTACTGCAATTACAGGAAATAGTATTGTCACTGGATTGTCTGCAAACAATATCTTGGCTCGTGTAAATCCATTTTCTGGATATGCGCAAGGTAATTATGTTAATAGAATTGCAACTTCATATGTCAATATGCGCCGTGGTGTCGATACATTAACAAACATTGATCAGCAAATTTCATTTAATTATGGCGGTTATTTAGTTCTTGATGAAGTATCGGGAGCATTTGATTTTACTAAAGCTTCTCCTGTTTATTTCTTTGCCAACACAGTTCAATCTGTGACCAATCGTACATATATAAATACCAGTTTACCTGGAACACCTATTGGAAATGCATATATGAGATGTTTCTCATATAATAATGGAACTATTGGCTCTAATACTGCTCAATATTTGCTGCATATTTTTGATATTAACATGGCTAATGGTTTTAATACAAGTCAAATTTCTTCGGTATATGCTAATACTGGTCACGTTGGTTTTGGTGACGTAGTTTCATCTGGTGTAGTTAGTGCGTCATATGATGATCAAATATACACATTTGGTACTGCTGGTCTTCAAAATTTAAGCCCAAATAATATTAATTCTACACAATATACATATCGAAATAAAGGTTCATATCAGTTAAATGTGAATGGTGCTATTGTAGTAACTCTTGGTGCAAGTCAAGTAGGTGGTGCAGATATTCTTCCATATGGTGCCAATACAACTCTATCTGATCTAGCGACATTAAATTTTAATATTGCTGTCGCCGCTAACGTCCAGTCTAACACTACTTTGTCAGGACTTACATTTGTTTCTGGTTCTAACGTTGTTCTTGGTTCTGCAACAAACTTTGTTAATACATTCTCAATCGGAAGTCAAATTGCATCTTCTAATTCATCTGGCGGAACTATTGAAGTAAGAACAGTCACTTCAATAGCTAATAATACATATTTAAGCGTAGACGTACCATTTTCTAATACAACTGCAAACTCTACTGTTAATGCAGTTAGATATTTCCCTGCTGGCAAACAATTAACTATTTCTTCTACTGCATTGGATTTACCAAGCACTATTCATACAACAAATACAATTTCATTTACAATTAATACTGGTTTTGTTCCAAATACGTCAGTTGCGGTTGATGTGACATATGATGTTCTTAGAACAGTAGCATATCCTGCTAAGAAAATTATCAATAAAAATCGTTATGTCAAAATTAATACTGCAACTAACCCTAATGGCCCTTGGTGCTTAGGTTTTAGTGATATTCATCAGATAACTGGAATTTACTTAACTACTAACGGAACATTTACTACTTCTGGCTCTAATGCTATGGGTCAATATGTATTTGATTCTGGACAAAAAGATTCTTATTATGATCTTGGATATTTGTATCCTACAAGTTCTGCAACTATTGCCAACAATATTTCATTACTTGTTCAGCTTAATTATTTCTCTGTAAACACTGCTCCAGGCACTGGTTTCTTTACTGTAGAATCATATCCAATTGATGATGCTAATACTGCAAACACAAGTGCAATTCAAACACAAAATATTCCTGTATATGTTGATGGATCAGGAAATCGTCTTTATCTTAGAGACTATGTAGATTTTAGAACACCTTCAGTAATTACTGCAGTTGATACAGGATATTCTAACACCGCAAATGCAACTCAGGTTACTTCTGCAATCGCCACCGCTTCGTTGAATCCTTCTAATACTCTTACACTTGCAGTATCAAATAACGTTAATATTCCTTCTTATGGCAAAAATTTCCAAGCTAATTATACATATTATTTGCCAAGAAAAGACTTGGTGATTGTATCGCCAGATTCAAATAATGGAACTATTAAAGTTAAAGAAGGCGTTTCTTCTGCATCCCCACAAACTCCATTGTATCCAGATAATGCAATGGCTCTTGCGGTAGTTAATATTCCTGCATATCCATCACTTACAACAGATCAACTTGATGCAATTTATGCTATCAATAAAACATCTAAAAATATTATTCGTGATACATCATCTGCTATTACCACTAATATTGTAACAAATCGTCGTTATTCTATGGCGGATATTGGTAAACTTGATACTCGTATTTCAGACCTTGAATATTACGCATCATTATCATTATTAGAACAAACTGCTTCTAATATGACAGTTACTGATGCTAATGGGTTAGATAGATTTAAAAATGGTATTTTTGTTGATCCATTTAATGACTTTTCATATTCTGATATTTCAAACCCTGAATTCAATATTGCTATTGATAGCACAAACAGTGTTGCACGTCCAAAAATTTCACGTGAAGTTATTAATATCAATTTTAACGCCAGCAATTCTACAGCAGTATCAACAGGTAGACTTGTAACATTACCATATACTCCTGTATCATTTTTGACACAACCATATGCTACTCAATATAGATCAGCCGCACTTGTTGCTTTTGCATGGAATGGTACTTGTATCTTAATGCCTTCATATGACAATCATATTGATACAATCAATACTGGTTCGGTTAATATTACTGTTGATAATACAACTGCATGGTCTCAGTTCTCGAATAGTGCTTATGCATATATTTGGGGTGATTGGAGAACAAGTACAAATGTTGTCTCAACTTCATCTAAAACTGTGGTTAATACTCCAAATCCACCAACACAATATAATTCAGGAAGCACTGGATCAAACTTCAGTGGTGACCTCACAAATCCTGGATATTTCTATCTTGGCATGGCATATGCGTATAATGGTGATGGTTCTGTAGTTGCAGGGACTAATGATACAAATCCTGACAGCGTAAATGGAGCACCACAACAAACAGGTGGTGGTGATAATGGCGATGGTTAATAAACAAGTATATTTTTTATAATAAATAATGAATAATATAACAGGAGATAAGTTTTGACAACTGCAACAACTACCACTACTACAAAAACTACTACAACTACAAGTTCACAGAGTGGTACCAAATTGACTGTTAAATCACAGTCAAATACACAATCTATTGGTAATCTTGTTACTGGTGTCAATCTTAACCCTTACATAGCGCCAAGAATTATTTCATTTTATGCATACAATATGCGCCCTAATACTCTTTTACATGTATTTTTTGATGGCGTAAATGTTGATGCATATTGCGCTTCTGGATTAGCGCCGACCCCTAATCCATCATCAAGCTTTAACAATACAATGCGCCCTGTTACAACAGCAGTGCCATTATACATTTCTGGCACAACAACACCAGTAGATACTTCAGTTCATACCTCTATTCCTATTAATTCATCTTGGGGAACACCTATCTATTCTGATGCTAATGGTCACGTAGCTGGTAAATTTAACATACCTGCAGCCACATTTAAAACTGGTGACAGAGTTCTTCAAATTTGTGACGTATCTAATTTGGCTCAGGGTAATGCTGCTATTACTACTGTATCTCACGCTACATTTACTGCATCTAATCTTAATGTTACAAGACAAGCAACTACGCTTACAACTGTAAATCCAACTCTTTCTATTATTCCTATAACAAATACTGTAGTTTCTTCTTGCACGTCTATCTCTCAAAGTACAGTAATTACTGGTCAACCACAGTATGTGCAGAATTATACAGTGCCGAACGGGCAACAAAATAGTCATGGCCCGAGTCCAAGCAGTGACCCTATTGCGCAATCATTAACTATTTCTACTCCAGATGGCGCTGCTGGTATATATGCTACTGGTATTGATCTATTCTTTGAACAGAAGTCACTTATCTCTTCTACTACAGACAATGGTGTTACAGTTTATATATGTGAGATGAACAACGGTTATCCTGACACAACAACGATTCTACCATTCTCCACTACACATCTCTATCAGTCTCAAATCAACGCAAGTGCAGCAAACTCACAAGTTGCAACATCGTTTGTTTTTGAGTCACCTGTATTTTTTAACAATAACTCTGAATATGCCTTTATAGTAAAACCAGATAATTCTGATCCAGACTATCGCCTTTATACTGCTGTTCTTGGTAATATTGATCTTGCCACAGGAACTCAGGTATATAGCCAGCCTGTTACTGGAACTGCTTTTTATGGCGCAACAGCCGGACAATGGACTGCCCTTCAAACAGAATATATTAAATTTACTTTATATGCAGCACAGTTTTCTAATGGAACAGGTGATGCATATTTTAATAATGATAGTACTGATTTTATTAATTTAAATAATTTAATTTATCCAAATACATCACTTTCTGTATTACCAGGAGATTATGTCTATCAATCAACAAATTCTACAGTATCAACAGTTAATATTTCTATAGTAGGAACCTTAAACTATTACGATACAAATTATCAAAGATTTTATGTAGGAAATTCATCTGGTAATTTTACCACATCAAATAGTTTCATTCAAGTTCATAGATTTGCCAATGCATCGGCATTATCTATTGGGCCAAATACTTCAACCTTAATTGCAACTTCTAATACTAATGGTTTAGTTAGTTTATTGACAGATGCTGTGGTAGGTCAATTTTCAACAATTGTACCATCTGGAACAAGTTTGTCATTTGATTACAAAGGCGTAAATAATACTAATTCATTAGATACTAACTCTACTGTAATAAATTCAGGTTATGAAACTGAATTTAAAGATTACTCAAGATTAATAATGAGTAAAACTTATGAAAATAATTTAATTGGCGGTTCAAAGTCGATGACTATACATGCCAATATGACAACAGATTCTCCATATCTTTCTCCAGCCATTGACCTTGTTCGTCGCCAAGAATTAATTCTTAGCAATCGAATTACCCCTGTTGAAACCCGTTATAGTGAATTTTATAATAGTGGCACGTCATCATCTAAGTATATTTCTCAAATTATAACTCTTGCTCCTGGACAAGATGCACAGGATTTACAGGTTATAATTTCTGCAAATAGACCAGTAGGCTCTGATATTAAAGTTTATGTCAAATTTTTAAACGGCGAAGACTCTGATTCTATAACTCAAAAAACTTGGACACCACTTGTTAATCAAAATCCAAATTTTTATAGTTCTCCTGGTAATTCTTTATCGTTCAATGATTTTGTATTTTCAACACAAAATACAGTACCTCTATTCATAACATCAGGAACTGTAAGTACTAATGCTACATCTGGCGCAAATGTTACTGGAAGCACAGGTGCATTTTCAAATCTTTCTGTTGGTTGGTGGATTACTGTTCCTGCCAATACTACTTCAACAGAAGCACCAAAACAAATTATTAGTATTGCAAATGGATCATTCTTAACTCTAAGTGGCGCATTTTCAAATACATATACCAATTCACCATTTTTATTGGTTGCACCTCCAACAACTGCTTATATGGCTGCTAATACCCTATTGCAAGTTGCAGGAACTGTGTCTGTCAGTACCACAAATAATGCGGTCATTGGTACTGGAACTAACTTTACTGCACCAAATTTAGGATTCATGCCTGGTTCAATCATTAGCGTTGCAGGGGATGAACAGGTAGTTGTGTCTGTTGCAAATAGCACATATTTAACTGTAGGAACTCCTTGGCTAACTACTGCTGCTGGAGCAAATGCCTATATTCAAACCAATTCTGGTTTAACATATCAGAATGCAAAAAACAATTTATTTACAAGTTTCTTATCTTTCCAGATTAAGGTAGTTCTTCAATCTAATGATTCTTCTAATGTTCCTATCATGGATAACCTTAGAGCCTTAGCACTTCAACTTTAATAATTTATATAAATAAAATGGAATTTAAATGGATAAATATATTAAAACAGATGTAGAAGGTCTTGTAAAAGATAAAAAATCTGGAGCAATATTAAATGTGGATAAAAATAAATTATCCGCATACAAAAAACAAAAGGAAATATCTCAAAGAAATGTTGATTCCCATAAAAGAATTGACAAACTCGAAAATGATATGTCTGAAATTAAACAAATGTTACAGCAACTTTTACAGAGATAAAATTAAATGGCAATTACAGTAGCAAATACATCAAATAGTCAAGTGTTTTCTTATTGGCTTGCGCGTACTAATGAACTTGCTTATTCAATGAGCACCTATTCACTTACAACTGATGCAAATGCTAACTATACTATAGCTGTAGGAAATTCCCAAATTACTGGAACATTTACTGCCAATAATTTTTTATCTGGTAATTCTACAGTTAATGTTGTAATTAGCGGTACAACATCGACAATTACTTCAAACGTTGTTAATACAAATAATATTACGATAAATGTTGCTACTATTAATTCTAATTTAACTGTAGGTAATTCTTCAGTAAATTCTTCATTAAATGCCACAACATTTAAAACAACTAATGCTGTATTTACAAATATTACATCGAACACTATATTAGTCGGTAATTCATCAGTTAATACTTACATCAATACATCTTCAATTGGTATTTCTAATTCAACTGCAAATTTAATTATAACAATACCAACTGCTGCTCAAATTGCAAATGGTCAATATTATCTTAATGCAAACGGCCAATACAATTTAGTCTCAACATTTGTGTATTCTCCTATTTCTAATAGCCAACTTACCACATCTGGCCTAACTACGCAAGTATTAGATTCATTTTCAATGACTTCATATAAGGCTGCTGAATATCTATTGTATATAAGCGATAATAACAATTCTTTGAATTATTATACAACAAAATTTATTTTGACACATAACGGGGCTGCTGCATTTTCTACTGAATATGGATCATTCGTTATTGGCTCTTCAATTGGAGTATTAAGTTCATCATCAAATGCTACTTCAGCTATTTTAAATTTTACGCCAACATCATCAAGTACATTTGTCAAATTTATTAGGACTATAGTATAATGGGTACAAAAGTCGATCTTGTTATTGATCAGGGGTCAACATTTAACACCACTATTAATCTTCTAGATAATAATGGTGATCCATTAAATTTGACTGGATATACTGGTATATCGCATATTAAAAAAACATATACTTCTACAACTAACACAGCCTTTACAGTAGCAATTGCTAATGGCAGTGTTACATTATCATTATCTGCTGCACAAACTGCTAACATCGTTCAGGGTAGATATGTCTATGATGTTAAATTGACTGATAATTCAAATAATGTTTCGAGAATTGCCGAGGGTATAGCAACGATAACTCCGAGTGTTTAAATGAGTGCAAACCTTACTCCTGGATCATTTAATCTTACTATATCAAAGCCAAATGCAGTTAATATCACAGTATCACAAAATGCTGGAATAATCACTCCGATTACTACAGTTCCGCCTACTGTAACATATGACCAACTTAATACTTCACTTGAACATATAAGCGATGTTGTAATTACTAATCCATCGAATAACGATGTTTTAGCATATTCTAACGGCATATGGTTTAATAGCAGTAATGCTGCTGGAAGTGGTGCAGCTATACAAGCATATACTAATGCGATAGCTCAAGCTAATATATATGCTAATAATGCTTATAACAATGCTATTGCGTATTCTGGAAATGCAGCTCTTGCTTATACTAATGCTGTAACTTATGTTACTAATCAATCATATGCAAATACACTTCAAGTTACTTCTAATGCAACAACATCTTATACTAATGCTGTGTCTTATGTTATGGCACAGAGCTATGCAAATACGAGTCAGGTTACTGCGAACTCTGCAGCCGCTTATTCCAATTCCGTATCATATGTTACTGCTCAGAGCTACGCCAATACTAGCCAAGTTACGAGTAACGCAGCCACTGCATACTCGAACGCCGTATCATACGTAACTGCCCAATCATACGCCAATACGACTCAAGTAACGACTAATTCTGCTACTGCTTATACTAATGCAGTTTCATATGTTACATTTCAATCTTACGCTAACACCAGTCAGGTCACAGGAAACTCGGCTTCGGCTTACTCAAATGCTGTAACTTATGTTACTAATCAATCATACGCAAATACATTACAAGTTACATCTAATGCAGCAACAGCTTATTCTAATGCGATAGCCCAATCTAACATATATGCTAATAACGCATACAATAATGCTGTGTCTTATGCAGCTTCTAATACAAATGTCTATTCTACCTTTGCCCAAAATACTGCTGTATACGCCAATATAATATCATACTCAGCAACAGCATATTCGAATGCTATTAATTATTCTGGTAACGCTGCTCTAGCCTATGCTAATGCAATAGCTCAAGCAAACATTTATGCGAATAACGCATATAATAACGCAACAGCTTTTGCGGCTAATGGTTCGACAATAAGTTCAGGAACTGTTGTATTAGCCAGATTAGATGCTAATGTTGTATCAAATACACAACTCAGTTCAAACCTTTCAAACTACCAAACTACTTCTGGATTAAACGCGAATATAGCTTCTTATCTACCAAATTATAATGGTATAGTAAATGCAAGTTCTATAAATGCAGCAACCGCAACATTCACTGGCAACGTTTCTGTATCAAGTTTAATTGTTACTGGTAACGTTGAAGTCATTGGAGCTAATAATTTATCAATTACAGATAACATGATTTATCTGAATTATAATGCAACTTTTGCAAATCCTGACCTTGGTTTTGCTGGAAACTACAATGATGGTACCTATCATCATGCTGGTTTTTTCAGAGACCATGCTTCTGGAACTTGGAAAGTATTCGATAACTATCTTCCTGAGCCAGATGCTAACATATACATAGATCAAACTAATTCTACTTTTCATATAGCAAATTTTCAAGCAAATACGCTTTTTATTGGTAATACTACAGTTTATGCTACAGTAAACACAACTAATTTTACTGGTACATCAAACAACACTTTATACGTTGGTTCAGTACCATCATCTAACATTGTTTCTAATACACAACTACAAGCCAATATTCAATATTTTGTTAACACAAGTCAACTTTCTAGTAACCTTTCAAACTATTCAAATACACTTCAAGTTACTTCTAATGCAGCTACTGCTTATACCAATGCAATTGCTTATGCTGCTTCAAACGTTACTATATATTCAACATTTGCACAGAATACTGCAGTATATGCTAATATAATTTCATATTCATCTTCTGCATATTCAAATGCTATTGCTTACTCAGGTAACGCCGCTCTTGCTTATGCAAACGTTATTGCATTATCTTATGCTAATACATCTCAAGTTACATCTAATGCAGCTACTGCTTATACCAATGCAATAACGTTTGCTGCAAATGGTTCAACAATAAACAATGGTATTGTTGTTCTAGCAAGACTCGACGCTAACGTAGTATCTAATGCCCAATTGTCTGGTAATCTATCAAGTTATGTTACTACAACCAATCTTACTAATAACTTAGTAAACTACCAGACAGCTGCTGGTCTTTCATCCAATGTGGCAACATTAACATCAAACAATACATCGTTCGTTGGATCAGTTACTGCTGCTAATGTTGTTTCCAATACTCAGCTTCAGTCTAATCTTGCTAACTATGCTTTAACAAGTTCTCTATCTGCATACCAGACAACAGCCGGTCTTTCGGCTAACGTAGCAACATTAACATCAAACAATACAAGCTATCTTGGTGGTACAATAGCTTCTGGATACCAGACAACTGCTGGATTGGCTTCAAACGTTGTTACATTAACTGCCAATAATACTTCATTCGTTGGAATTGTTTCTGCAGCTAATGTTGTTTCCAATGCTCAACTTCAGTCTAATCTTGCTAACTATGTAACGACTACAAATTTAACAAATAATCTTGCTAACTATGTTACTACAACCAATCTTACTAATAACTTAGTAAATTACCAGACAACTGCTGGAATGACTGCATATCAGACAACAGCTGGTCTTTCATCCAATGTGGCATCATTAACTGCCAATAATACAACATTCGTTGGATCAGTTACCGCAGCTAATGTTGTTTCCAATGCTCAATTATCAAGTAATCTAGCTAACTATGTTACTACAACCAATCTTACTAATAACTTAGTAAACTATCAAACTACCGCCGGATTGGCCTCAAACGTAGCAACATTAACATCAAACAATACATCGTTCGTTGGATCAGTTACTGCAGCTAATGTTGTTTCCAATTCTCAACTATCAAGTAATCTTGCTAACTATGCATTAACAAGTTCTCTATCTGCATATCAAACTACTGCTGGTCTTTCGGCTAACGTAGCTACACTGACTTCAAACAATTCATACAATCTTAATGGCGTTAATAACTATATAACAAATACCGGTAACTATACAATTTCCGGCGTGTATACACATTCTGCAAATGTTTTTATTAATGCAAACCTTTATGCAAATGGAGTTACCGTTTTTAGTAATAATGTTTTATTGGCTAATAATAACTTACAGCTAAAATTTGCAACGGTAAATTCTTCTGCATACTCTTATTTTATTCAACAAAATGATGATAATTTTGTATTCTATACCACAAATACAGCATATAATAGTAGACCCGTTTTTTCTATTTTTGCAAATAGTATTACGAGTAATCTTAGTTTTTCGGTTCGAACTCAACACAGTGGAGGATTATATATTTCTCCCGGCGCAACTATCATTGATTCTACCAATTCACAGGGTTCTGCGGGTCAAGTATTAACATCTAATGGCAGTAGTAACGTATATTGGTCATCTTCAGTTGCAGGTGTTAACGTTGCCAGCCAATATGCATGGACCAACACTCAATCGTTCTCTAATACAATTACGTTTACTGGTCCGATAGTTGCTAATACAGTCAATGCTATATCAGTCAACACCGCTACTGCAAACGCTACGACATCGGTTGTCATCGGTTCTAATATAACCATAAATACTTCATCAGTATCTATCGGTAACTCTACGTCAAACGTAGTTGCTAACTCTATTACGGTAGTTTCTTCTTTTGGCTATTCAAACCCTAACACTTTTATAATGGGTTCTTATACAACTGTAGCAGGTATAAACACTATGCTCGTCGGACCATTTACTATTGCAACAGGAAATACTTTAGTGATCACAACTGGTTCTAGAATAGTTATTATTTAAAATGGAGATTATAATTTGAGCACGCTTTCTGTTACAAAAATAAATACAGCAAATGGATCAACAGATCTAACGATCACTACGGGAAATACGTCAACTGGTGGTATTGTTGTTCAATCAAATGGTAATGCTCTTGTATTGCAAAGTAACTCGTCAACAAATACATTAGTTTTGTATAGTAATGGAAACATTGGAATAGGTAACTCTTCTCCAACTAATACTTTGGCAGTCAATGGAACAGCATATATCTCTACTAATACATTATCTCTTGGCACATCAACAAAAGCGGCAAATGGTTATACATGGTTACCAAACGGAACAATGCTTCAATGGTTTACTGCTACAGTTACAAATACTGCAGCTCAGACAATTGCATTTCCAACAGCATTTCCAACCAACTGTTATAGTTTAACTGCTACGCCGCAAGGCGCTGCTAACACTATGCAAATTGGGGTTACAATTGCTAATGGTACAAACTTTACCGCAAATACTATTACTTCTGCGTCAAAACCATTTTATTTTTTGGCAATAGGGGCTTAATATGAATATTACATATACAAGAACATACTCAAACGTTAAAGTGCATAATGTTAATGGTTTAACCAATGTTGTTAATTCATTCTATTGTATTATTACTGGAACAGATTCAGATTCAGGCATTTCCACTCCTATCGGGGTTGACGTTATTCTTTCGGATTCTAATCCTGATCCAGCTACATTCGTTCAATTTCAAAATTTAACACCTGCAATTCTTGATGCATGGGTGGATAGTTATGTTGATGTTAACTATTACCAAAATTTAATTTCAGAAGGTATAAGTAATATTGTCAATCCTCCATTTATGCCAATGGATTTACCATTCAGCCAATAAGGTTTAATTATGTCAACACTTCAAGTAGCAAATGTATGGCTAGAATCAACTGCCAATAATCGCATTCAAATGGGTGCAAGCAATAACTATGTATTTGTTGCAGGTGGCGCAAATACTATTGCAGTTAATAGTTCTGTTATAACTGTTAGTGGTTCTGTACAATCTACTAATAATTTAATTAACAGCCAAACTGCAAATTATACAGTATCAAATACAGATTCTGGTTCACTTATTCTTGGAACAAATGCAACTTCAATGACAATTACTATACCGAATACTGTTCCTGTTGGATTTAGGACGATTATAACTCGTATGGGTGTTGGTAACGTTGTTATTGGTAATGCCGCTGGTATCACTTTAGGTTCAAGAACAGGAGCATATACTGTATTATCACAATACGGTACTGCTTCAGTGTTTATGGCTAATACTACTTTTGCTGTTGTTGACGGAAATATTTAATGGTAACCAAAGTAATATTCCTTACTTCTGGCACTTCATGGACTGTTCCTTCTGATTGGAATAATGCCAATAATACTATTGAAGCTATTGGGGCTGGCGGTGGCTCAAGTAGTGTTGTAGGAGGTACTGCAGGTGCAGGTGGTGGTGAATATAGAAAAATATCAAATTTTTCTACTACTATTGGTGCGTCAATACCAATTTCTATTGGTATTGGTTCAACAGGAAGCGGAACTGCAACAAAATTTAATACAACTTCTTTAATTGCAAATGGTGGGTTAACTGGATTTGGTAATGGCATTGGTGGAACTGGAGGAAGTGGCGGAACAGGAACAGTTGGCTATAATGGGGGAAAGGGTGGAGATTATGATTCGTCAAATCTTCAAGCAGGGGCTGGTGGAGGCGGCGCTGGTGGGCCAAATGGCGTAGGCGGAAGCGCAGCGTCTAGTGATAAAACATCTGGAACTGCAGGAGGTGCAGGAGATGCAGGTTTTGGAGGTGCTGGTGGTGTTGCAGGTGGACAGACTGGTAAGAATGGAGGTGAATATACGTCAACTTTAGGGGGAACAGCAGGTTCTGGTGGCGGCGGCGGCGGCGGCAATCTTACAATTCCATATAGTGGCGGTCTTTACGGAGGTGGAGCAAGCGGTTGTTATTCAGGTTCAGTATCTGGTGCACAAGGTATAATTATTATCACATATTTATCAATATCTAATAATATTTCTCCGCAGTTTTTAGGTTTTGCTTTTATATAAATGAATTGGAAAATAACTAAATGTCACAATTAAGAGTAACTGGATTAGAAATAGATAATATATTACTTGCAAATAATATTGCTGGTATTCCTAATGTATCAATCAATTCTACTGCTTTTGTATTGACTGGTCCATCAACGAACCTTGTTATGAATACTTCTTCACTCACTGTTGGTAATACTGCTTCTAATACTACGTTCCAACAAACAATTAGCGTACCGAATATTACAGTTAATGGAAATACAGTAACATCATTGGCCGTTGGCGAAATTTGTAATGTACAAATACTTACTGCCAATGGAACATGGACTAAACCAAGCTGGGCAACTAATGGTGCAGAACTTGTTATCGTTCATATGTGGGGCGGAGGAGGTGGCGGAAGCACTGGTCCAAGTAGTCGAGGTGGTGGTGGTGGTGCATTTGTATTTGGAATATATATGGCTAACCAAGTCGGTTCAACCGCAAACGTTATAGTGGGTTCTGGTGGGTCTAGTGGCAATCCTACAGGAACCACAGGTGGTAATAGTTCGTTTGCTAATTCTACTGGCGGTTTATTTACTGCATATGGTGGCGGTGCTGGTTCGAATGGTGTATCCGCTGATTCTACTGGTGGAGGTGGGGGTTGGTTTGGTGCTGGTGGTACTGGTGCCACCGGTGGTCCATTAGGCGGTATTGCAATTAATGCCGCTACTGGTATTGCCGATTCTACTTTTGGGGGAGGTGGTGCAAACGCTACAGCTTCTGGATATTCTATATATGGGGGTGGTGGCGGTAGCAATACAGGTGCAGGTCTTTCGATATACGGTGCTACTGGAGGTGGCTCAAGCGGTACTGTAAGATTATCTATATATGGTGGTTCTGGAGGGAATACTATAACAGCAGCAACAACTCCAGGTGGTGGTGGTGGAGCTGGGTCTGGAGCAGGTACAAACGCAAATGGTGCACGTGGGGAAGTTCGTGTTTATACATTAAGAAAGCTTGCATAAATGTCAACAATAAATGCAGTAACAATTTTTGCAGACGATTATACAACGGCTAACTTAATAACTGTTGGTAATGAATCATCAAACCAATCAATAACTGCAAATACAACTTATCTTGCCATTGGTTCTAATGTTGTTATCAATACAACTGCTATTTCTGTTGGTAACTCATTAGTTAACACTGTTGTTACTTCGGCTGGTATGACAACTAATTCTATTACAATTAATGGTACAACATACACAGCTATTCCAAGTTATGCTAACGTTTTAAATTATCAAGTATTTACTGCCAATGGAATATGGACTAAACCGGCTGGTACTAGACCAAATGATCTCATCACAATCATGGCTTGGGGTGGTGGAGGTGGTGGTGTAACTGGAAAAGGTGGGGGTGGCGGAGCTTGTTTAATTGTTAATAAATTAGCAAGTGAATGTAATGCAGTATGTAACGTTGTTGTTGGAAGTGGTGGTGCAGTGGGATTAGCTGGTAATAATAGTATTTTTTGGACAAACAGTACTTTTTCCATAACTGCATTTGCAGGAGGTGGTGGTATTGGAGCAGGTGGAGGTTGGTTTTCTGCTGGAGGCACAAATAATGGAATAGGAGGAAGTCCATTAGGGGGTGTAACTGGAACAGGACCTGCTGATAGCACTTTTGGCGGAGGCGGAGCAAACAATACCGTTCCTGGAGTTTCTGTATATGGCGGTGGCGGAGGTTCTTCTATTTCAGCTGGAGGCTCATCAATATATGGAGGGGCTGGAGGAGGAAATAATGGACTATTAGGTTCTTCTATTTTTGGAGGAGCTGGAGGCAATAGTACTGTAGCCGCAACTGCTCCTGGGGGTGGAGGTGGAGCAAATAATACTAATGGTGCTGGTGCTCGTGGCGAAGTTAGAATTTGGTTGCAACATGTGGGGTAAATTATGGCAAATTTAATAGTAGCAAACGTAAATATTTCTAATACATTAGTTACCCAATCATTAACTGCAAATGGGTTGAGTATAGATAGTGATATTACAGTTGGTGTTGTCGAAGTCAATTCTTCACAAATTACAGTTGGTTCGTCGTTTATCAACTCTACTGCTATTTCTGTACCACAGCTTACTCTCGGTGGTATTGCATGGGCAGGTTCAGGTGGTAGCTTTCCTGGATTTGGCGCTATCGTTAATACACAAATATTTACTGCCAATGGTACGTGGACTAATCCTACTGCCAATGCTTCACTTGGTTTAACAGGTAACGAACAAGTATTCATTATGATGTGGGGTGGTGGAGGAGGTGGTTCAGGTAATAGTTCGTTTGCTGCTGGTGGTGGTGGAGGTGCTTGTGTTATTACAAGTTTTTTAACTTCTCAATGTAATGCTACTTGCAACGTTGTTGTTGGTTTAGGTGGTACGGGAGCGACAACAGCAGGAGCAACAACAGCAGGTGGCAACTCTATTTTTTATGCAAATACAAATTCATCAATAACTGCTTATGGCGGAGGTAATAATAGTACTGTTGGTGGTGGCGGTGGTGGTTGGCTTAGTGCTGGTTCTGCTGGTGTTGCTGGTGGACCATTAGGTGGAGCTGCAGGTAATCCTCCTGGAGATTCTACGTTTGGTGGAGGTGGAGCGTGGAACGGTACTACTTATACAGGAGGTAATTCTATATATGGTGGTGGTGGAGGTGGAGCAATAAAAGGTGGTAATTCTGTTTTTGGTGGTGGCGGCGGTTCTCAAACAACTTATCCAGTAGGAACCTCTTTTTTTGGTGGTAACGGATCAAATAATACAGTAGGTATTATTCCAGGAGGCGGCGGGGGAGCAACATTGGTAGCGGGTTTCAATGGCGCACGTGGGGAAGTTCGTATTTGGGTAATAAAATAATTGTATAAATATAAATAGAATAAAACAATAGGGGTATAAATTGGTAAATTACGTTAAATCATCTCAATTACCACATGCAGCATCTGTTAATACTACTTCTGGCGGTGATAGGTTTTTAACTCTGACTAATCCATCATTAGCTAATGCTGCTCTACAGTCTGTTGACATGTCTGTATTGATCGCAGGTATAAGCACGTATTGGGTCAACACAGGTTCACCAATCATCGCAAATTCTATGGCTGTTAACTCGTCATTCGTTGCAAATTCTTCTGGAGTATTTACTTCTAAACTAACGACTAATAATACTATCTCTACTAATTCTAATATCTTTGTTGGTAACTCTACAGTTAATACTAATATTGGTTGGAACAGCGGTGATACTTCATTAGCAGAGTTTGCTGGTAACGTCAATAACTATATTCAAGTGCTAGCATGGAATGCTAATGCATCCACTAATGCTTCTGCCGATTTCATATTATATGATAATATTGGTCCTTCTGGAAATAACTATGTTGACATTGGTATCAACAGT
>Ga0214164_1001010_pt1 | contig 16987 bp, 17 predicted proteins | sample TroBogepilimnion_13_FD_153003 | JGI IMG/M metagenome (GOLD analysis project Ga0214164, IMG submission 153003) | Freshwater microbial communities from Trout Bog Lake, WI - Practice 03JUN2009 epilimnion v4 | ecosystem: Environmental > Aquatic > Freshwater > Lake > Epilimnion/Euphotic zone ...
ACGACGACAATGGTATGATAGCTTATTCAGTTTTATTGAAAACACCAAACTGCCATTAAGTCTTACCGGATAGGTCTACTGCAAAATCTGGGTTTAATATCAGTCAGGTCTTTAATTCGACCTGATGCCTGCTTATTGGCTATAAAATCACGGAGGCCTATATATGCAATTTCAAGGCCATAATCTAAGTTAATGCTTTGCTTGTTTTGAGCTGCTTTTTCAAAAGCAATGAGTGTCATTGCTTGAGTTTATGAATGCTGACCTTGGTTTTATCCATGCGCTGGCGTGGCGCCATTGATTGGGAGATGATAAAAGTAACTGCCTCGGCACGTTTACTAACAGGTTGCTGCAACCTGAATTCCAGATCCTTTGTGCCATCCTGTGCGTCTTTCAATCTTACCTTACTCACTACAGAAACAATCATTCGCTACTGAATATTTACATCCTGAACAGGTGGCGGATTTACGATTTGTCTTTCGATACGTACCTCGCTGTTTTCGTAAGCAATTTTATTTTTACTGAGGTAATTATTCAGTGTATTATAGTTATATTGTAGATACCGGATACACAGGTTCTTAAAATTAGCGTATACTCTAAAAAACAGGCAGTATAAACATCAAGGAGATTATATCTCACATGGGCTAATTATTTTTCAACCTAATTTCAACAGATAGTTTGATAAAATTACTTCAAAAGTGTTATGTTGCCTTTTAGCACTTTTTTTGTGCCTCCGAAGCCGACAGCATGAAGTACATAACTATATGTATCAATCGGTTGATTTTGCCCCTTATACCGACCATCCCAGCCTTGGTTAATATCACTTGTTTCAAATACTATTTGCCCAAAACGATTGTATATCGTAAGGCTAAAAGCCTTAATTCCTTTCCCCCGTGCATAAAGTATGTCATTTACTCCATCTCCATTTGGACTAAATGCCGAAGGAATACCGACTATTAAACTGACGTCAACATAAACTTCTTTACAAAAAATGGATTTACAAAATGAGTTCTTAAATGCAGTCAAACAAACATTGTAGTTTCCGGTTTGAAGAAACTGATGTATGGGATTTGCGTTTGTATCCGTGGTGCTGTCTCCAAAATTCCACAAATAATTTAAGGCAAAAGATGAAGTATTCATAAAAACACTGATGGTGTCCGAGTTTGTGGCAGAAGAAAGAACAGAGAAGGACGCTATCGGCAAGGTGTCACATTGGTCACACAGTATCGGCCCACACGTGGAGACATTGGAAACCTTATATACAACGGTGGCTTCGTCAGTAGTTACATATAGGTTTCCTGAACAATCAAGACAAATCAACTCATTGTGAAATTTAGCATCTAACGCTGGGACACCAGCAGGTGTGGGGACAAGAGTGCCTCCTCCGGCAATAGTAGTAATAATTCCAGTTGAGCCATCAACCTTCCTTATTAAGTTATTGTCGTTATCGGCTATGAAAACATTCCCATTACAATCAGCGACTACACCTTGTGGCCCAGCCAACGAAGTGGAAGTTGCCGGAACACCTGATGATGTACCTGTGCCTCCGCCGGCATAGGTTGAAGTAGTGCCGGTTGAATAGTCTATTGCAATAACTCGTCCGCTTTGTAATGCCACATAAATTGTACTACCTGAAATTGCAATTTGGTCTGGAGACGCAGCAGTTGCAATAGTAGAGATGGTACCTGTTATTGCATCAACCCTTCTAATATAACCTGCGCCATATTCACTAATGTAAATATTGTGATTGGCGTCATAATATGCTTCTATTGGTGCTAGTATTCCCGCACTGGTTGCCGGGCCGCCATCTCCAGTTGATCCAGCTGTACCATTTCCAGCTACTGTAGTTATCATACCGCTGGTAGCATCCACTCTTCTTACCCGATTATTACCCCAATCTCCGATAAGAAGGTTACCAGCGGCATCACATTCAACTCCATAACAATTCAATTTAGCAGACGTGGCAGGTCCTCCATCTCCTGAAAGTCCAGCAACTCCTGTTCCCGCCACAGTTGTGACGATACCCAAAGGGTCAATTTTCCTGATGCGTGCATTGTCAACATCCACAATGTATAAATTGCCGAGGGCGTCTATGCATATCCCTTGTGTGCTACTAAATGATGCTGAAGTTGCAGGCCCACCATCCCCCGAAAATCCCGAAGTTCCGTTACCGGCAATCACTGACACAGTGCTTTGTGCCTTAATGAGTAAAGGTAGAAACAGAAACAATGGCAAAAAAAACCTTGTCATAAAAAGTGTCAATAGCTAAAGGTACACTAAACACATAACTAAACAATAGGTATAAATACCTATTTTCTCCCGTTATATCAAATAAAAAGGCTTCCGAGTAAATCGGAAGCCTAGAGCAAGAAAAAATATCATCCCCACATGACTTTGGTGTCAGGGTTGCTCTTTTGATACTCTGCCAAAATCCTTTTTGCTTTCTCAACATCCGCCTTGGCAACTGCTATCTTGCCATTATAACTATCGCTGTCCTTTACGAACCTAAATTCAGAGATACAGCCCTCTGCCAGTATCGCTTTAACCCAGTGTCGCCAATAACCTTATGTGGTTGAGAAAATATTTACCATTTCTATTTTACCATTTTCTTCGGTATCAGGCTTTTTTGCTACAACTTCTTTTTTCTTCTTTGTTGTAGACATATACTTTGATTTTATTAGGCTAATGTGAGATGGATAAACCGTTTTACCTAATAAAGTCAATCCTTTTGACCTATTCCGCTTATAGGTCAATACTATTCAGCAATCCGACCGCCATTCAAAGGTGATGGCAATTAACCCTGACTTTTTTATAGTATGCCCGGATTAATCATTCTCAAAGCATTAGATTAAGTGTATTTCTTGCTATTCCTTGCGTGTTTTGGGCGCACTTCCGGGCAAAGCGATACAAATACACTCATCAAAGCCCATTTCGCTTTATTGTCAATCGTTTTTCATTATTCAAAAATCAACTTACTTGCTATTGAGGGGAAGTGTGTTATAGTGAATTATTTAATTTGACTGCTTCCCCGCTCGTGACAGCAAGTCTTTAAAATGGAATACTTGAAAATGGCTCTAATGACGGTTTTGAGAATTTCTATTTTTTGTTTTTATTTTTACGAACCAAACATTTAAAACCTATACCTCTAACGGATCTTCCTGTTAGTTTTTCCAAAAGTCAACGACAACCCTTTTCTCCATATAAGCAAGATAATATGGTAAAATTAACAAATAAAGTGGATATGTTGGTCCTATTTGTAAATACGCTCGTTTAGTTAAAGCTTGCCAGGATTCTAAAATCTACATTCGATCACCTCCGTGGTCGGTAACTGCATCTGATTGCTGGTGGTTACATCACCGGCTGTTCACATTAAAACACAATCGGGCTTTATTAACTATAAGGGATTAGTATCAGAACATGGATATTATCTATGGTTGTTCTCCACAGCCAATACCGTACGTAGATTGAGGTCGTGGGCGGCACGCATTACGGCTACAATGTTATCGGCAGTGGCTTGTTTGTCGGCATTAATAACTACAGTGGGTTCGGCATCCTGCGATTTGGCTATAGCGCGCGATATCCATGGCTTCAGGGAGTCTTCAACCACAGATGTAGTGCCTACAAAAAACTCCTGTTTGTCGTTTATGGATACTACCACTGTCTGCTTGGCTTTGGTATCGCTTTTGGCTTTGGGTATACTGAGCTTTACCACATTGGGGTTAGCAAGTGTGGATATGATCAGGAAGAATAACAGCAGGATAAACAGGATGTCATTCAATGCTGATGAGTGCCCTGCCTGATCGTGTAATGACCGTCTTTTTATTTTCATCTGGGGCGCTTAATGATGTGTATCCTGAATAATATCTAAAAATTCGACTGAAGCCGCTTCCATGCGGTTCACATTTTTATTGATCTGTGCAAGGAGGTAGGCATTGCCCATATAGGCCAGCAGCCCTATTATAAGTCCGGTAGCTGAGGTTACCATTTTGGTATAGATACCGCCGGCTATTGTCTCTAATGAAAAGCCCTGGTGCTGCACATTGAAGAACAGAATGATCATACCGGCAATGGTACCGAGGAAACCCAGTATAGGGGCAATGCCGGAAATGGAGGAAATTACAGACAGGTTTCTTTCCAACTGGTAGACCTCAAGGCTGCCTTCATTTTCCATCGATTTCTCAATGATCTCAATAGGTTTGTCCATGCGGATAACGCCTTTTTCTATTATGCGGCTGGTCGGGGTGTTCAGCTCTTTACAGATGGCGATAGCTTTATCCTTATTCCGTGCTTCGACCTGCTCGCGGATGCGTTTCATAAAAGAGCGATCTATAACCGAAGCTTTGCGAATAAATAACAGCCGCTCCACAAAAACATAAACCAGGATTAAGGAGCAAAGCAGCAAAGGAATCATGAGCACACCGCCCTCGCTCAATAAATGCAGGAGGGAAATCTTCTCGATTGAGGTTGTTGCATCCTGCTGAGCCATATTTGCTATACTGGCAGTATCAACCGTAGCTGGTGCGGCATGAGCCTGAAGAAATAAAGTGGTTAAGAAAGTCATGAGTGGAATTTGGATAAACAAATGTAATTAAATAACCCCAACCGCTAGAGGGGCTATCTTATAAATTTATAGAAATGCTAACGTTTGGATTGGGTTGTTGAAGTAAGCGTTTATTAATATAGTAAAAACGTTTTGCATGCTTTAATATTAACTAAGTTTTCAGAGACACTCTCATCAGTCATAAACATCTTTCTGATGCCAGCAGCAAGTAGCAGCACCATGAGCATTTGGTCATTATTATCATATATAATCCTGTAATTGCCATGGCATATCCTATAGCCAACTCTTCCCCGCAGCTCTTTACAGCCTGCAGGTCCTGGATTTTTGGCACAATCAAGTATACAGTTTCCTATTCGGATGTTATCAGGTTCCGGAATTTTTTCCAGTTGTTTTTCTACTTGTTTTTCAATAAGTAATTGACATTAGTTATATTTTCGTTTTTTCTCTATTGCATTAAACATCTCCTCTGCAGTTGCAAACTCCATTTTTCGGGAATTTACTTTATCATAAGCTTTAATGCAGGCATATTCATCCAGATCGTCCAGCATTTTTTCGTAATCTTTTACTGGCAGTAAAACACCTGCCTTTTTGCCACCCTCATCTGTAATAAATTGATTTTTAGTTATTATTTTTTCACTGTTTTTGCTTACTCAATGATCCACTTTTATTAAATATCGCACAATCTAAAATGGTTTGAAGCCAATCATTATTAACAACCTGTGCGTAAAAATCCATGACATTGGTCATTATGGTTAGGTTTTAATTTTTCAGGTAGTATCTTTGCAGCGCATTTCTAAAAAGTTACTAAATTCAGCCGGATCGTATGAACTGGAAAGATTATTTCAGCACTTCTATAGGTAAGAAAATTTTGGTAGGCGCTACAGGTTTATTTCTTGTTATTTTTCTGGTAGTACATTGCTACGTAAACGCAATGGTGTTCTGGCCCGATAACGGCAAACATTTTACCGATGCAGCCGCATTTATGGGAGGTAATCCTGCCATCAGGATAGTGGAAATAGGGTTGTTTGCAGCCTTTGCAGTGCACATTATTATGAGCCTGATGCTGTGGAGTCAGAATTCTAAACGCAGGTCGGTAGGGTATGCGGTGAAAGCAGGCAATAAAACCAGCAAGTGGTACAGCCGCTCTATGGGGCTGCTGGGCACATTGATACTGATGTTCCTGATACTCCACCTGTATCATTTCTGGGCGCCCAACCGTTACGGACAGTTTTTCGACCCGACCTGGACTGAAGGAGGTTTGTATAAAAACATGCTGGTTACTTTTTACCCTCCATGGGTAGTGGCAGTGTATTTGCTGGGTTGCTTCTCACTTGCATGGCACCTGATGCACGGCGTGAAGAGCAGTATGCAGACATTCGGACTGGCAACACACCGGTATAAAGGATTTATAAAATCCTTTGGTGTGGCTTTTGCTATTATTATCCCTTTGATTTTTGCGAGCATGCCCGTTTATCTGCACATCCTTAGCCACATGGCCAATCCTTGATCTTAACCGGATCAGGAAGTGAAATTTTGATTTACAATAAATAATTCCAATAAGCGTACAAGAATCCAGTATATGGCACTTAATTCTAAAATACCTGCAGGACCGATAGCCGAAAAATGGAAGACCTACAAATCGACCTGCAAACTGGTTAACCCTGCCAACAAACGCCAGCTAGAGATAATAGTAGTAGGTACCGGCCTGGCCGGAGCATCAGCTGCTGCATCGCTTGGCGAAATGGGTTATAAAGTAAAGGCATTCTGCTTTCAGGATAGTCCGCGCCGCGCGCACTCTATTGCAGCGCAGGGCGGGATAAACGCAGCCAAAAACTACCAGAATGATGGCGACAGCACTTACCGCCTGTTTTATGATACCATAAAAGGTGGCGACTACCGTGCCCGTGAAGGCAATGTACACCGCCTGGCAGAGGTGAGCGCAAATATAATTGATCAGTGTGTGGCGCAGGGCGTGCCTTTTGCACGTGAATATGGAGGCTTGCTGAGCAACCGTTCGTTTGGTGGTACACAGGTGCAGCGCACTTTTTATGCAGCAGGACAGACCGGGCAGCAGCTGCTGATAGGCGCCTACCAGGGCCTGGAAAGGCAGATATCATTAGGGACTGTGACCATGTACAGCAGGCATGAAATGCTGGAAGTGGTGAAAATAGATGGCAAAGCAAGAGGCATTATAGCCCGCGACCTTGTAACCGGAGAACTGGAACGCCATTTCGGTCATGCGGTGTTGTTGTGTACAGGCGGATATGGTAATGTGTTTTACTTATCGACTAATGCGATGGGCAGCAATACCTCTGCGATATGGAAGGCGCACAGGCAGGGGGCTTATTTTGGCAATCCTTGCTTTACCCAGATACACCCAACGTGCATACCAGTGAGTGGTGATCATCAGTCGAAACTTACTCTGATGTCGGAATCATTAAGAAATGATGGCCGCATATGGGTACCTAAAAAACAAAATGATACACGCAAAGCATCGGATATACCTGAAGAAGAGCGCGATTACTACCTGGAGAGAAGGTATCCGGCTTTTGGTAACCTGGTGCCGCGCGATGTGGCCAGCCGAGCAGCCAAGGAGCGTTGTGATGCTGGCTTTGGTGTAGGGTCGTCGAAGATGGCGGTTTACCTTGATTTCGCTTCGGCGATCGACCGTTATGGGCATGTTGAAGCGCATAAAAATGGTAATCCAACAGCTGATAAAGCTACTATATATGCCTTGGGTAAGGGAGTGGTGAAAGAAAAATACGGCAACCTTTTCGAGATGTATGAAAAGATAACCGGTGAAAACCCATACGAAATACCGATGCGTATTTATCCTGCTGTACATTACACTATGGGTGGCCTGTGGGTAGATTATGAACTGATGACCAATATTCCCGGCCTGTATGCACTGGGCGAGGCCAATTTCAGCGACCATGGCGCTAACCGCCTGGGTGCATCGGCACTGATGCAGGGGCTGGCTGATGGGTATTTTGTTATTCCATACACATTGGGTAATAACCTGGCAGATGATATCCGCACTAAGGCTATTCCAACCGACCATCCGGCTTTTGTAGCTGCCGAAAAAGAGGTGAGCGACCGGATCAATAAACTGATGGGTATAAAGGGCAAGGAGAGTGTAGAAAGTTTCCACAAGCGCCTGGGCAAGATAATGTGGGAAAAGTGCGGTATGGGCCGTACTGCAAAGGGGCTTACTGAAGCAATTGAAGAAATAAAGGCTTTGCGCAAGGAATTCTGGAGCAATGTGTTTATACCAGGTGAGATAAAAGAATTCAACACCGAGCTGGATAAAGCCGGCCGTGTGGCCGATTTTCTGGAGCTAGGTGAACTTATGTGTATTGATGCGCTTAACCGTAAGGAAAGCTGCGGCGGCCACTTCCGTGAAGAATCACAAACAGACGAAGGAGAAGCGCTGAGAGACGATGAAAACTTTATGTATGTAGCGGCATGGGAATTTAAGGGCGATAGCAAATTTGAAATGCATAAGGAGGATCTGGTGTATGATGTTGTTCATCCGAGTGCCCGCAGCTATAAATAATGTGCAAATATGCTTATGTGAAAATTAGAATATGCAGAAAGAAAAACTCATTATAAAGAATTTCGGGCCTATAAAAGAGGTTGATTTAGACCTTGGGAGGTTTACTATTCTTATTGGTGAGCAAGCAACTGGGAAAAGTACTGTGGCTAAGGTTTTGGCGGTGTGCAGGTATTTTTCGTATATAATTAGTGAAGTCGATCCTGATTTGAAGAGGGATGTTTTTTTCGATGGTTTGACAACTTGGGGACTCAGAGAATACGTAAAAAGTGACACCTGTATTTCATACGTATGTAAGCATTATTCATTGATCTATCAACGGATAACCTTTAATCAAACCGGATTTAATGAATTGAATGATACAGAAGAAGAATATGAGCAAGGCGATTTTACTTTTGATGTGACGGCAATTTCAAGTGAGTTCAAGAATTTATTAGAAGAGTTGGAAAAAATTAAACCTCAAGAAAAGGATTTCGTAAAAGGCTCTGCAGAATATGATTTCAGATTTGTAGACTGGACTGTTCCTTCAAGTTTTTATCTTAATGATGTTAAGAATGTAATGGATAACCCCATCTACTTGCCTACCCATCGAGGCCTTCAGTCAATTTTCGATATTGGTCAAAATAGTATAAGAAACCTCTCAAGTGCGCTATTTAATCAACTCTCAAAAATGGACAATATTGCTAGACATTTTACTAAAGAAACTTACATTGAGCCACTTGATATATATTACAAAAATGTGCGCGGACATGGTTATGTGAGAAAGGCAAACGAAACTGAATACTTTAGTTTATACAATGCAGCTAGTGGGTATCAGTCTATGATTCCTGTTGTGTTAGTTGTTAAATATTATTCTGAGGTTAAAAAAAGGAACAAAACTTTTCTAATTGAGGAGGGTGAGCAAAATCTATTTCCGGCAGCCCAAAATAAATTAATGCAATATCTGGTTGAAAATACAATTAGGATAGGTAGTCAAATTTTACTAACTACTCAAAGTCCCTATGTACTTACATCCATTAACAACATGATATTTGCTGCGCAGGTAGGTAAACTAAATCATGAAAAGACAGCAGGCATAATAGATGAAAAATATTGGCTGAATTCAAACAATGTTTCAGCTTACTTACTTAGGTATAATGAACAAGCAGGAGGGATCATTCAGGAGAGTATAATGGACGATGAGGTGATGCAAATAAAAGCTGAAAAAATTGATGAAATATCGCGGCAATTTAACAGGGAATATGACGAAATGCTTGACATAAAATATCCTGTAAGTAATGAAGGATAGACTTAAGAGCTGCGAACAATACCGGGATAACCGGTCTAACCCTTCGGTAACTGAAAAAGGAAAAACTTTTCAGTTAGAAAATAGAAGCAGAGTAGAAGTAGCTTGCATAAGAATTGATGATTGCGTTTTTAAACAGAGAGATGGAATAAAGTGCGATTTCTTATTTGAAGTGGAGTCGAGGAGAAAATTATTTTACGTTGAGTTAAAAGGGTCAGATATTTTAAAAGCAATAAGCCAGATTCACGAAACCCTGAAACAAACAAAATCAGTTTATCCGGGTTGGATTTATGAAGCAAGGGTAATTGCCAGTGGTAAAATACCGCCACAAATATCAGACAGAAGGGAGTATGAAAATTTAAGGCGAATTTGCAATGGTGGAAAATTGACGATCCACCATAAAAATTTATACATAGAATCATTATAAAGGGACATTATGCAACACTACAATATGAATCTCACCCTTAAGGTGTGGAAACAGAAAAACTGCAAAGAGAAGGGTAAATTTGAAACTTTCCAGGTTTCGGGTATTTCGTCGGAAATGTCTTTCCTGGAGATGTTTGATGTGCTCAATGAGCGCCTGGTGGCTGAGGGTAAGGAGCCTATTGCTTTCGACCACGATTGCCGTGAGGGTATTTGCGGTATGTGCAGTATGTATATCAATGGCCGTCCGCACGGGCCGTGGCACCAAACCACTACCTGCCAGCTGCATATGCGAGAGTATAAGGATGGCGATACCATTGTGGTTGAGCCATGGCGCGCCAATTCTTTCCCAGTTATCAAAGATCTGGTGGTAGACCGTACTGCTTTCGACCGTATAATTGCCGCAGGGGGCTACATATCGGTAAATACCGGTAATGCTGTTGATGCCAATTCATTGCCTATTGAAAAGCAAAAAGCTGATGAATCGTTTGCAGCAGCAAGTTGTATAGGATGCGGCGCATGTGTAGCTGCTTGCCCTAATACTTCTGCTATGCTGTTTGTTTCGGCAAAAGTATCGCACCTTGCGTTATTGCCACAGGGCGACCCAGAGCGTAAAGTAAGGGCGGTAAATATGATCAAACAGATGGATACTGAAGGATTCGGTAGTTGCACAAACATAGGGGCTTGTGAGGCTGAATGCCCTAAAGGAATTTCGCTTGAAAATATTGCCCGGCTGAACAGAGAGTACATTGGAGCTGTTTTTTCTGGTAGTATGGAAGGTTAATCACCAAACCCATCCCGATAAAAATCGGGACCTTGTTCCGGGGGCTTCGGTTGAGAATATGCTTTCGGCATTAAATCTTTTATTGTCTTGAATTTAGTGCATAAGATTCAATAGTTTTGAAAGAGAAAATTATTGCGCCCAATTTGTATTCTTTATCAAAAAAACTTTGCGATGCTAAATTTGTGGGTCCCCTTCAGGGGTTCAGGGGTTTTTACCATGTTCCGGAAACTACTTTTTGTTTTATTATTAACCACGCTCTTTTCTCCTGTTATAGCGCAGCATAGCAACCGTTTGCGCATCAGCCTGATCACCTGCGGGCCCGGTGATGAAGAAGTATGGGAAGTATTCGGGCATACCGGTATAAGGGTAGTAGACAGCGATGCCCATACCGACAGGGTATACAATTACGGTACTTTCGATTTCGGGCCTGATTTTGAATTGCAGTTTATGCGGGGCAAACTGCTGTACTGCGTTGCCATTGAAGATTTCAACGGCTTTATGCAGGTTTATGTAGAGGCTGGCAGGAGTGTGGAAGAGCAGGTGCTGCTGCTGGATACACTACAACGGGAACATTTTTATGAATATCTGCAATGGAATGCAGAGCCTGAAAACAAGTACTATAAATACGACCAGTTTTTTGATAACTGCGCTACCCGTATCCGGGATATATTTCCCAAACCACAGGTTTTTGGTAAAGCTTTCCAGTTTGGCAGGGCCATTCAGCCCGAAGTCAGGCTGTCATTCCGGGATATTATCAACAGCTATTTTTACCGGGACCACTGGACCCGGCTAGGCGTTAATATTCTGCTTGGCAGCCGCATAGACCAGGTAATGAGCAATACAGATATTATGTTCCTGCCCGATTATCTTAGAGACGGGATAGAAAGCGCTACCGTAAATGGCCGCAGAATATCGACTGACCCAAAATTGATACTGCCAGGCAGCAAAATGGGGCCTGCAGGTATTAACGGGCCTTTTTGGGTAATGATGTTTGTTGCACTGCTTACCATTGCCGGACTTTCAGTTAAGAAAATGCGGATACTGGGCAGGATTATGAGTACATTGTTGTTATTTGTTACCGGATTATTGGGCTGCCTTATCATCTGCATGTGGTTTGGAACCGATCATCAGGGGTGCGCCGACAACTATAATCTTTTGTGGTGCCTGCCAACCAACCTGATAATTGCATTTTTCAAGCCGAAGGGCAGGGGTAGGTATGCCATAATTTGTATCCTGTTATTACTTCTTTCCTTGGCATTGCATATATTTAAAGTGCAATGCCTGACCCTACTGGAGCTATCACCCTTATTCCTTGCATTATTGTTTATATATGGATCTATTTACAGGAACAGCAAAATAAAAACCAGCCTTAGCAATGCCTGAGATAAGCACACCGGTATGTAGTCAATTATACTACCGTAAAATGGGACACGGACCTGTATTGATTTTAATACATGGGTTCCCTTCAGATGGGGAAATATGGAATTCGATTCAGGCTGAGCTTTCTGAATCCTTTACTTTACTTATACCTGACCTTCCGGGTACCGGAAAAAGCATTCTGGAAGGCATTGTAAGTATAGATGATCTGGCCGATTGCATTAAAGCTGTTTTAGATGCAGAAGGCCTGGATCAAGTAGTTATAGCAGGCCATTCCATGGGTGGCTATGTTGGGTGTGCTTTTGTGGCACGCTATCCGGATAAGGTTGCAGGTCTGTCGCTGATACACTCTATTCCGGTGGCCGACGATGAAGAGAAGAAAATTCAAAGGTTAAAATCAATAGACCTGATACTAAATGGGGGTAAAATTCCGTTTATAAAGCAGTTAATTCCTAATCTTTTTTCGAATGACTTTAAACAAGCTCATCCGGAAGTTGTCGAAAAGCAGATTGAACTGGCAATTGGGTTTGAGGATGAAAGTCTGATAAACTTTTATAATGCCATGATTGGCAGAAAGGATCAAAGCAAAGCTTTAAGCGAGGCTGAATTTCCCGTTCAATGGGTCATTGGAAAGGACGATAAAGTAATTTTTTATAAAAAAATATTAGAACTTTGCTATAAATCTCAGATTAACTTCGTAACTTTTAAAAATAATTGCGGGCATATGTCTATGCTGGAAATGCCTGCATCATTATTGGCGGATTTAAAAGAGTTTACAGATTATTGTTATCATTATGATTCCGGTGTATGAATAAAACCTGCTCAGCCTTATTATTAGCCATATTGTCCCTAACATTTTTCAGGGCAGATGGATCTCATATTGTGGGCGGGGAGGTAACTTATCAATTTCTGTACGATAGTGTTGGTTCAATTACTCATTTGAACTACTATATGTACAAGGTTAATGTTATTATTTATGAAGATTGCCTGAACGGGCAACCTCTGGCCATACAACAGGACAATCCGGCCTGGATAGCAGTATACTTCGGAAGTGGTGCCCTGTTTGAGATGGATACCGGCGATAATCCGGGAGGTAAAGGAATACAGTATGCTTCTTCAATTCAGGTGCCAGCTAATTTCAGTAATGCCTGTGTTACCAAAATTCCGGCTACCTGCCTGCTAAAGAAAACGTTTACAAAAATATATGCCTTACCTGCAAGCGCCACCGGATATGTTGTATCCTATCAGCGTTGCTGCCGTAATGGCGCCACTGTTAATATAGTCGATCCGTCGAATAACGGGGCAACTTATTTCTGTACCATTCCACCTACGCCATTGAGGAATAACAGTGCAATATTCACGAATTATCCGCCCCAGATAATTTGCCTGGACAATCCGTTGTATTATGATCATTCAGCTACCGATGCTGATGGCGACTCCCTGAGTTATGAATTCTGCCCGGCTTGCACTGGTGCTGACCAGACGGATATCAAACCACCCCCAGCTGCCCCCGACCAGTCGCCGCCACTGTATTACGACAGTGTTGTTTATCTGTCCGGTTTCAGCTCAAAAAGCCCTGTTACAAGCTATCCTGAACTCCAGATAGACCCTGTTACCGGATTAATTACCGGAACGCCCAACCGTGTGGGCAGGTACCTGGTAACCGTTTGTTGTCATGAGTGGCGGGATGGTATATTGATCAATACACTAAAAAGAGAATTCCAGTTCGTAGTTACCCCATGTACCAAGGTGGTAGTGGCAGACATGCCGCAATATTCAACCGACCCTAATACTTACATTGTAGACTGTGAAGATTATACAGTTAAATTTCAAAATACCAGTTCGGGAGGTTTTAGCTATCACTGGATTTTTGGGGTGCCGGGCGCTCCGCAGGATTCATCAGATCAATTTGAACCCACATTTACTTATCCGGATACAGGCACATTTACGGTTGAATTATTGGTTAATCCTCATTCCACCTGTCCCGACAGCATATCCAGGTTTGTTAAAATCTATCCGAAATTCCGTGCAGCATTTGCCGACAGTGGCATTCAGTGCCTTGGTGCGCCTGTATTCTTTAAGGATTTATCCTCGTCTACAATAAAACCTATAGTTTCCTGGAACTGGCTTTTTGGCGATGGCACCAGTTCGCAGGTTGAGAACCCTGAGCATAGCTACGCAGCGCCCGGGCTGTATAATGTAGCGCTGATTTCTGAAAATATACGGTCTTGTATAGATACTGCAGTATCGCAGGTGGTAATAGATAATTTCAGCCCGTTTGCCGGCAATGATACCGCGATAGTAAAAGGTGAAAGTATTTTGTTCAATGCCTCCGGTGGTGTGAAGTTTACCTGGTCGCCGCCTTTCAATCTCTCTGATCCTAACATTTACAATCCTGTTGGTAATTATCCGGATACGGGTCATTTTACGTATTATGTTCATGTAATCAATGCATATGGATGTGTAGGAACCGACTCTATAAAGGTGGATGTGGTGAACCAGGCTGATTTTGTGGTTCCATCGGCCTTTACACCCAACGGAGACGGACTGAATGATGTTTTCAGGCCACTTGCAGTGGGATATAAAAACCTGAATTACTTCAGGATTTTTAACCGGTGGGGGCAGGAGGTCTATTTTTCTACAACCCTGGAAGTAGGTTGGGATGGCTATTACAAAAACCGCGAGGCCGAAATGGGCACCTATTTCTGGGAAATCAGTTTTAACGACAGATTCGGGAAAAAAGGCTTTATGAAAGGAGATGTTGTTTTAATCCGGTGAGCAATTCAGTTGTAAATTTAAAGTACTTATTATAATATAGTTTTGGTATGAATGCCCGGCTGGTTCTGTTACTTTCTAAGGTATTTATTTTATTGTTATTATTTTCATTTTGCAGCCAGGAAATGAAGGCGTCTCACATTGTAGGTGGTGAAATGACCTATCAGCACCTTGGAGATACCATATTAGGAGGAGTTATTTGCCAAAAGTACCAGGTAAACCTTTCGATCTATGAAGATTGTATTACAGGTAGTCCTGGTGCCATACTGCAGGATAATCCTGCTTTCCTGGCAGTGTATATGGGGCCTGGTTTCGACTCGCTTGTTCAGGAAGACAGTGTTGGTTTTTCTTCAGCGCAATCGGTGCCAACAGGGTTTAGTAATGCCTGCGTAACCAATATACCCAAGACCTGTCTTATAAAGAAGACCTTCACAAAAATTTATTTTCTGCCTCCCAATGCCACCGGCTACATGGTGAGTTATCAGCGGTGCTGCCGCAATCCGGATATAGGTAATATATTAAATGCCTCCAGCACCGGTTCTACTTTTTTCTGCATTATACCGTCCCCGCCATTACTCAATAACAGTGCGGTATTCAAGTATTTTCCGCCACAAATCATCTGCCTGGCCAATCCGCTGTTTTATGATCATAGCGCCTCTGATACCGATGGTGATTCACTGAGTTATGAATTCTGTACGTCCGTCAACTGCTGCACCGCCTGCTGCCCTAATAATGTAAAACCATGGCCTCCCGGCCCTCCTGATATAGCAGCGCCCACTTATTATGATGCAGTACAGTACATGCCGGGATTCACCTCGGCTGATCCTATAAACGGTTATCCTGTTATTCAGATAGACCCGGTAACCGGAATGATTACCGGCACACCCAATACCGTAGGGCGCTACCTGGTAACCGTTTGCTGCCACGAATGGAGGGATGGCATTATGATCAATACCATTAAGCGCGAATTTCAGTTTGTGGTTACGCCCTGTACTAAAGTAGTAGTAGCCGATATGCCCCAGTTCTCTACCGACCTCAATACTTATATTGTAGATTGCGCTGATTATACGGTCAATTTTCAGAACACCAGCAAGGGTGGATTTTCCTATCACTGGGATTTTGGCGTGCCAGGAGCGCCACAGGATACGTCAGATCAGTTTGAGCCTACCTTTACTTATCCCGATACCGGTACTTTTACCGTTAAGCTGGTGGTAAATCCTCATTCCACCTGCCCTGACAGTATATTCCGGTTTGTAAAAGTATATCCCAAGTTCAGGGCCAATTATTCCGACAGCGGTGCCCAGTGCCCGGGATCTCCGGTCTATTTCAAAGATTTATCATCGTCCACGCTTAAACCGATAACCTACTGGAAGTGGTATTTCGGAGATGGCGACAGTTCATTTGCCGAAAACCCTGTTTATACTTACAAAACCCCCGGCATCTATAATGTGGCGCTAATATCTGAAAACATCCGGTCGTGTATAGATACATTTGTGTCGCAGGTGGTGATTGATAATTTTGTGCCCTTTGCCGGAGATGATACGGCCATTGTAAAAGGCGAAAGTATCCTGTTTAATGCCACTGGTGGCGTTAAGTTTACCTGGTCGCCACCCGCAAACCTCAGCGATACCAGTATCTATAACCCTACAGGCTATTTTCCCGATACCGGCCATTTTACCTATTATGTGCATGTGGTAAGCGCCTATGGCTGCACCGGACTGGATTCTGTTAAAGTAGATGTGGTGAACCAGGCTGCCTTTGTTGTGCCCTCGGCATTCACACCCAACGGAGATGGTAAAAACGATATTTTCAGGCCACTGGCAGTGGGATACAAGAACCTGAATTATTTCAGGATTTTTAACCGCTGGGGCCAGGAAGTCTATTATTCTGCCACGCTTGAGGTGGGGTGGGATGGAACCTACAAAAACAAAGATGCCGAAATGGGTACTTACTTCTGGGAGATCAGTTTTAACGACCGTTTTGGCAAAAAGGGATTCATGAAAGGAGATGTAACGCTGGTAAGATAACAGCCGTTATAAAGAGCATTGAGGACTACAAACGGGAGTAAGAATTATAAATATGCAGAATTGCGAAAAAAAATTTTGTAGATAGTTTAAACTGTGTAATTTTGCACTCCCAACCAACGAATTCTTCCTTAGCTCAGTTGGTTAGAGCATCTGACTGTTAATCAGAGGGTCTCTGGTTCAAGTCCAGAAGGGAGAGCGTTTAAAA
>Ga0214164_1001011_pt1 | contig 16952 bp, 14 predicted proteins | sample TroBogepilimnion_13_FD_153003 | JGI IMG/M metagenome (GOLD analysis project Ga0214164, IMG submission 153003) | Freshwater microbial communities from Trout Bog Lake, WI - Practice 03JUN2009 epilimnion v4 | ecosystem: Environmental > Aquatic > Freshwater > Lake > Epilimnion/Euphotic zone ...
CCAGCAGTCTCGGCAGGAGCGCTTGGCGCAATGGATGACGACATTCCATTTTAAATAGGAAATTACTGCCTGGCATGCCGAATGTTGACTGGCCAGGCAGCATTGTAATCAGCGCGAAATGGGTTAATGTCAAGGCCGCCCCGGCGCGTATAGCGCGCAAAAACAGCTAATTTTTCTGGCGCACAGCGCGCCTTAATCGCACAAAAAATGGTTTCTACACAATCCTCATGAAACTCGCCTAACTGGCGAAAGCCAATGAGGTAGCGCAGCAAACCTGCTTCGTTTATCGGCCTACCAAAATACCGGATTTGAATACTAGCCCAGTCTGGCTGGCCAGTTACTGGGCAGTTTGATTTGAGAAGATGAGAGACTAAGCATTGTTCAATGGGCGCCGCAGTGATGTCAGCACTAAGTAGCGCTGCATCAGCAGCAAGTGAAGGGTCAACTTCGAGATCAAGGCGATCGAGTAATTCACCAGTTAGCTCATGAATGCCTTGAGTAGCCGCTTCTTCAGGATTAATAATACGAACGAGAACCGTTGCTTCCGTTAAAGCTGATAAATCAGCTTTAACTTGCAAACATAACTCGTCTACAGAGTTAAAGCATTCATTATTAAAGCTATTTAAATAAAGCTTGAATGATTTTGATTCAATCATCTTAGGGGAGTCTGCCGGAATAATAAATTCAGCTAAAGCAATTTGTGGTTTACTTTTAGCATTAAGCCAGCTTAATTCATACGCATTCCAAATATCGACACCAAAAAAAGGCAGAGTACTCTGGCCGGACTTCAACAAATTAGTGCGCTGTCCTGCGCGATCAATCGGAAATAGCAAGCTAGGATCATAGCGAGTAGGGTAAGCCGATTGCTGCCCAAGTTGATTTATTGATTTAATGAAAGCCATAAAGATAAAAAGAATAAATGGTAAGACGGTTAATTTGAGCTCAGATTCATTTCATCGGTCTTTTTGGGAATAAAAAAGAGCCACCAGATGCTAAATAAAACTGAAATTGAACCCCAGAGAATATACAGAGTTTGGTAGTAGTTAATTTTAGGAAAACCGACAATCCATTGTCTGAATAGCGGACTAAATTCTGGTGTGTACCAACATAAAAATTGTAAAGCAGCATTATTATCTAAACAACTTGCAAGGTCTCGAACACTAAATAGAAAACCTTGAATACAAACCCAAAAACTCCACAATATTGATGCCATTAGAACCCAGCGAGCTTTTAAAGATAAGTCTGCTAAACAAACTCCATAGGCTAAGAGCAGAGAAGCCGGTATACAGGCAAGTAAAAAAAACCGCGGTCCCCAAAAAAAACCACCGTACCAAGACCACCAATTAGCGTAGATTAATATCATTCCAAAAACAAAAACTAAGAGGGCATCGATGAGTAAAAATAATTTGTGTTCGGCGCTAGTGTGTGGTTTAAAAAAAGGCCGAAGAAAAATTGCCGGGATAAAAAATAGCAAGCCCTTGCCAAAAGAAAATAGTATTGAGATAAATCCCAAAACAAAGGGGTAACTAAAACCGGCCTTACCAGAATACGGCAATATAGTGACAGTGCCTTGATCTGCTATTAGGTAAGGGGAGGCAAAAATTGCGCCAAATTTGAAATAGTTTTCAAGCATGATGGCGCTAGTTGGTATCAGGAGGATGAGGAGGTAAAGTGGCTTGTGTAACTTTAGAGCTAAAAAAATTAGCGTTAAAAAAAGTGCAGGTAAGGTCGCTGGTGTTTGCACTACGCCAATGCCCAATAAAATCACCGCTAAAAAAAGCCGCTCCTTGAGGAGCGCAATGATTCCTAAGGTAATCGCACAAGCCGTCAGTGTTTCACCATAATAAGTCATGATGTGATTTGGGAACATTGAGGCAGTAAGCATGAAAATGGCAACAAAAAATTGCATTGTGCGATTTGGCATTGCGCGCACGAGAAATAATAAAAGCAGGCAAAAAATAACCGTATTGAACCAGGCGGTAGTCAGTTGGGCTTTTTCAAAAAAAGAGCCCACCCAATAGAATGGGGCAGAGAGGATGGCATGAATAGTAGAAAACTTACTCGTTGGAGATTGCCCATTGATCAATGCCAGCAGATCATTAAGCCGGTCTACACCATCCCCATCAATAGCTGGGTGGAGACATTTATAAAGAAGAAATAAGCCCAAGAAAATCCAAATGGACTTTAATTTATTACTGTCAAATAGAGTGTGCCAGCTCGCCATAACTTATCGGTTACTAATTTTGGCGATTCGCAATACCCGAGACTACATGCCCAGTTGGCGCAACTGAAGCAGCAGCTTGGCAGTGGCCGGTTTGGTCGTCAAAAAAGAAATCAGGTTCAAATTCGCGTAAAAAATCACTTTTCGATAAGCCACCTAGAAACATTGCCTCATCAACTTCAATGCCCCAATCCATCAGCGTACGAATGGCTCGCTCATGTGCTGGCGCCGAGCGCGCGGTAACCAAGGCAGTGCGAATGCGCATACCCTTTTCACTAGATTGATTTTGCAGGCGATGAAGGGCTTCTAACAGTGGCTTAAAAGGACCCGGCGGTAAAGGCACGGAAACCTTTTTGCTTTCATGATCAACAAAAGCCTCTAAGCCTTTATTCTGAAATACTTGTTCGGCTTCATCGGAAAACAAAACGGCATCGCCGTCAAAGGCGATACGAATTTCATCGGGATGCGATTCAGCACTGGTATTAGATTCTGGATAGACGCGAGCGGCAGGAAAGCCTGCATCAATCGTGGCCCGCACATCATCTTCATTGGCAGATAAAAATAAATTGGCATGCAGTGAGCGTAAGTAATGATAAGGTGGACGCCCACGGGTGAAAACCCCGCGCTCTAAATGTAAGCCATGGTGGGCTGCTGAACGAAATACCCGTAAACCACTCACCGGATCATTGCGCGACAGGATAACAACTTCTACCCGTTGCTCTTCACCCGAATTAAAGGCCAATAATTTTTTTACCAAGGGAAAAGCGACGCCAGTGCGCGCAGGAATCGACAGTCTTTCCAGTTGTAGTTTCATATAAGCGCTGTCATCGGTGGACTCAAACAGATTGTTTTCTTCCTCAAAGTCAAACAAGGCGCGCGATGAAATGGCTACAACTAATTTTCCGGAGAGACTGTAGGCCATCTTATTATAAAAAGAGTTGATATGCGGGATTTTTACTTTCGTTCCAATGGGGATATCCCAGGGTAGTGAGAAAGTCTTGGAATGCTTTTTGATCTGTTTTTGGTACTTGAATACCGACCAAAATACGGCCATAGTCGGCTCCATGATTGCGGTAATGAAATAAGCTAATATTCCAGTTGGGCGCCATGCTGGTTAAAAACCGCATCAGTGCACCTGGCCTTTCTGGAAATTCAAAGCGGTACAGCAGCTCATCTTTGGCTAACGGTGAGTGCCCGCCGACCATATGACGTAAGTGCGACTTAGCTAACTCATCATTAGTAAGATCAATGGTGGCAAAGCCAGCTTGATTAAAGTGCTTAGCAATCGTCGTACTATCTTGCGCCTTCATAGTTGAAATACCCACAAATAGGTGGGCCTCACTTTGATCAGCAATGCGGTAATTAAATTCTGTCACATTGCGCTTGCCTAAAAGTTCACAGAAACGCTTAAATGAGCCACGTTCTTCGGGAATAGTCACAGCAAAAACAGCTTCGCGAAATTCACCAACATCAGCACGTTCAGCGACAAAACGCAAGCGACTAAAGTTCATATTTGCGCCGCAAGCAATTGCAACAAACGTTTTCTTTTTAATTTGCTTTTGGACGATATATTTTTTTAAACCTGCAATTGCTAAGGCGCCTGCAGGCTCAAGAATGCTCCGGGTGTCACTAAATACATCGTTAATCGCAGCACAAATTTCATCGGTATCAACGGTTACTATCTCATCAACTACCCGTTGGCAGATCCGAAATGTTTCTTTACCCACGAGTTTTACCGCTGTGCCATCTGAAAATAAGCCAACCTCTTTTAATTCCACGCGCCTGCCGGCTTTTAGTGAGCGTTTCATCGCATCTGAATCTTGCGCCTGTACGCCGATAATTTTTGTCTTTGGGTGCACAGCCTTGGTATATTCGCCGATTCCTGATATTAAACCGCCGCCACCAATAGCAACAAAAATCGCCTCAATGGGATCTTCGTATTGTTGAAAAATTTCTTGGGCAATTGTGCCTTGACCTGCAATTACATCGGGATCATCAAAAGGATGAACAAAAGTAAGGCCACGTTTTTTTTCTAGCACCTGTGCATGAGCATAAGCGTCGCTGTATGAGTCGCCACATAAAATCAACTCAACCCATGATTTGCCATGGGCCTTAACGGCATCAATCTTTACTTTTGGCGTGGTGATGGGCATCACAATCACGGCTTTGCATTTCATTTTGGCAGCAGCTAAAGCCACGCCTTGGGCATGATTGCCAGCTGAAGCAGCAATGACACCCCGTTTTAGTGCAGCAGGGGGTAAATGGGCCATTTTGTTGTAGGCCCCGCGTAATTTAAAGGAAAAAACGCTTTGATTATCTTCGCGTTTCAGTAAAACTCGGTTTCCTAGGCGTTGCGATAGCTGGGGTGCGAAATCGAGCTCAGTTTCGCGAGCGACATCATAGACCTTGGCGGCGAGAATTTTTTTTAGGTAGTTGGTTGCCATCTAATGAGCGTACCACGGATGGGTCTTAAGCCCTTATTTTGGAAGGGGTTACTACTTTTCACAAAATACTGACAGGATGGGCCCTTGCTCAATTAAAATATCCATTTATTGAAGTCTGTGCCATGAATGCTCCCCTCGCACTTAATCAGTTATTTGACGCTCAGCCCGAATGTTGTTTGAAGTGTTGAACCCTCTTGCTTGTATGGGCTATCACGTTTTGATGCAGATAGCGATACCAAAGCGGATTACATTGTGGTAGAAATAGCTGAACGCTTGTTAGGGCACAATTGGATGCAAGACTACGTGACGAAAGTTAATCTGGGCGGTATTGAAAGGGTATTGGTTTAATGATTCCAACAAATGTAGTGTTGCATCAGCAATCGAAGGTGTTAGAGCTCGCCTATGAAAACGGCAAGACCTATCGTTTGCCATTCGAGTTATTACGGGTCTTATCGCCCTCTGCGGAAGTGAGGGGCCATGGCCCTGGGCAGGAAACGCTGCAAACGGGCAAGCGGGCGGTATCAATTAGCAATATTGAGCCGGTTGGCCATTACGCCCTCAAGTTTACTTTTTCCGATGGCCATGATTCTGGTTTATATGCGTGGGATTTCCTCTTTCATTTAGCCGAGAATCAAGATGCTTTATGGACAGAACATTTGCAAAAATTAGCTAATGCGGGTGTTGACCGAGATGCCCCAATGGGGCAAAAAGGCCATAGCTGTAGCCATTAGTTAAAACCTCAGCACTAATAACCTTATTAATAACGATGTTGCCTTCTTAACTGCTAAGTCATGACAAAAACCCACTTTGGTTTTGAGGATGTTGAGGAAACCGAAAAAGCGACGAAGGTTGCCCAAGTGTTTCATTCCGTAGCGAATAAATACGACCTGATGAATGACTTTATGTCATTTGGTTTGCATCGAGTGTGGAAAAAATGGGCAATTGCGTGTGCGCAGGTGAAGCCGGGTCAAGTCGTTTTAGATATTGCGGGGGGTACCGGCGATTTGGCCGCCGCCTTTGCCCGCGCTGCAGGCTGGGGTAATAATCCTACAGCTCAAGTTTGGCTTAGTGATATTAATGCCTCAATGTTGGGCGCAGGGCGTGATCGGCTGCTTGATCAAGGTTTAATGCTGCCTTGCGTCCAATTTGATGCCGAAGCAATTCCGTTTCCGAGCAATTATTTTGACGTACTCAGCGTGGCCTTTGGTTTACGTAATATGACCCACAAAGAAGTGGCCCTAAGCGAAATGCTCAGGGTTATTAGGCCAGGGGGTAAGGTGCTAGTGCTAGAATTTTCACAGCCTGATCGTTTCTTGCAACCGTTGTATGATGCTTATTCTTTTAAAGTCCTGCCCTGGTTGGGAGAGAAAATTGCCAAAGATGCCGCGAGTTACCGCTATTTAGCTGAATCTATTCGCATGCATCCCAATGCAGAGACCTTAAAGACCATGATGTTGGGCTTGGGTTTCGATGCAGTGGAAACACATCGGTTTAGCGGCGGCATTGTTGCTTTACATATTGGGGTGAAATACTAAAACCCTTGCTTATTTAAGGAGAAATTAACATGAAAATGCGAAATCTAAAATTGATTTTTGGTGGTTTGGTTTTACTTTTTGCGTTCATGGGGCAAGTTGATGCAGCCCGTTTGGGAGGTGGCAGAACTATGGGACGAACCCCGAGTGCACCAATGCAGCGCCAAGCTACTCCAGCGCCAGCAGCCAAGCCGTCACAAGCCGCGCCAGCACCAACTCCAGCAGCCGCACCCACGGCTACGCCCAGTCGTTTCGGCGGATTTGGCGGAATTTTGGGTGGTTTGGCGGCCGGGCTTGGTCTAGGTTATTTATTTTCTCATTTAGGTATGGGTGAGATGGGTTCTGGAATTGCCTCCTTAATTACTGGCGTATTAATTGCCTTTTTAATTGGCATGGTGGCACTGTTTATTTTGCGTCGCTTTGTGCCCGCTTTTTCTAAATCCAATCCTGCTCCTGTCGGCGGCATGCAACGCGCTAGTTATGGCGCTGCTCCTCGGCAGCAAGAACCCACTTTTGCGCCTATGGCAAGCGCACCAGTTGTAGAAGCTCCTCTAGACGTACCCCCGGGTTTTGATGAATACAGTTTCTTGGAAAACGCCAAACAATACTTTATTAAATTGCAAAAAGCCTGGGATATTGGCGATTTACATTCTTTACGTGAATTTGCTACGCCAGAAATGTATGCAACCCTGCAACAAGATTTACAAGCCCGTTTTGAAGCCTCAAACCAAACCGACGTAGTTACTTTAGAGGCACGTCTCTTGGGAATGGAAACAGCAGCCGGTAGCTATTTATGCAGCGTGCAATTTTCAGGTTTAATTCGCGAACAAGTTGGCGCTTCCGCAAATTCATTTTCTGAAATTTGGAATTTATCGAAGCCAGTAGAAGGCCCAGGTGGTTGGGTCTTGGCGGGTATTCAGCAAGTTATTTAGTCATGGATAAATGGGCTTTTAGGCCTTCAGTTTGGAGCGCAAAAGCCCTATCCAAAGCAATTAACCACGTACTCAGCAAAGAGGCGTGGGCTCGTGCTGAATTAATGCGCCATACCGCTAAGCAAGTGAAGTTGAGCTTACCGGTGACGCAGGTGGCTTTCATGATTGACGATACGGGTTATGTTCAGGCGCTTGATGCAAGTGCTAACTTAGATAATTGCAATTTAACTTTAAGTGTTTCCCCTCAGGTTTTAGCAGAGGTGCTTGCCACGCAGGGCGAACTGCGTGAAAAAGCCTTTAAAGCCGTCAAAATAACTGGTGACGCTGACTTAGCTCAACTCATTGGGCGCCTAGCCGGTCAATTACGCTGGGAATATGAAGATGATTTAGCCCGCTTCATTGGCGATGCGCCGGCCCATTTTTTGGTGAAGCAGGTAAAACGGTTACATGCGGCTGGGCAATCTGCACGGCGTGATTTAATTGGGAACGTAGTTGAGTATCTCAGCGAAGAAAAGCAGGTACTCATCAAGCAAGCTGATTTTTCCCTACATAAGTCCGCTATCAATGAAACTCGCGATGCACTCGAACGGCTAGAAAAACGGATTCAGCGTTTACAGCAGGGAGCTAAGTAGATAGTGAGCCGCATTATCCGTATTAGTAAAATATTTTTCACCGCTTGGCGCTTTGGCTTATTACCGCTCCTACGCGATAGCCTTAAACCAGGCCTACGCCGTTCTTTGTTGAATGTTGTATGTTGGTTTTCGCCCAATGCTTTGCCGCGAGGCGCACGCATCCGTTTGACCCTCGAAGCACTAGGCCCGATTTTTGTAAAATTTGGGCAAGTACTTTCTACACGCCGCGATCTCTTGCCTGAAGATATTGCCGATGAATTAGCTAAATTACAAGATCAGGTTCCACCATTCTCTAACGCCAAATCGCGTGAAATTATTGAATTGGCTTTAGGGTGTCCGATCGAAGAAGTATTCATTAGCTTTGATGCAACTCCCGTGGCTAGCGCATCTGTGGCACAAGTGCATTACGGTGTATTGCGCGGCAATGAACAGCATCCCGAATGGCGTGATTATTTAGTCGCGGTTAAGGTATTGCGACCAGAAATATTGCCCATCATTGAAGGCGATATTGCTTTAATGTATGACCTTGCTAAGCTGATTGAACGGGCTTCAGAAGACGGTCGACGTTTAAAGCCGCGTGAGGTAGTTGCTGAGTTTGATACTTATTTGCATGATGAACTAGATCTCATGCGCGAAGCAGCAAACGCGAGTCAGTTACGCCGCTATTTTGCGAATTCGGATAAGTTAATGATTCCTGAAATGGTCTGGGATCTCTGTCACACCAATGTCATTGTGATGGAGCGCATGCATGGAATTTCGATTGGCAGAATGGACGAGTTACGTGCTGCTGGGGTCGATTTTAAAAAATTAGCAGTCGATGGTGTTGAAATATTTTTTACTCAGGTATTTCAATATGGTTTTTTCCATGCCGATATGCATCCAGGCAACATATTAATTAGTCTTGCGCCCGAAACATTCGGGCGTTACATTTCACTCGATTTTGGTATTGTCGGCACCTTAAGCCAATTTGATAAAAATTATTTAGCGCAAAACTTTTTAGCTTTTTTTAATCGCGATTATCGCCGTGTAGCAGAGCTGCATGTTGAATCAGGTTGGGTGCCAAGCGAAACCCGGATTGAAGATTTAGAAGGTGCTGTGCGAGCAGTGTGCGAACCTTATTTTGATCGACCCCTCAAAGACATTTCTTTAGGTATTGTATTGATGCGCTTATTTCAAACATCGCGGCGCTTTAAAGTTGAAATTCAACCCCAGCTAACACTTTTACAAAAAACCTTATTAAATGTTGAAGGCTTGGGCCGGCAGCTCGATCCAGACCTTGATTTATGGAAAACAGCTAAACCGATTTTAGAAAAATGGGTTAGTCAGCAACTGGGCTGGCGGGGTTTCCTTGAGGGCCTCAAGGAAGAAGTTCCTGGTTGGGCAAAATTATTGCCAACTTTGCCCCGCTTGTTAGCTGAGAGCCTAGCGCAGCGCCAACACCAAGATCGCAGTGTAGAGCTTGAAGTTCTCAAAACCCTGCTCGACGAACAGCGCCGTACCCGCCGATTGCTTACCGGTGCCATGCTTTTCTTGGGAGGATTTTTGGCCGGAGCATACCTCATCGCTCTGCAGTTACATTAATCCCCCACTGCAGCGCCCAAACCGTTAAAATCTTTGGTCGGGCATATTAATCAGATGAAAAAATACTTTATAGCTGGAATATTGGTGTGGATACCTATTGCGGTTACCGTTTGGGTAATCACATGGGGCCTAGGCCTGCTTGACGGCGTTTTTGGCTCAGTCATGCATGTAATTATTGCAGTTTTCCCCCGCCAATTTACCGCTGATCTTGAACATTTCCGTGCTTTACCTGGAGTTGGTGTGCTCATCGTGATATTGGTCATTATCTTCACTGGTCTGGTGGCGATTAGTTTCGCGGGTCAATGGTGGGTGCGGTTTTGGGATAAGCAAATGACCCGTATTCCTATTGTGCGCTCCATTTATCCGAGTGTGAAGCAAGTTTCCTCTACGCTATTTTCAGGGAGCGGACAAGCATTTCGTAAGGCATTATTGATCCGTTATCCCCACCCTAATTCTTGGGCGGTAGCATTCCAAATCGGGTCCCCAACAGAAGAGATTCAACAAAAATTAGGTGGAGATTATGTCAACGTATTTTTACCTACAACCCCAAACCCAACCTCTGGTTTTTTTATGATCATCCCACGTAGTGAGGCCATCGAATTAGATATGAATGTTGAAGAAGCGCTGAAATACATCGTTTCAATGGGTACCGTATCGCCAATTTCTGCTGCCAGTGGTTTAACTACCGCACAGCTTTCAAAGTCTTCTGATTCATAGGAAATAAGTATGTCGATGCGAAGCCACACCTGCGGACAAGTTACCGATGCGCTCATCGGCCAAGAAGTGACCTTGGCTGGCTGGGTTAATCGCCGCCGCGATCATGGGGGAGTCATTTTTATTGATTTAAGAGACCACCAAGGTTTTGTACAGGTTGTTTGCGACCCCGATAGGCCAGACATGTTTAAGCTGGCGGAGCAGGTGCGCAATGAGTTTTGTATACAAATTATTGGCAAGGTACGGGCGCGACCTGCCGGCACTGAAAATCTCGATTTGGCCAGCGGTAAAGTCGAAGTACTTTGTCATCAATTGCTTATTTTGAATGCCTCTGTCACGCCACCTTTTTTGTTGGACGATGAAAATCTTTCTGAAACCACTCGTTTAACTCACCGTGTTTTAGATTTACGTCGTCCACAGATGCAAAAGAATTTACGTTTACGTTACCAAGTCGCAATGGAAACACGGCGTTATCTTGATGCAGCGGGGTTTATTGATATTGAAACCCCTATGCTGACCAAAAGCACGCCTGAAGGCGCTCGCGATTATTTGGTGCCGTCACGGGTTCATGATGGACAATTTTTTGCTTTACCGCAATCTCCCCAGTTATTCAAACAATTACTGATGGTCGCGGGCTTTGATCGCTATTATCAAATTACTAAATGTTTCCGGGATGAAGATTTACGCGCTGATCGGCAACCCGAATTCACCCAAATTGATTGCGAAACTGCATTTTTAAATGAATTAGAAATTCGCGATTTATTTGAAAATATGATTCGGCATATTTTCAAAATTGTCATGCAAGTCGAGCTACCTAAGCCATTTCCCGTCATGCCTTACGCCGAGGGAATAGCTCGGTATGGCTCAGATAAGCCTGATTTACGAATTGCGCTGGAGTTTACCGAGTTGACGGATGTCATGAAAGACGTCGATTTCAAGGTATTTTCTGGCGCCGCCAACCAGGCAGATGGTCGCGTCGTCGCTTTATGTGTGCCAGGTGGAGCGCAAATAAGTCGTAGTGAAATTGACGATTACACCCAGTTTGTAAGCATTTATGGCGCCAAGGGTTTGGCATGGATTAAAGTGAACTCACGCGCGGAAGGCCGCAATGGCCTACAGTCTCCGATTGTAAAAAATTTACACGATGCCGCAATTAACGAAATTTTAAGTCGTACCAATGCACAAGACGGCGATATCATTTTCTTTGGTGCCGATAAAGCCAAAATAGTCAATGATGCTATTGGTAATTTGCGTTTGCGCATTGGCCACTCTACTTGGGGTAAAGAGCACGGTTTATTTACTGCGGGCTGGAAGCCGCTCTGGATAGTTGACTTCCCGATGTTCGACTACGATGAAGGCGATGCTCGTTGGGTTGCTTGTCATCACCCATTTACTAGCCCTAAAGATGAGCATCTTGCTCTCCTCGACAGTAATCCCGGCCAATGCCTCGCAAAAGCCTATGACATGGTTTTAAATGGCAGTGAAATTGGCGGTGGTTCAGTGCGTATTCACCAAGAGGCAGTGCAAAGTCAAGTTTTTCGTGCCTTAAAAATTGGCCCTGAAGAGGCCCAGTCTAAGTTTGGTTTCTTGCTTGATGCCCTACAGTATGGCGCGCCACCCCATGGTGGTATTGCATTCGGCCTCGATCGCATTGTTACGATGATGACTGGCGCGGAATCGATTCGGGATGTTATTGCCTTCCCTAAAACTCAACGGGCGCAATGCTTGCTTACTCAGGCGCCTAGCAGTGTTGATGAGCGTCAATTACGTGAATTACATATTCGCTTACGTCAGGTAAGCCCAGCAGGTTAATTTGAAAATACCAATTTCAGTATTGGTAGTTATTTACAATACTAGTGGCGATGTTTTACTAATTGAGCGCGCCGATCGTCATAATTTTTGGCAATCGGTAACTGGCAGTCTCGATGATCTGAATGAGTCACTAAGAGCTGCAGCAGAACGTGAAGTGTTTGAAGAGACAGGAATTCAAGTGGCAGCGTTGAACCCGACGGCATTACAAGATATGCATCACCAGCTTGAATATGAAATTTATCCCCAATGGCGTCATCGTTATGCTGCTGGAGTCACAAAAAATAGCGAGCATTGGTTTTCGCTTTTGGTACCCCAAGATTGCAGAATTACGCTGGCGCCCCAGGAGCACATTGCCTACGAATGGTTACCGCCGGAATTAGCAGCATCTAAATGTTTTTCAGAGAGCAATCGTTTGGCTATTAAGACCTTATTTAAGCAGGCGCCAATTTGAGCAGCGCAACCATTCAATGCGAGTAAGCCAGCCAATTCTGTTGAAGATAAACCGATGAGACCAGAATCCCACCATCATGGGGATACGCCCGTTATAGCAAAGGGTGTTAGCACAAAGCGCAGTGATTGGCGTGCCATCCGGGATTTATTGCCTTATCTTTTAGAGCATAAGACCCGCGTTATTTTAGCGTTGCTGTGTATGGTTGCCGCTAAGTTTGCCAACCTCGGCATTCCGATTTTGATGAAACGCTTAATCGATACACTGAATATCAAGATTAGCACTCCCGAAGCGCTCTTAGCAGTTCCGCTAGCATTAATTATTGCTTATGGTTTATTGCGGTTTTCGGCAGCCTTATTTAATGAGCTCAGAGAGGGATTATTCGCCCGGGTAACCCAAAATGCCGTTCGCAAAGTAGCCTTACAGGTCTTTGAGCACTTGCATGGACTAGCTTTAAGCTTTCATTTGGCCAGACAAACTGGAGGGGTGAGTCGCGATATTGAGCGCGGTACGCGCGGTATTCAATCGTTAATTTCTTATTCCTTGTACAGTATTTTACCAACCCTAATTGAGTTTGCGTTAGTGCTTGGCTATTTTGCATATAGCTACAACTATTGGTTTGCCGCGATAACACTGGTGGCCCTTATTTTGTATATTAGTTTTACGGTTTTGGTTACCGAATGGCGTACCCAATTTCGCCGCACGATGAATAAAATGGATTCGCGCGCCAATCAGAAAGCCATTGATTCACTACTCAATTTTGAAACCGTTAAATATTTTGGTAATGAGCGATTTGAGGCGCAACGTTACGATGAAAATTTATTGCGTTATCAAACTGCAGCAATTCAATCGCAAAAATCGTTGGCCCTACTTAACTTAGGGCAACAAAGCATTATTGGCGTTGGCTTAGTGTTTATCTTATGGCGCGCTACATTAGGCGTTATTGATGGCACGATGACTTTAGGCGATTTGGTTTTAGTCAATACCTTGATGATTCAGCTCTATATACCGCTGAATTTCTTGGGGGTTATTTATCGTGAAATTAAACAAGCGCTTACCGATATGGATCGCATGTTTTCTTTACTAGATACCGAAAAAGAAATCGCCGATATTCCAGGCGCTAAACCGCTTGTCATCAATAACTATGCTACCGGTCCAACTGTCCAATTTGAACATGTTTCATTTAGTTATGAGGCGCGGCGAGAAATCTTACATGATGTGAGCTTTACTATTCCTGCGGGTACCATTACGGCAATTGTTGGCCAAAGTGGCGCTGGTAAAAGTACGATTGCACGGTTGTTATTTCGTTTCTATGATGTGCAGGCCGGTAAAATTTTAATTGATGATCAAAATATTCAATTAGTACAGCAAACTAGTTTACGGAAAGCGATTGGTATCGTGCCGCAAGATACCGTTTTATTTAATGACACCATTGCCTACAACATTGCCTATGGCAGGCCTGATGCGAGTATTGTTGAGGTTCGTGATGCGGCTCGTGCAGCGCAAATTGATAGCTTAATCGAACGTTTGCCCGATGGTTTTAAAACTCAGGTTGGCGAGCGTGGTTTAAAGTTGTCCGGCGGTGAAAAACAACGCGTCGCTATTGCGCGTACCCTACTAAAACAGCCAGCCATGTTGCTATTCGATGAAGCAACGTCAGCGCTTGATTCTAAAACTGAGCGCGCCCTTCAAGAAGAAATGTTAGGTTTAGCACGCAATCGCACGACTTTAATTATTGCGCATCGTCTTTCAACTATCGTACATGCCGATCAAATTTTAGTCATGGATCAAGGGCGGATTATTGAGCGTGGTACGCATCTTGAATTAGTGGAGTTCAACGGCAAATATGCGGAAATGTGGCAAATGCAAGAGCGCAGTGAAAATACTGTGCCCGCTCACTAACTAAGCGCAGCTGCTAGTCATTGTTTAGAATTAGTAAATGAGTCCTAATACCCCAGCGATTTTGCAGCAAGCCTTTGTGGCTGCCTTACAACTAGCAGAACCACGCCATATTATGGCCAATTGTTTACAGCAAATTTTTCCTGCAGGGACAGAGCCACAAGGCCGCTGCTTGGTAGTGGGTGCAGGAAAGGCAAGCGCTGCAATGGCAAGCGCCTTAGAGGCATATGCTGTCTCCAACTGGCCAAAGGCCCAGCTGGAGGGGCTCGTTTTAACGCGTTATGGGCATGGTGCGCCAACCCAAGCGATCCGTATTGTTGAAGCTGGACACCCAGTGCCTGATCAAGCAGGCATGGATGGGGCAATTGAAATTTTGCGGCGGGTGCAAGAACTGCAGGCAGGCGAAACACTCATCGTGCTGGTTTCTGGCGGCGGCTCGAGCCTTCTTACTTTGCCCCAAAGTGGTATCAGCATGGCCGATATGCGCCAAACTACCGAAGCCTTATTACGTAGTGGCGCACCGATCGAAGAGATGAATATTGTGCGCAAACATCTTTCGGCTATTTTGGGCGGAAACTTAGCGCGTAGTGCGATGGCGCGTGGCGCACGGGTAGAGGCTTTATTAATTTCCGATGTTACTGGCGACCATCCTGCGGATATTGCTAGCGGACCTTGTGCAGCCGATTACTCGAGTTATGACAATGCCTTAGCAATTCTGGCTAAATACAATTTGGATGCGAGCAATTTACCGGCGAGTGTTTTACAACACCTGCAAGATGGTCGGGATGGCAAGATACCTGAAACTTTAAAAGAGGTCGATTTAGTTGGGGCGCAAGTCCGTAATCATGTCATTGCAACTGCGCGCCAAAGCTTGCAAGCCGCTGCCAACTTCATCGCAAGCCAAGGCTATACCCCCATTGTTTTAGGAGATACGATTACTGGTGAAGCACATGATGTGGCTTTAGTTCATGCCGCTATTGCACGCGAAATTATTCTTCATCAACAATGGGCCAAGTTACCAGTAGCGCTTATTTCCGGTGGCGAATGTACCGTCACTATTCCGGCTGAGATGAAAGGTCGTGGGGGGCGGTGCAGTGAATTTCTCTTAGCCCTTTTTGCAGCAACCAGCGATTTACCCAATATTTCTGCTTTAGCAGCAGATACCGACGGTATTGATGGTAGCGAATTCAATGCGGGCGCCTGGTTTACACCCGGGGTACGTAAGCTAGCGAAAGAGCGTAATTTGAATCCCACTGCATTTTTAATGCAGCACGATTGTTATGGTTTTTTTGCAGAATTGAATGCTTTAGTAGATACTGGTCCTACACTCACCAATGTAAATGATTTCCGTATTATTTTGTTAGAAAAAAATTAAGTCCATGCCACTAAATTCGCTTAGCTCACTTAGTATGGTGAAACCAGACGATTGGCATTTACATATTCGTGACGGTGCGGTACTTAAGGATGTGTTATCACATACGGTTAAGCAATTTGCGCGGGCGGTGATCATGCCTAATTTGCAACCGCCCATTACGACTGTAGCTCTGGCCCAAGCCTATCGTGAGCGCATCGAGTTGCAATTAAAGCAACTAATGCCCGCACAATTTACGCCACTAATGACTTTATATCTTACTGACAATACACCTGGTGCAGAAGTTCAAAAGGCGCAAGATGCTGGTATTGTCGGTATCAAGTTATATCCTGCTGGCGCGACTACCAATAGCGATTCTGGGGTGAGCAATATAAAACACTGCAGTGCTGTTCTTGAGGCAATGCAAAAAGCCAATTTGCCTTTATTAATCCATGGCGAAACAACCGACCCAGCTGTTGATGTGTTTGATCGGGAGGCAGTTTTCATTGACCGCACGCTTGAACCATTGCGGCGTGATTATCCTGAACTGCGTATTGTCTTTGAACACATCACTACGATGCAGGCTGCTCAATATGTGCGCGATGCACATACGGCAAATAAAAATACCTTGGGCGCCACTATTACTCCCCAACATTTATTGATGAATCGCAACGCCATTTTTGCCGGGGGGATTCGCCCCCATCATTATTGTTTACCAGTCTTAAAACGCGAAGAACATCGCCTAGCATTGCTTGAGATGGCAACCAGTGGTAATGCGCGTTTCTTTTTAGGTACTGATAGCGCCCCACATCCAAAAGGCCTGAAAGAAAGTGCCTGTGGTTGTGCCGGATGCTTTAGCGCTTTTAATGCATTGGGTTTATATGCCGAAGCCTTTGAATCGGTTGGGCGGCTTGATCGACTTGAGGCATTTGCGAGTTTTTATGGCGCCGATTTCTATGGTTTACCGCGAAATACTGAAATCATCCATTTGCAAAAGCAAGCTCAACCAGTACCAAGTGAACTACCTTTGGGTGATACCACTATCGTGCCCCTGCGCGCAGGTGGAACCATTTCTTGGTCGCTTCAGTAATCTCCGTAGTTCGCTCCCAACTAAATTCTGGGGACTGCGTTAGACTTCAAGCGCAGAGTCAATTAGGCAATCGCCGCCTCTTTTAAAGGAGGGGGAGGAAAGTCCGGACTCCATAGGGAAAGGTGTTGGCTAACAGCCATCCACGGCGACGTGCGGAATAGGGCCACAGAGACGAGCGTATTTAGTTACGGTGAAACGCGGTAACCTCCACCTGGAGCAATCCCAAGTAAGCAGACGGTGAGGCTTCCCGCTGAGTCTGCGGGTAGGGAGCTTGAGCCGTCAGGTAACTGCCGGCC
>Ga0214164_1001012_pt1 | contig 16904 bp, 11 predicted proteins | sample TroBogepilimnion_13_FD_153003 | JGI IMG/M metagenome (GOLD analysis project Ga0214164, IMG submission 153003) | Freshwater microbial communities from Trout Bog Lake, WI - Practice 03JUN2009 epilimnion v4 | ecosystem: Environmental > Aquatic > Freshwater > Lake > Epilimnion/Euphotic zone ...
ATCCGTTACCGAATGGCGAAACGTTTATACGATAAACGATTTAGAAAAGGCGCCATATGATAGCGAACGTAATAAAGAATTTCATACTTCTGATCCTGTAAAAGACAAATGGCGTGGACCACAAGAAGGTAAATACCTTCAATTAATGTTGTCAGGAATGAAGCCTGTTAGTGTACTCGATCTCCTGCAGGATAAACAACGTTTTACACCGTATATTAAAAGTGGCAAGTTAATTAAAGCGGGAACCTTAAGAAAGGATGAGTGGATAGTTACGTTGCCAGGAGAAGAGTGGCGAGCAAAACAATTACAAAAAATATGGCCTCGACTTAAAAAAGCAAGAGAGACAACCCAACCTTCAGCAGTAATAGGAAAATTACATGCTAAGATTGGAATGCTATTAGGTATACCCAAAGAAGCAGTAAGAGCGTTTGTAAATCAATTTCTTGGGTAGAACGATAACACAGTCACATGAGTTCATATTGACATTCTGATTCAATCCTGTATACTTAAAGAAAACGAGATAAAACAATGATAGTAGGAATTTGCGGTTGGATTGGATCTGGCAAGGATACTATTGCCGATTATTTGGTCAATGTACATCAGTTTCGCAGAGATAGTTTTGCCAGCACACTTAAGTCTGCTGTAGCAGAAGTATTCGGTTGGGATCGTGAAATGCTTGAGGGTAGAACCAAAGAAGCCCGTGAGCAGCGTGAAAAAGTGGACACTTGGTGGGCAGAAAGATTAGGTATGCCCCATCTTACTCCCCGTTGGGTTCTACAGTATTGGGGCACAGAAGTTTGCCGTCAAGGGTTTCACAACGATATTTGGATCGCATCATTAGAAAATAAGTTGCGTAACAGAAAGGGCAATACTGTTATTACAGATTGCAGATTCCCAAATGAAATCGACATTATTCGCAAGCAGGGAGGCAAAGTTGTTTGGGTACAGCGCGGCCCACTGCCCGAATGGTACAATACTGCTGTAAAAGAAAACACTACAGACTTGTACGATCAATGGATACTAGAAGATCACAAAGAACTTATGAGTCAAAAGTATCCCAGTGTTCATGCTAGCGAATGGTCTTGGGTAGGGTCTGAGTTTGATTATGTGATCAGTAATAATGGGTCGCTTCAAGACTTGTATGAAGCAATAGAAAAACAACTAATAGTCAATTTGTAAATCGCCGCGCTTCCAAGTTAGTTCTTTACGCTTTACAACTTCTACACAATTTAAGCATATAGTTCTAAGATTAGACAGGCTTATATTCTTTAAGTTCCCGTCTATGTGAAATACCGTCATTTGTGTGGGATACAAACTTTTAAAGCCGCAACTGTCACATGCGGCTTTTTTCTTATAGCCACTTTTTTCCCAATTTGGGGTTTTGGCTTTCTTCACCTTTTTGCTACCGCATTGATCACAGATGCTTCTGTAATGAGTTACTCCGGCTCTTTTATAGTTGATTGCCCGGGGATTTTTGTTACAGATAGAGCAAATAGGTCTTATCATACTAATATTTATCTAGTTTACCTTCGAAGGTCTACCATTACCGTCTTTTTATAATAAAAACATAAATAATATTAAGCAATCAGGTTGTAAACCTCAAAATATTACACAAGGAATCTTAACATGGCATTAGTATCACCAGGCGTACAGGTTAGTATTGTTGATGAATCGCAGTATCTTTCAGGCGCCACAAACTCAGTACCGTTCGTATTGCTAGCAACAGCAGCAAATAAGACGAACCCAAATTCACCAGGAACAGTTGCAGTAGGAACTATTCCAGCAAATGCTAATAAACTAACATTAGTCACAAGTCAGACAGACTTGATCTCAATGTTTGGTAACCCATTCTTCTACAATACTACGAATGGTACTCCAATCAACGGATACGAACTAAACGAGTATGGTTTGTTAGCGGCTTATTACGCATTAGGCTTAACTAATCAAATTTATGTGTTAAGAGCAGGAATCGACTTAGCATCACTAATCGGTTCAGTTGGTCGCCCACTAGGTAACCCTGCTAATGGGTCATGGTGGTTAAACACTACTAATTCAACTTGGGGTATGTATGAATTCGATGCTGTAACTGGCACATTTAATGTTCAGTCACCAATCGTAATTAATTCGGATGATTACAGTTCTTATGTAGATAATGGTTTCCCTGTATCATCTCTTGGCACAATTGGTAGTTACGCTGTAATTGCTACTCCTATTCTTGACGGTTACGGTAATCCAGTGGGCCCCGGTGATTCAGCAGGACAACAATTCTTCTATAAGAATGCTTCTAACGATTGGGTAGCACTAGGTTCTATGGATTGGCTAATGTCAGTCCCAGCAGTCACTAGCACAAACTCAAATCCAACGCTAACTGCAGGTGATACATTCTATATCAACTTGAATAGCCCATCAAATAACGGTACTACTGGTAGAGCTCTTATTACAGTTCCAACTTCGCCAAACAATACTGTTGCAGGAGTCGCTGGACAAATCAACACATTGGGTTGGGGAGGTTTAACAGCGGGTGTAGTAGATGGCAGATTGAGCATATATTCTGCTCAACCAAGTGAATCTGGTGTTTATTCTGTTACTATTGCAGCAGGTTCAGGCACTGTATTATCAGCAATGGGTTTGACTGCCGGCTCTTACCAACAACCGCAGTTTGTATATGGCACATCTGCTCAACAACCACTATGGCAAGCAGGTCAAACAAATCCTGCCCCATCTGGTTCAGTATGGGTTAAGGTTGGTTCTGCTGGCAATGGCTTGCTTCCATCAGTAAGTCAATGGAATAGCACTACACTATCCTGGAAGTCAAAAGTTGTAACAATGGCTTCAAGTGACTGGTCGGCTGACGCTGCACTAGACTCAACAGGTGGTGCTGCAATTCCAGCAGGAACTGTTTATGCTCAGTATAATTATGCTGGTGTAGATACAGGAAACAATGTTTCAGATAGCACTACACAGTCTCCTGTTTATCTTTGGACTAAATCTGCTCAGGGTGAAACAATCGCAACTGGTACTACGTCAGATCCTGCATTTAATTCAGGACCATACACTGCAAACATCTATGTGTCTGTACCATCAAGTACAGCACTTAGTGGTCCATACACAATGACATTGGATGATAGTTCAAGCGCATCTGATTTCATTGTTGCTTGGTATGCATCAGGAGTTCCTTACACATCAGTAAGCGTAAACTCAACAGGAGCATTAGTAATTGCACACACAGCAGGTGGTGTGATCATTGTTGATGACACTAACTATACTACTGGCTTGTCGAATGGTTTGATGAGTACAGCGGGCTTTGTTGCTGGTACTACTACTAATGTAAAGAATGGTTTCTCACCAACTCCTGAGTTCACTCCTACAGGCACAGGTGGTAGTGGTACTGGATTAAGCGTCAATGTACAAAATGTATATGGTCAATACATTGTTGACAATACTGCCTTTGCTAACGCAGGTACAGGTTATGTTGTAGATGATACTGTAACATTCTCTGGCAGTGCTTTAGGTGGTAATCACCCAGCAAATGACTTAGCAGTTCTAGTAACTAGCGTAGATGGTTCAGGCCATGTTACATCAGTACAATTCGTATCAGGTAGTGCAGCAATGGGTTACACTACTCAGATCAGTAATTGGGTACAATTATACCCAGAGTACACTGCAAGTTTAGGTGCCCCATTCCAAGCGCCTGCTAATGGTACACCTTGGTACTACAGCGACCCAACTCAAGTAGATATCATGGTTAACACTTCAGGTGGTTGGGTAGGTTACAAGAACACTAACTACAGCAGTGCTGGTTTCCCAATCTCAGGCAGCAATTCTACTGATCCAAACGGTCCAATCATTGCTTACTCATCACCAACTACTCAAAGTGATGGTACTTCACTGGTATACGGCGATCTTTGGATCAATACTTCTGATTTGAATAACTATCCACTAGTTAATCGCTGGCAGAATATGGGCGGTATGGATCAATGGGTATTAATTGATAATACCGATAGCATCAACTCAATGGGTATTATCTTCCAAGACGCTCGTTGGGCTACTAACAACGATACAAATCCTGCAACTGATCCAATCCCAACTATTCAGTCTCTATTAACTAGTGACTACTTAGATTTGGATGCTCCATCACCAGACTTGTACCCAGTAGGTATGTTGTTATGGAACACTAGACGCTCAGGTTATAATGTAAAATCATATGTTGTTAACTATTTCAATGCTAATACATTCCCTGATCAGTCATTACCAACACAAACTGATGCTTGGGTAACACAAAGTGGCAACATGGAAAATGGTGCTCCTTATATGGGAAGTAAAGCACAACGTGCAATGGTTGTCAAGTCATTACGTGCTGCAATTGAAACTAATGTAGACATTAGAGATGAAGACAACTTCTTCAACTTGCAGGCTTGCCCAAATTATCCTGAATTGCAACCAGACATGATCGTGCTTAATGCTGATCGCGGCGACACAAGTTACATCTTAGGTGATACTCCAATGACTTTACCTAACGATGCAACAGCAATCGTTGACTGGGCAAACAATACAGCAGGTGCAGCATCAACAGGATTAGAAGGTCTTGTAACAAGAAACACTTATCTTGGCTTGTTCTATCCATCGGGTCTATCAGTAGACTTAGCAGGCAACCAAGTTGCAGTACCCCCATCACACATGATGTTAAGTACATTCTTGTATAATGACCAAGTGGCTTATCCTTGGTTAGCGGCTGCAGGTACTCGCAGAGGTATCATTACTAATGCTACTTCGATTGGTTATGTAAATGTACAAACAGGTGCATTTGTGTCAATCAAGACAAGTCAGGGTATTCGTGACGTTCTATACGAAAACGAAATTAATCCATTAGTATTCTTCACAGGTCAGGGCTTGCTCAACTATGGTAATATAACAAGTTATCAGTCAAACAGCGCATTGAATAGAACAAACGTTGCAAGATTGATTTGCTATATTCGCAGACAGTTGACTATTGCTGCTAGACCGTTCGTGTTTGAACCTAATGACAGCATTACAAGAAAAGCAATTTCAGGCGTTATTCAGTCATTCTTTGTTGACTTAGTAGCAAAGCGTGGTATCTATGACTACTTGGTAGTTTGCGATAGTTCGAATAACACACCTGCTAGAATCGATGCTAACGAGTTGTGGGTAGACTGTGCAATTGAGCCTGTTAAGGCTGCTGAGTTTATCTATATCCCAGTTCGCGTCTTGGCAACAGGTACGTTAGGACACAATTTAGGACAGTAAAAGAGAAAATAGTTCGGGCACTACGCAAGTAGTGCCTAGACTAAATACAATATCAGGAGAACAAAAGATGAGTTTGGAATATTATGTTTACGCATACGTTAGAGTAGACGGAACTCCATACTACATCGGTAAAGGTAAAAATGCCAGAGCCTTCGTTAAGAGTAAAAAAGAAGTTAAGCCTCCAAAAGACAAAAATAGAATTGTCATAGTCGAGCGAAACTTAACGAATGTTGGATCATTAGCGATAGAGCGTAAATTAATCAGATGGTATGGAAGAAAAGACCTAGGTACTGGAATTCTACGCAATAAAACAGACGGTGGTGATGGAGCATTAGGATTAAAACGAACTCTAGTGCAGTCACTGGAGCAAAGCAAACGTCAAATAGGAAAAAAAATAAAGAAACATTCTTCTGAGAAAAATGCGGAAAAGAGTTTACGGCAAGTAGGGAAGAAACAAACAATAGAGCATGTTCAAAGAAGAGTGTCAACTTTGCGAGGTGTAGCCCTCAAGAAAGAACATTGTAAGAAAATTAGAGATGCTAAAATAGGAATTACTAGATCAGCTGAATCACGTAAAAAACAAAGCATAACTATAACCGGGAGAAAAAGACCAAACCATGCGGCTGCATTGTTAGGAAAACCTCGATCTGCAATACAATGTCCGCACTGTAATTTCATAGGCGGAATAAATAATATGAGTAGATGGCATTTCAATAATTGCAAATACTCATCACAATCAATAACAGGAGATATTTAATATGGCCATCGCTAGCCAATCGTTGTTTAACATGACAGTCGCAGGAGATAACTCAGGCGGCAACCAAGGCTTGTTAATGCCTAAACTTCAATTTAGATTTAGAGTAAACTTTATCAATCTTGGGTTAGGCAATGACGGGCTATCTTTGACAAAGCAAGTAATGGAATGTGCAAGACCTAACTTGACATTTGATGAAATCACATTAAACGTTTATAACTCACGCATCTATCTTGCTGGTAAGCATTCATGGAGCGAGTTGCAGATGACTATCAGAGACGATGCTTCAGGTACAGTATCTCAGGCTATAGGCGATCAGTTGCAAAAGCAAATGAACTTTGTTGAGCAAGCATCAGCCGCTGCAGGTCAAGATTACAAGTTTGAAACAAACATTCAGATTCTTGACGGTGGTAACGGTGTTTATGCTCCAGTAGTCTTAGAAGAATGGCAACTTTATGGGTGCTTCATCAAGACAGCAAACTATCAGTCATTAAACTATGCCACAAGCGAAGCAGTTACAATTCAGTTAACACTACGTTATGATAACGCGGTACAACTTGAAAATGGCGTACTTGCAGGTGTTGGTACACCGGCTGTTGGCAGAATCCCTGCAAACTTACAGGATTCGGCAACTGGTATCGGTTCGTTTCAGTAATAAATGAGAAAATCCTATTCACGCTAACCACGTGAATAGGATTCTACTAATATGGCAATAGGAAATAAAGGTCAAGCATTAGAAGAGTTTCAGAACCAACTTGTAGATATCGACAGTGGGTCTAAAACTAAACAAACATTAGGAGCCATATTAGCTGATTTTAGACATGCTTCTAAAATCTTTGGTAGCAATGCATTTGCTAACGCTCCTAAAAACAAGTTCTTATTTCACGTATACTTTGATATAAATCCAGCAGCATATGTACCTATTAAACCTGAAGAATCAAGTCTTATAGGTATATTGGTAAGAGATGTTAAACTTCCTAGTTATACATTTACTACCCATCAATTAAATCAGTACAACAGAAAGCGAATAGTACAAACTAAGATAAAATATGATCCTGTGAACTTTACGTTCCACGATGATATGAGCAATATTATTGCTAAAATGTGGGCTGCATATTATACTTACTATTATGCTGATGGTTCTCAACCAGCAGTTCTTTTCAGCGGTAATTCAAATAATGCAACTTCTGCTGTATTGGCTCCGCCTTCTGGTGGACAAACTCAAGTATCCACGCTAACAAATTATCAACTTAGAACACAGTATGTTCCTTCTACAGCATTGCCTAATCCTAACAATTGGGGATACATAGGCGATACTAATACTCCATCAGCAACTGATTACGCAAAAGCACCATTTTTCAACAACATAACTATATTTGGTTTAATGCGACATGATTTCTTAGCATATACTTTAATCAACCCCGTAATCACACAATTCTCCCACGATTCATACAACTACGATGAAGGCAATGGTGTGATGAAAAATACTATGGCTATAGACTACGAAACTGTAGTCTACAATGAAGGTCAATTAGATGGTCTTAAACCTAGTAACATTGTTACTGGGTTTGGACAAAATGATACATATGACCTTGTACCTAGCCCGATCACTATACCAAAAACAGAAGGCTACGTAGTAACCGATCAAGGTGTAGTACCTGGTACTTCAGGTGGAATGGTAGAATCATTAAGAAGACCCTCAGTAGAAAATCCTAATCCAAACTTTGGACCTACAACGACTAGTTATTCACTTCCAGATGTGCCTTTTCTAGATTCAGCCGATGAAATCAACGCTCAACTACAAAACGCAGAAGAAAATACTGATAACGGGACTAGAAATATGCCTTTTGCTATTCCTTCTCCTAGTACAAGTCCGGGCCCCGCAGGATTGGCTTCTGCTTTAACTATTGGACCAGATGGCTACCCGGTGTTTACACAACCGGTAAATATATTTGGTGGCTTAAATGGGAATATTAATAGTATACTTTATAACAGTGGTCAAGCAGGAGCGCCTCAAACTGCCGGGGTTCAGGTGACAGGTGTTAACCATTCTAATTTTAAATCAGAGCCAGCAGGAACTTATGCAGGTTCTAGTGGAGGAAGTGGTACTGCTGACTGGTAAGGCTGCATAAATAACTATATGGCAATCACAATAGACAATCGCGCATTATCCGCAGACAGAACTGTAAGAATATTCGATTCTTTTTACAGTAACCAATTAGTAGTTCCATTCAATGAATTTGATATGGTTAACAGTTATTTCTTGAATGTATGCTCTACTGTTTCAATAGCAAAGAATTTTACATATCTATTCTTCTTAATATCACAAAAGACTAATATTCCTGTTTTTAATTTACTACAAGCAATCAGTACTGGTAGTACAACTAAAGAACAAGGATTACTTAAGATGAATAGTTTAGTTTGTTATTACTTAAACAGTTTTAAGGCTAAAACTTCACTATACGGAATAAGCGTTATTCCACAGCCAAATCAAAACGCAGCAAGAAATGTAGTGCAATAATATGCCTAGATATGCACAAGCCTTTTTTACTCCTAAAAACCCACACAAATATGTAGGTACGCACAAACCTTACTACCGTTCGGGCTGGGAGTTAAGTTTCATGATGTTTTGTGACAGTCATGACAAAGTATTGCAGTGGGCTAGTGAGGCTATCAAAATCCCTTATAAAAATCCATTTACGGGAAAAGGTACAATATATGTGCCTGACTTCTTTGTACTATACGAAACAGTAGGCGGAAAGCAAGTTGCAGAAATTGTAGAAATAAAACCTAAAAAGCAAAGCATCATAGAAAGCAAAGTTACTAATGCTAGAGACAGGGCAGTAGTAGCATTAAATCATGTTAAATGGGCTGCTGCAAAAGCATTTTGTAATCAAAAAGGGTTAACTTTTAGAGTAGTCACGGAAGACGACCTGTTTTACAAATCAAAAAGTAAATAACAATCTTACCCGATTAAATACTCTATGAACCGAAAACTAGAAGAATTGTTCAATATTGGCCCTAGCGCAGAGAGTGTAGAAATGCCTATACTTGAACAACCTGAAGAAATCACTACTGAAGCACTCAACAATTTAGAAAAGATTGAAAATGCACTGCCCCAAGTTCGTGGCTTAGAACTGTCCGACATTGAAATGGACGAGTTAGCCAACATAGCAACTTCTAGTTATAAAGACTTAATGGATCTTGGTATGCAAGTTGACAGTAGATTTAGCAGCGAGATATTTGGCGTAGCAAGTAATTTGCTAGGACACGCTATCACAGCAAAAACTGCCAAAATAAACAAAAAACTAAAGACTATCGAGTTACAGCTTAAAAAAGCCGCGCTAGATCAGAAAATGGCTACTAAAAACGAAGAAATTGACACTACCCCTGTAGGCGAGGGCAAGAAGTTAGACCGCAACGAATTGCTTAAAATGCTGAACGGTAAAAATCAAGATCAATGATAAATATAGTATAGGGAATCTAATATGAAAAGTTTAAAACATTATATAATGGAATCGGTGCACAGCTACGATTACACTATCAAAATCGCTGGGGACGTTACGGATAACTTCTTAGAGTTATTCATGTTTAACTTGAACAAATTCGACCCAGTGAACATTAGTAAGCCAACTCATACACCTATTCAAAAGTCACCATATGGTTTTCCTGATTTGGAAAATCAAAAAGTTTGCATCATTAAAGCCAAGTTTAGATATCCTGCAACTGAGCCAATGGTTCAGCAGATGGCCCAACTATTAGGTCACAACATCAACATGGTTCGTATGGTAGATACGAAGTATGATGACAGCATTGATCATGAATCAGAATTGTACTCAAATCAAATGAAGCACAGCCCAGTACTTACCCATGAAAAAATGGAAGACAATGGCAAAGAAGCAAGCAAAGCGTATGCTAACTCATACTTAGACAGCATCAAAGATCAGTCTAAAGATGACAAGATTAAAATGACATATGACGGTAAAGAAACTAAAGCCGCGTTCGATCCATTCAAGCCATACTTGAGCGACGAAAAACTAGGCGCCAAGAGTCCAATGACTAACATTACTAGACCAGCAAAGCCAAAAACTGGCGCAATGGCATAAGGGATTATACAATGGACATGAAAAAAATGTTGGCTACACTTTCTAAAGTGCAAGCAAAGAAACCTATCAAAGAAACTAACGCTACTCCTAAAGCGGGAAAGAAAGTTATCAAAGAATCTTCATTGAAAGACATATTTAACCAATTAAGCGAAACCGTACAACCTGGTCAAAAACCACTACCTGTATTAGATCCTAAAAATCAAAAAGCAGGTATGGGGTTTGTTACAAGCAGCGATCCTGGAATACAAAATATATTAAAGAATTTAGATCCTAAAGATGTTCAAATCGTTCAGGCGCCGGGCACACAACCAACACAGAATCAACAAAATCAGCAGAAACAGAACCAACAGAGTAATACACAGGCTACCGGTCCTTCTGCTACATCACAATCTAATCAACAGCAAGGGACTCAAACTATGAGTGAAGATAATTTAGATGAAAAATGGGCAGGTGGTGCAGATGTGCAGCACACCGGACAGTATTCTGGTAAGACTGTTGAACAGTTAAAGTCAATGCTTGCTAAATTAAAGAAGTCAGGCCCACATGATAAGAATAGCAAAGAAGCAAAGAAAATGCGTCAAATCAACTTTGCCTTGCGCGCCAAAGGTGGTTGGAAGAAGGGCGAAGGTGCTGCTGTTAGAGAAAGTGAGCAATTAGACGAACTAGAAGTTGACACACTGAACAGAGCCTCTCAAGAAAGAGAAAAGCAAGCAAAAGCATTGCCACGTGGAAGAGAATATGATCAAGCGCGTGATGAATTAAGAGATAAGGCTAGTAAATTAGCTACTCATGCTGCTAAGACGGGTGTAAGAAAAGAAAAATTAGCAAATATGTGGCAAGAGGTAAAACGCCTTATCGACGCCGGCATATCTCCTGCTACTGCTAGAAAAATGGGCGTTCTGCCAGAAATTGTAGCAGCACTGGATAAGGAATATAGCGGTTATTGGCAAGGTAGTATTAATGGACCTGATCTTCATCAAACACCAATGGCACACTTGCCAAGTGCGTATCCTTCTGACTACAGAAATAAAGCTACAGGTAGAGGTATGAAAAAGCCAAAGCCTGCTGCTAGAAGAGACCCTCGAATGGGCATCATACCCACTCGAAATATGGTTGGGGCTACGCCTGTTGACGAAGCCCGTGGCATAGAAGGCATGAAGAGAAAATATGTCCCTGGTTATGGAAAAAAGGTAGCTAGAGATAGAGCAGATAATCTTGACTATTGGTCGGATCAAATGCAAGCACAACATAACGACGCAATGCAAGGCATAGATATGGATATACCAATTGGGGTAAGTCCACCGAGAAACATCTCTGCTAAACGACAAATAGACTATCGCACTAAAAAATTGTTTCCTTTTGATGCAAGACTTGATAAACCCGACGCTGATAGTTACGAACGAGACATTAAACAAATCAAAAAAGCAGCCCGTAAGTATAGAAAGATTGCTACAACAGAAGCAGAAATTCCACACACTGGTGGACCAGATGTTAATGGTGCTGGATTAGGTGCTGGTCGCAGTCAGACTACATTAGAAGCAGAATCCCCACAACAAGCAGGTGTATCAGGCACCAGAAGAGGAGGAATGGGTATGGGAAGAAGTATGACTACTCTTGAAAGCCGTGCAAAGGCAGATAATAAAGCTGAGAAAGCCGGCAAGAAAGTTACTAAAGATTTAGAGTACGATATGCACCACAAAGGTAAGGATGACAATAAAGCTGAAAAGGCTGGTAAGAAAGTCACCAAAGACATTGAGTACGATGAAAAGAAAAAAACAAAGAAAAAGAAAATGAAAAAGAAGAAGTTAAAAGAAAGCTACGAAAACAAATTAAAAGCTGCTCACCATATGGGTAAAGCTCATGCGTTAGCTAAGCACGGTTACAGCAGTATGTTCGATGAAGGCTCAGAAGAACACCATATGTACCACGAAGGTTACAAGGCAGGCTTGGATGAATGCTATGGTAAGATGATGCCAATTCACGGCTTAGTACATGGTGTTCATGATGAAATGGACGAATCACATGTAGTAGACGACATGGCCAGCTTTGGTGCTCATACTCCTTCAATTGAAGAAGATCAAGTTGATGAAATGGATAAAACTTCTTGGTTAAAGCACAAAGCAAAAACTACCCCAGGTCCTACATTCAAAGCATTTGGACAAACATTCAAAGATAAAGATGTTTTAGAAACAGACATGAGTGTGTTTGAATCATGGGATTCGCAATTAAACAACTTATTGACGGAATACAACGATATTAACGAAGGCATGAGCATTTCAGTAAGTGATCATGAAGGCCAGCCAAAGTCTGTAACTGTAACTGCTACAGATCATGCTGCTGATGAACTAATGGGTATTGTGAAAAAAGCAGGCTTAGGTATGTTCGGCGGAGATGCTGGTCATGAATCAGATATGGAAACAGAAATTCCAATGTCTCTTCCAGTACAAGTTGGTGATCATGATGGTATGATGTCTTTGATCAAAAAGATGTCAGGCAACGATCACGGTGATTATGAAGATGAGGCACATGATTCATGCAACGAATGCAGTATGAGTTTAGAAGAATGCTCATGCGGTCCAGCAATGGATGAAAGTGTTTGCAACGAATGCGGTATGGGTTTAGAAGAATGCTCATGCCCAGGCAGAATGGACGAAGTTCAGACTGAAGATCAGATGATGTATCAAGTTGCAGAAGCAACAGAGCATAAAGAGCAACTTGCAGAAGTAGGCTACATGTCCAATCTTAGTCGAGTCTTCATTAAGGGACTGGCTGCTTGGAAAAACGAAGCTAGACATCAAGGATTCCAAGTCGAGCAAGAGGATCCTGATACATGGCGAGCATATTCTATCGACACAAAAGGATACTTTGAAAAAAAAGGAGTGCCCGCAAGACCCGAGGTGTGGGGAGATCAAGACGAAGGCATAGCCCCAAATCATGGCTATTTAGATATTGATCCGACGTGGCCAAGATACTACAAAGAAGACGCACAAAATCCCCCTGACAGCGGTGCCGGCAATGCCAAAATCGCTGCTAGAGGAACGGCTGCTCAGAATTACGCAGGCGCGATGTACGACAAGATGAATGAAGGTGAAGAATGCCCTCACTGCGGTAAGAGTCCATGTGAGTGCGATCACTGCCCAGACTGTGGTAAGAGCCCATGCGAATGTGAACCAGATGAGTCTCATGAAGGCGGTCATGAATGGGCAGATAACCCAAATCATCCTATGCATGAATCAGAGAAGTTAGATGAATGGGCAAATGATGCAGGTCCTGGTAAGTCAGTTTCAAACACTACTTTTGAGCAAGACATTGACTTCATGACAAAAGTAATTGCTGGCGGATTGAACAAGCCTAAGCGTGATCAGACAACTCTGCCGCACACATCAACTAAGCCAACACTGGCTGATGATTCAATGTTGCAGACTTTAAGAAGATTAGATGCTATTAAGAAGTAATTAATGATTACTTGATTAAAATACCCGGCTAGTCCGGGTATTTTTTTGTCTTTAATATTTGATAAATACAAGATAAGGTAATTATAAAATATGAGTCAGCAACAAAATATCGATCTTGGTTCATTCCCTAATGACCCTAGCGCAGATGCTATTAGAACAGCGTTTCAAAAGACGCAAGAAAACTTCAATACTCTGTTTGCTGGTGGCCAATCTGAGGCTGTTCTTTCTATAAATCGTACACCCGGAGCAGGTATTACAGTAAATTCACCTACAGGAAATGTAGTTGTTTCTGCTGACATAGCTTGTGTACAAATTCAATCAAGCACATTAGGGTTAGGAATTGGATCTAATGACAGAAGTTATGTTGCTTTAACTTCATCTTCACAAGTTTTACAAATAGACATACCTAGCAATTTATCTAATATTGGTAATATTACTGTAACTGGCAATATTAATGCAAATAATTTTGTAGCCACTCACAATACTATTTCTGGAAATGTTTATGCCAATAGTGGCATTGTACAAGCAGCATATTTATACGGTGACGGTAGTAACATTAGCAATATTGGAGGAGGCGGTGGCACTCCCGGTGGGTCTAATTCTCAAGTACAATACAATAGTTCAGGATCATTTGCTGGAGACTCGCACTTTACATACGATTCTCCAAATTATACATTGCGAGTTAATCAGGCAAACACATACTCTTCATTAATTGTAGATAATAGCAATATTAACAATTATATGAATATAGTATATAGTAGTTCAGTAGGGGCATTTCAATTTACGCATTTTGGTAGTTCAAATATCCAATTCTCATTAAATGGACAGCAAAATATAACTATTGCCAGTGGTGCAACTATTATTAACGGTAACCTAACCGGTGCGAATATTATATCTGCAAACTATTTCTCTGGTTCAGGTGGTAACTTATCTAATATTCAGGGTGCTAATGTATCTGGTACTGTAGCAAATGCTAATAATGCAACTTACTTAGGTGGTTACGCATCGGCTGTACTCCCTGCAGGAAGTACAGTAGTATTAAGAAGTCCGGGCGGTGTAATATATGCTAATTTCTTTAGCGGAGACGCCAATGGATTAGCAAACATTCAGGGTTCAAATATTACAGGTGCCGTTTCATTCGCGCAGACTGCTAATTCAGTTGCTGTAGCCAATGTATCTGGAATTGGTAATATTGCAACTACCAATTTAGATGGTAACTCAAGTAATGTGCTATATGGTAATGGTGTATTTGCTGCCGGCGGCGGTGGCGGAGGAGGCAACGGCACTCCGGGCGGCTCAAATACACAGATTCAATATAACAATAATGGCAATTTTGACGCAAGTGCAAATTTCACATTTAACACGGCTAATAACACTTTAACAGTAATTGGATCGGGTTCATTTACTAATGTAAGTGGCAATGGGGCAAATTTAAGTTCACTTACTGGTGCTAATATTACAGGTGCTGTGGCAAATGCAACTTATGCCGTTACTGCAGGAGTTGCAAATTCTGTATCTGGTGCAAATGTAACGGGTGAAGTTGCGTTCGCAAATACAGCAAATTCAGTAGCTGGTGCTAATGTATCTGGCCCTGTTGCATATGCTACTACCGCAAACTCTGTAGCTGGTGCTAATGTAACAGGTATTGTGGCAAATGCAAATTATGCAGCATATGCAGGAACTGCATTCTCAGTTGCCGCCGGTAATATAACTGGAGTAATAAACCTTGCAAATTACGCGACTATCTCAAATTCTGTAGCAGGAGCAAATGTATCTGGACCTGTTGCATATGCAACTACTGCTAATTCTGTAGCTGGAGCCAACGTTACTGGGGCAGTATCATATGCTACTACAGCAAACTCAGTAGCAGGAGCAAATGTATCAGGCGCGGTTGCTTATGCAACTACTGCTAATTCTGTAGCTGCTGCGAATATTACCGGAACAGTAGCAAATTCCAATTACGCAGCATATGCAGGAACTGCGTTCTCGGTAGATGCGGGAAACATCACAGGAACTATCAATTTAGCAAATTACGCAACAACTGCTAATACAGTAGCTGGTGCAAATGTAACGGGTGAAGTTGCGTTCGCAAATACAGCAAATTCAGTAGCTGGTGCTAATGTAACCGGTCAAGTTAGTTTTGCAGGAACTGCAAATTCTGTTGCCGGTGCTAATGTAACTGGTGCTGTAGCATATGCAACTACTGCAAACTCGGTAGCAGGTGCTAATGTAACTGGTACTGTAGCAAATGCAACTTATGCAGTGTCCGCGGCGACTGCCAATTCCGTTGCAGCAGCGAATATCACAGGAACTATCAATTTAGCAAATTACGCAACAACTGCTAATGCAGTAGCTGGTGCTAATGTAACTGGTGAAGTTGCGTTTGCAAATACAGCAAATTCAGTAGCTGGTGCTAATGTAACTGGCACTGTTTCTTATGCAAATATTGCAAATTCAGTAGCTGGTGCTAATGTTTCGGGTCAAGTAAGCAATGCAGCAATCGCAAGTACTGTATACACTAACGCACAACCAAATATTACTTCGGTTGGTACACTATCAGGATTAACCACTAGTGCCAACGCTAACATTAATGTTGGTGGTGAAGTTGTTGTTAATAATCAGAATCAACACGGTGGGACAGGATACACAGGTATAATGACTGCTACCAATGCTGATCCAACTGCAACAAATCCTAACAAATTCTTTAGATTAGATGCCAATGGTAATTATCAAATTATCAATAGTAGTTACACCCAAACTATATTTAATTTGACAGATACAGGTAACTTATCTGTAGGAAGTGCAACATTAAACGGTGATATTATTGTAACAGGAAACGCTAATATTCAGGGTACGTTATCCTATAGTGCTATTAGCAATACTACGACTGATAATCTTGTATTAGGTTTAGCGAACAACCAAACTGGTTTAAACGTTAATGGTGGCGGTATAGTTGTAGGTAATACTGCGGAAGCATCATGGACTTATAGTTTTCTAGATCAAGTATGGCAAAGCAATATTGGTATAACAGCCAATGGCAACATTACTGGTACTAACATAAACGGCAACGGTTCTGGACTTAGTTCAATCAGTGGCGCTAATGTTACCGGTCAAGTCTCGTATGCTAATATTGCAAATTCGGTAGCAGGAGCAAATGTAACAGGTGAAGTAGCATATGCTAATGTTGCAAATTCGGTAGCAGGCGCGAATATAACCGGCACAGTAGCAAATGCAAATTATGCAGCATATGCGGGGAACGCATTCTCAGTAGATGCAGGTAATATTAACGGCACTATTAATCTTGCTAATTATGCAACTACCGCT
>Ga0214164_1001013_pt1 | contig 16870 bp, 17 predicted proteins | sample TroBogepilimnion_13_FD_153003 | JGI IMG/M metagenome (GOLD analysis project Ga0214164, IMG submission 153003) | Freshwater microbial communities from Trout Bog Lake, WI - Practice 03JUN2009 epilimnion v4 | ecosystem: Environmental > Aquatic > Freshwater > Lake > Epilimnion/Euphotic zone ...
CATGTCCTGTGTCTCATAGCCCGCTTGGCCGATAGCTTTTAGCTTTTCTTTATACTCGCGGAACGTAATGCCCGGATAATCAACCCATATCTGATAGCGAATATGTCCCATAGTCGGGCCGCTATCTTTAACCTGCTTGGGGTTGCCCGGCATTACGCAATAGATACGACTATTGTCATTGTAACCTTTCTCATTCTGCGACCGTTGCGCCGCGTAGATAGCGGCAGCCGCTTGGCGCTCTACACTGGTGCGTTGGCTTGTTTGTGCGCCTAAGCTCACCTGCGCTTGCAGCTGCGCTATCATAGCGTGCAGGTCCGCAACGTCGGTGGGTAGGCTAGCGGTAGGCTCGATCGTTTCGCTCATGGTCTAAATCCCCTAGCCGGCGTAGCGTGTTTGCCGCCGGTGAACACAAGCTAGGCCCTATCGCCGGTCGCTACCATACCCATAGCCGCATACCTGCTAGCGACAAGGCACATAGCTAGCCTACTCCGGCCGCTAGCGGGCCGATAGCGGGCCGTAGACCTAGGGTGGCCGTTAGCGGGCCTAGGGCGGTCGCACAAGGCAGGCAGGGGCGGGCCGGTAGGGTAGGGGCGGGCCGCGCGCTGGCGGGCCTAGGCGGGGTTGGCGGGCGGTCTAACGGTGGTGTCGGGCGGGGTGGGGCGGTTACCCCCCGCCCGTTTATTAACCGGCGGGGGCGCGCGGGCGCTGTGCTCGGGGTCCAAACATTTCGCGCAAAATTTTAGACTGATCTCCAGCGAGCTTCCCCTTTACTTCACCCCCGATCTCCCCTACCCTCAACCCTGGTCACCAGTCCCTGACCCCTCACCCGCTGGTCTGCGCAGTCTCTCCTCCGTCGGCCAGCGGGTGACGACCACCCCGATCCCCAGGAGCACACCCCATTGGCCTCTGCTAGTCGACCCGGAGTTGTGCTCGCTCTCAAGGAGGTCGAGGCACTCGCACGCACTCACACCCACCTTGCTGTCGCGACCCTCGCCGAGGTCTGCATGAGCTCCGACGCTCCCTCTGCGGCACGTGTGTCGGCGGCCAGCGTCCTCCTGGACCGGGGATGGGGCCGTGCACCGCAGACGATCGTTCTCGCCGACGCGACCGAGAGGCTGTCCGACGAGGCGCTTCGCATGCGCATCGCCTCCCGCCTCGCCGCTCTGGTGTCTGGGAGCGATCTCGGAGCACAGGACCTGGTTCCCGGAGAGGACGGGACCTTCGCCGTAGCAGAGATCGATGGCACTCCAGCCGACTGACATCTCCCCCGATCTCGTCTCGAGGGCCATCCAGGATCCGGAGCTCGCCAGTCTTCTGGCCGAGGAGCGGCGGCGCAAGGTTGGCACGTCCCTCGTGTCCTGGTGCCAGGAGGCCCTCGCCCCTCAGGGCATGGCCCCAGCCCGCCACCACAGGTTCATCTGCTCTCGCCTCGAGGCTCTCGAGCGGGGAGACAGGGCGCGCGGGGACCCGGATCGGCTGATGATCCTCGCCCCTCCTGGCTCGGCCAAGAGCACCTATGCGAGCGTGATGTTCCCTCCGTGGTACCTGCGCCGCCGACCCAGGTCCGCCATCATCGCCGCCTCGCACACTGGCGAGCTGGCGGAGGACTTCGGCCGGCGAGTCCGCAACACTGTCCAGGAGAACATGGACGTTCTCGGCTACTCTCTGGCGGAGGACAGCCAGGCTGCTGGCAAGTGGAACACCGATCGTGGGGGCGAGTATCGGACCTTCGGCGTCGGGAAGGCCATCGCTGGTCGGCGTGCTGACCTCTGCATCATCGACGATCCGGTGTCGGGGCGCGAGGCTGCTGAGAGCCAGAACGACCGCGATCGCGTGTGGCGCTGGTACACTGGCGACGTGTACAACCGACTGAAGCCTGGTGGGCGCATCCTCCTGATCATGACTCGGTGGCATGAGGACGATCTTGGGGGACGGCTGCTGCAGGAGATGGACAGTGGTGGGGACCAGTGGGAGGTCATCCGCCTCCCCGCCCTGGCAGAGCCCGAGCCTGGTCGGCCCGACCCCCTCGGCCGCCGCGCCGGGGAGGCTCTGTGGCCGGAGTGGGAGGACGCCGAGGCGCTGGACCGCAAGCGGCGAGTCTCGGGCGATCGCGAGTGGACGAGTCAGTTTCAGCAGAGGCCGGCTCCTGTCGACGGCATCCTGTTCCGGAGCGAGCATCTGAGGATCGTGCCCGACGTCCCCTCGGGCGACACGGTGGAGGAGGAGTGCCGAGCGTGGGATCTCGCGGCCACCGAGCAGGTGGGGACGCGCGATCCCGACTGGACTGTGGGGGTGCGCATTGCGCGTCTGTCCTCCGGAAGGTACCTGGTGCGGGATGTTGTTCGACTTCGCGGTGGGCCGCAGGACGTCGAGGCGGCCATCCTTGACACGGCGACCGACGACGGTCCGGACGTGCGCATCTCGCTTCCCCAGGATCCTGGGCAGGCGGGCAAGGCGCAGGTGGCCTACCTCGTCGGGCGTCTGGCGGGATACATCGTGCGGTCGAGCACTGAGTCTGGCAGCAAGTCCACCCGCGCCATGCCGGTGGCCTCTCAGTCGGAGGTGGGCAACCTGCTCATCCTCGACCGCCACTGGACGCGCACCCTCGTCGCCGAGATGGAGACGTTCCCGTCTGGGAGCAAGGACGACCAGGTCGATGCTCTCTCGCGCGCGTTCTCCGATGTTGTGCGCACGTCGAGCGCGGAGGCGATGATCGCCCACCTGCGCGGGGAGATCACCCGCAGCCAGGAGGAGCGGAGCAGTCCCTCTCGTCCGGTGCCCGGAGACGCCTCGCCGTCCCAGTCTCTGGTTCGGGTCTACAGGGAGACCGCGGCCTCTCTTCGGAGAGCCGAGGTGGTCTGCATGCGCTGCCGGCAGGTGGTCGGCGCCAGCAGAGTTGAGGATGGAGTCAGCGTCTGGCACACTGAGTGCTTCTAGAGGAGAGAGAGATGGCCAAGGGAAAGAAGCGCGGCGGTGGCGCCCCAGTGAGGAGTGTGCAGGGCCGTCTGGTGAAGGGGCCGACAGTAGGGCCGGGTGCGTCGTCTGTGCCACTCGGTCCTGGGTTCGGCAGCAGCGGTGGTGTTCAGTCGACGCAGTCGCCAGCTGCTCTCGCCCCTCGTCCGCACATGGCGGGGAGTGTGGGGCAGGGTCCGGCTGGGCAGCCGCGCACTGGGCATCCTCCAGTGTTCGGGCCTCATGACTCCAAGTACAACGACCAGGTGTCGAACGTCCCCTACACCATCCAGGACGTGGACATCTCGCGGAACTGGTTCTCCCCGTTCCAGCCGATCACCCCGTTCGGCCCCCCGAACATCCAGTTTCCGCGCGAGTGGGACTACCCCACTGGCGACAACCTCAACTTCACGACGCCTCGCATGGTGCTCATGCAGAAGCTGCGTCTGATGTCTCGCTCCTGGGGCGTGCTGCGCGCCATCATCCAGACGCGCAAGGACCAGATGCTGCGGCTGCCCTGGGAGTTCCAGGTGAGGGACAAGCCGCGCAAGGTGAACAACCACGTCCAGGAGATGCGTGACTTCTTCCGCCGACCGGACGGCAAGCGGACGTTCGTGCAGTGGTCCCGCATGATCCTCGAGGACCTGTTCGTGATCGATGCTCCGACCCTCTACGTTGGACACCGCAACATGGGCGGCCAGCCTCTCTGCGTCGAGGTGCTGGATGGAGCCACCATCAAGGTCCTCATCGACGACGCTGGCCGGGTGCCGGACTACCCCTCCCCGGCATACCAGCAGGTGATCAAGGGCCTGCCGATGGTGAACTTCGACGAGAGCGAGCTGGTCTACGCTCCGATGAACCCGACCCCGGAGAACCCGATCTACGGCTTCTCTCCAGTCGAGCACATCTACATGGAGGTCAACGAGGCCATCCGGAAGACGATGTACACGCTCGGCTTCTGGACCGAGGGCAACCTGCCTGACCTCATCATGTCGGTTCCCAAGGACTGGACGCCCACCCAGATTGCCTCGTTCCAGGCGCTGATGGACTCGGAGCTGTCCGGGAACCTTGCGCGCAAGTCCAAGATGCGTTTCGTCCCGGAGGGGATGAGGCCGTACGACATCAAGAACGCATCGGGAGAGGGACTGGCGTCTCAGCGTGATGAGATGCTCATCCGGCTCGCGTGCTACGCATTCTCAGTCTCGCCGACGCCGTTCATCAAGGGAACCAACCGAGCCACTGCCCAGTCGGCGGCCGAGCAGGCCACGCAGGAGGGCCTGTACCCCCTGATGGAGTGGTTCAAGTCCTGCGTCATGGACCGCATCATCCAGGACGAGTTCGGCTACGACGACGTGGAGTTCGTCTGGAAGGCTCAGCCGGAGGTCGACCAGCTGAAGCGGTCGCAGATCTTCGCGAACTACGTCCGCGCCGGCATCATGTCGATCGACGAGATCCGCGACCAGATGGACATGCAGCCTGTTCCGGGCGGCGAGCAGATCCTCATCTACACCAACAACGGGGTGGCCACTCTGCAGGACGCCATCGCTGCGGGCAGGCTGGCGTCCCAGGCTCCTGACCCTGCTGCGGCCGGAGACGGCAGCAACTCTGCGGGTGGAGGTCGTCCCAGCGGTGCGGCCACCGAGAGTGGTGCGCAGCGAGCGGACGCCGAGAAGGTGCTCGCTCTGCACGAGGACGTGGTCGAGGACACCGAGGATCTCTACGCTCGCATACACGAGCTGGAGCAGCAGCTGGAGGCGATGAATGCAGCGGACTAGCCACATCTCCAAGGGCCTGGGGATGCATCCTCAGCGCCCGCAGGACGAGGACGACACTCTTCGGAAGCAGACCAGCGGGGAGGGGGAGAAAAGTCTTTCGCGACGCGGCGCTCTCCCCTATAGTTCTGCTCAGAACGAGAGCGATGGCTCACCAGAGGAGAGATCGAAGTGACCGCACCGACCGTAGTTATGATTGCGCCTGTTGGCTTTGGCGGTGTTGTCACCAACACTCCGAGCGGCACCGTGTACACGCCGAACGCCTATGGCCAGATCACTGCAGTGGCGACCGACGTCAACGTGCTCGAGACCCTCGGCTTCTATCCGCTGACCGTGGCCACCCAGCCGATCGCCCAGCTGCTCGGCGCCAACATGAATGCCACCACCGACCAGGCGCTGACGATGCTCCTGCCGGCGAGCATGGTGTTCGTGCCGCGCCGCATCGTGGTGACCAACGCCAGCACCTCGCTGACCACTGCGGCTGGCGGCGTCTACGACGCTGCCTCCAAGGGCGGCAACGCCATTGTCGCGTCGAGTCAGGCATACTCGGCTCTGACGACAGCTGGCGCTGCCATCTACCTGACGATTGCAGCCTTCCGTCGCGAGGCTGCTGCCACCAAGCTGTACCTGTCGCTGACGACTGCGCAGGGTGCTGCTGCCACTGCCGACGTGTACGTGTACGGCGACGCGATCGCCCAGTAGTGGAGTCTCTGACATGACTGTCTCTGTTGGCCAGATTGTTACCTACACTCCGCACGGACCTGCCAAGTCGCAGAACCCTCGTGCGGCAGCGACCTATCCGGCCATCGTGACGGCAGTCATCGATCAGAACACGGTCAATCTTCTTGTATTCCGCGATCTTGACTCTCCTCTGACTCTGGAGCGTGTCAAGAACAGCACGGCGGCACACTCATGGATGTGAAATACGCAGGCTTCCAGCGATATCTTCCGTTTGCCAAGGTGGACGACGAGCAGCGCATGGTGTGGGGCTACGCCTCCACCCCCGCTCTGGACCTCGACGACGAGGTTGTCAAGCTGGGCGCGATCAAGGATGCTCTCCCGGACTACATGGAGTGGGGGAACATCCGCGAGATGCACCAGCCGTCCGCCGTGGGCGTGGCTGCCGAGACCCGCGTGGACGAGAAGGGCCTCTGGCTCGGCGCCCACGTCTCGGACGACCAGGCCTGGAAGAAGTGCAAGCCGACTGTTCTTGCCGACGGCACGATCCTTCCTCCTGTGTACAAGGGCTTCTCCATCGGTGGTCAGGTCACCCGCAAGGTTGGCAAGTCCATCGAGTCCCTCAAGCTCATCGAGATCTCTCTCGTGGACCGTCCGGCCAATCCGGAGTGCCGCATCGAGGTGGTCAAGGGTGCTCAGGTCGTGAGCAGTGGGGAGGCTCGGCTCGTTCGGGCCGCCGAGCTGCCCATGGGCGATCTGACTGTCGAGGAGGTCCCTGACATTGGTCTGTTCAGCCGTGCTCTCCGCAAGATGGGTCTTCGTCTGGGCATTGTCAAGGGCTATGGCGGATCCGACGTGGTCTCCGGTCATGACCTCACCCATCCATCTGGCACTGCTGTGGGCGAGCACACGCACACGCACACCGAGCATGGCATGCTTCCCAGCGTGGCAGACGACATGCCCAAGGACCCGGCCAATCCGGGTGAGGGTGCTCTCCACGACGCGTTTCGCTCCCACCTCCTCCCGCTCGACAAGGATGCGGGAGAGGAGGCCAAGAAGCCGTATGGCGATGTGCACTATGCCGACCCTGGCTACCAGTCGGACGGCAAGCATCGCTATCCGGTAGACAGCGAGCAGCATGTTCGTGCCGCCTGGAGCTACATCCACCAGGGTAATAACCGCACCCCCTACACCGCAGAGCAGCTCTCTCACATCGAGAGCGCCATCGTCTCCGCCTGGCACAGCATCATTGGGGGGGAGGGTCCTCCCTCCGCCGCCAAGGCGCTCGGCATCAGCGAGGATGTGGCCAAGGCTCTGTGGAACATTGGTCCTCTGGCCGACGCCGCCCAGTCCCTCGCCATAACGGCGAACTCCCTGTCCTGGGAGTTCAGCGACGAGGGTGGCGACACGCCAGACTCCGAGATGGCCGACGAGGCTCGTGCTCTCGCTGCCAGGACCGCTCGACTGATTGCGCAGATTGCTGAGCATGAGGCCGGCGAGATCGAGTCTACATCTACCACCAAAGGAGCTGCAACAATGCCGAACACCGAGGAGCTCGCGAAGCGGGTGAGCCGTGCTGCCCAGGAGCACCTTGACCGTGCTCAGCATCACATCACCAAGGCTGCCGCCTGCCAAAAGGAGGCCATGTCCTGCTGCAAGTCCCTTGCCGCCATGCACAAGGAGGCGGCCATGAAGGCTGCTGCCGGCGACATGGCCAAGGACGCGGGCGCTGGCTTCGACCACAACGCTGCTGCCGACCACGTCGTGAAGATGCACGGTGCGCTGACCCAGATGATGGATCACCACGAGATGGCCTCTCACCACATTGGCAAGGCTGCTGGCAACGTCGACACCGGCGAGGCCACCCAGTGGACCGGCGAGCGCGTCGGCACCGCTCCTGTGTCCAACAGCGGCGTGCAGGTTCCGGCTGACGGCCCGATGCCGGGCAAGGCAGCTGGCACCTACACCCAGTCTGAGGTTGACCTCATGGTCAAGAATGCGGCCCTTGAGGCTGAGCTCGGTGCTCTGCGCAAGTCTCCGGCTGGTGTCCGTCGCGGCATCAACTTCAACCCGGCGACTGAGCTGGCTGCCACCGTGGGCACCGACAAGCAGTCGGTTCTGCTTCGCGGCGTCAACGTCGATCCGAGTGATGCCGACAGTGTCTCCAAGGGCACTGCTCGCATGATCGGCAACATGCTCTCCAATCCGGGCATGTTCGGCAAGAACCCGTCCACTGATCCCACGTTCAATGGCGCCGCTGGCTGAGCGCTGACTTAGAAGGAGCTACACAAGATGAGCGGCACCAACTACGCGGCACTCCTGGCCGACGACAACTTCGTGAAGGGGCTGTCCGACAAGCTCGGACTGCAGAAGGCTGACACCGTCAGCAACGCGACCGGCCTGCTCTGGTACGACCTGCGTCCGGTCGTCCAGATGCTGTACCCGTTCCGCGAGCTGATCCCCTGCATCAGCAAGCTGCCCCGCGTCAGCTACGATGGCGGCAATGCCTTCCACTGGAAGCGCATCACCGCGATCAACACGGCCAACGTGTCGGCCGGCGTGTCCGAGGGCAATCGCGGTGCTCGCATCGCAATCACCGTGCAGGACCAGTCCGCGACCTACAAGACCCTGGGCCTCGAGTCCAGCGTCACGTTCGAGTCGCGCCTCGGCTCTCTGAACCTCCAGCCGGAGGCTCTGGGCACCGCGGTCCAGTCGACCCTGCGCTCGACCATGATCTCCGAGGAGCAGACTCTGATCCTCGGCAACGCCAGCACCCAGCTTGGTCAGGTCGGCACCGTGTCCCTGTCCGCAGCTGGCACCGGCGGCACCATCCCGACTGGCACTCCGGGCCTGTACGTGATGTGCGTTGCCCTGTCGGGCCTCGCGTGGCTGAACTACACTCCGTACAACTCGGTCACGGGTCTCGGCGGCGTTCCGGGCCAGGTCACGAAGGTGAACGCGGATGGCTCCAGCGACATGTTCGGTGGCGGCTCGAGCAAGCCCTCCGCTGAGGTCTCGGTCAACGTCACTCTCGGCCAGAAGGTCACCGCCTCGGTGGCTGCTGTTCCGGGTGCCGTTGCCTATGCCTGGTATGTCGGCGCCACCACTGGCTCCGAGGTACTGGCTGGCATCACCGCTGCGAACGAGCTGATCATCAGCAAGATCCCGGCGAGCGGCCAGCCGATCACCAAGCTGCAGGTTGGCGGCATCTACCAGGACAACTCGACGAACGGCCTCCTGCCCGACGGCATCCTGTCTCAGATCTTCGGGTCTGTGTTCGGTGGTGCGCCGAGCGTGGCCATGGCGACCAACTCCTCGCTTCCGACGAACGTCTCCCTGACGGGTGGCGGCTCGCTGGTGTACACCGCTCCGACGGCCAACACTGGCCTGACGATCGCCGGCACCAACGTCGCTGAGTTCGACGCGCTGCTGCAGGCTGCCTACGACCAGTACAAGATCGGGTTCGACAAGATCTACATGTCGAGCACCGACATCGCGAACTTCTCGGGGACCATGATGGCCTCCGGGACGAGCTCGATGTTCCGCATCCTGTTCGACGCCGACCAGGAGACGGGTCGCATCGTGGCTGGTCGCCGCGTGACCTCCTACCTCAACAAGTTCTTCGGTAACACGCTGGACATCGAGATCCATCCGTACCTGCCGCCTGGCATGGTGCTGTTCTGGTCCGACCGTCCTCCGTACGAGCTCTCGGGGGTGGCCAACATCCTCGAGGCGCACGTCCGTCAGGACTACTACCAGATCCAGTGGCCGCTCGCGACTCGTCGCTACGAGTATGGCGTCTACGTGGACGAGGTCTTCGCCTGCTACTTCACTCCGGCGTTTGCGGCGATCACCAACCTGAACCCGCCGACTGGCGCCCCGACCATCTAATGTCGGGTGATGTGCTCTTCCGGGCAGCTGACCCCTCGACCGAGCATGTCTCGGTCGGGGGCGAGGCCCTGGAGCATGTCGGGGGTGGCGTGTTTCGCGTCATCGCTCGGCTTGTGGAGACCTTTCGTCAGACGCTGGGGCATCGCTTCACGGAGGTTGGCAAGGACGATGCGGCACCAGCCGCGCCTGCCCCCACCCCCGCTCCTCCTGCTGCCGCGCCTGTGACTGAGACTGTTGCTGAGGCTCCGGGAGAGGCCCCGCCCTCGCGTCGCCGAGGATAGTGCAAGATGCCCGCATCGGACCTGACTAATCTCGCCAACGTCAAGTCCTGGCTTGGTGTCAGTGACAACAAGTCTGATGCGGTCCTCTCTCGGCTGATCTCTGCTGTGAGTGCACAGGTGCTGGCGTATCTGCAGCGCGATGCACTCTTCTCCTACTCGCGCACCGAGACCCGCAGTGGAAGCGGCACCGGGGAGTTACTACTCCGCGCGTGGCCTGTCACCTCTGTGGCGTCGGTCGTGGTAGACAATGTCGTCATTCCTCAGTCCATCCCGACCGCTGGGACTCCATATCCGTTCGGATGGGCTCTGTCGACCTACACCGGAACTCCTCCGGGCACAAACCAGACTGTGTCGATGCGCGGATGGACCTTCTGCCGAGGCATGCAGAATGTGCAGGTCACGTACACCGCAGGATACCTGGTGTCCGGAGAGACCACCACTGTCTCCTCCTCTGCCTACACGGCCATCGCTCCTCTCGGCACCTGGTGCGGAGATAGCGGGGTGGTGTTCGCGAACACGGGAGCTGCGCTGACAGCCATCACGTCGGGGACACCGACGACTGGTCAGTATCTGGTGGAGGCATCGAGCCTGGTCTATCCGACCCCAGGCACCTACCTGTTCTCTGCGGCAGACGTGGGTCGTCCGATCTCTCTGTCGTACAGCTACATCCCGGCTGCCCTCGAGCAGATTGTCATCGAGGAGATCGCCGAGCGATACAAGTACAAGGATCGCATTGGCGTTCGCTCCAAGGCTCTCGGCGGCCAGGAGACGGTCACCTACGATCTGTCGGGTCTGCCCCAGTACGTTGCTCAGATGCTGCAGCCCTGGCGCTCCGTGGTGCCCATCCCAGTATGAGTATGATCTTCAGCATGCGTGGAGACCAGGAGGCCGTGAGCTATCTTCGCGGTCTGCCTGATGCTGTCCAGCAGGTTGTGCTTGCCAAGATGCAGGGACTGGCATCGAGCATCAGCGATCGGATCAAGCAGAAGCTGTCGGGTGAGGTCCTCAACGTCAGGACGGGTGCTCTGCGCAACAGCATCTACGCGCGCATCTACGACAGTCCAGGCAGCGTGTCCCTCTCTGTTGGCTCTCGTGGCGATGTTCCGTACGCCAGTCTTCAGGAGGATGGCGGTGTGGTGCAGCATCCTGGTGTCCAGCGCACCAGAGGCATGGTGCCGATGCCGATGAAGACTGCCTATGGCGCTCTCGTCGGCTTCTCGATGAAGACTCGAGCTCACGAGATCCTGATCCCTGCTCGCTCCTACGTCCGCAGCACTCTGGACGAGATGATGCCTGACATCAACAACGCCATCCTCGATGCCGTCACGGAGGCAGCAAGTGTCAGCAGCTAGCAGAGAGCAGATCGCGGACGCGCTACTCGCCAGACTCAAGCTCGCCACCCTCCCGCTGAGCGTGAATGGTGCCCTGCAGTTCGTCACTGCGGATCGTCGCCTGCAGATGTACGACAGCGTCCCTGCTGGGGACCAGCCGGCACTGTTTCAGGTCGAGCACGACGAGCAGTATGAGCAGCCGGGGAGGGGCATCCCTCCGAAGCGCATACTCAGCATCTCTATTTTCTGCTATGCAAGAGCCGAGATCGGGGCTACACTAGGCGCAACTATCGTGAACTCCATGCTCGCCGCCATCGAGGCTGCCCTTGCTCCGGACGATCCTCCGGGCACTGCGTGCACTCTCGGAGGACTCGTGAGCTGGGTGCGCATCGAGGGTCGTGTGTTCAAGGATCCTGGGGATCTAGACCAGCAGGCCCTGCTGATTGTTCCCCTGAGAGTTATGTGGCCATAGGAGAGCGCTCGTGAGCGAGACTACTGAGACCCCCGTCGACGCCGCCGTCGCCCCCGTGTCGGAGACCCCGGTGGACGCGCCTGCAGAGGCGCTGCAGCCGCCGCAGGACGCCGCCGCGCCGGTAGCGTCCGCCCCGGACGCCGCCCCTGTGGCGACTCCCCAGGAGTCTGTCACTCTGACGCTCGGGGAGGTCGAGAGGCGCATCCAGCACTGGATCAGCCTGCACATCATGAACTCTGCTGTGGCTCAGTCCACCGAGGCATGGAACCATCTTACGGCCAGCGTGGGTCACCTGCGCGACATCATCATGAGGGAGATCTGACATGGCTGCTGTTCAGTATGGCTTCGGCTCTGGTATCCTGTACGGGATCCGAAGCGACGTCACCAACGCGACCCCTGTTCGCTTCGGCGTTCTCCAGGACGTGAGCATCGAGTTCGATGCCGAGATCAAGGAGCTGTACGGCCAGCTCCAGTATCCGGTTGATGCTGCTCGCGGCAAGGCCAAGATCACTGGCAAGGCGAAGTTCGGCATGCTGAGCCCGCTTCTGTTCAACAACCTGTTCTTCGGCCAGACCGACGTGACGGGCCAGAAGCTGTTCGCCTACAACGAGTCGCACCCCTACGCGTCGACCATCACGGCCACCAACGGCGCCACCTTCGACACGGATCTCGGCGTCATCTACGCCAACACCGGGGTGCCTCTCACTCTGGTCACCAGCCTGACCGCCGCTGGTCAGTACACCGTGAACACCTCCACTGGCGTGTATGGCTTCTACAGTGGCGACAGCACGAACGGTCCGTTCCTGCTGAACTACACCTACACCGCCACGTCGGGCAGCACGCTGTCCAACAGCAACATGCTGATGGGCACCACGCCGAAGTTCCAGGCCGTGTTCAACCAGATCTACAGCGGCCAGTCGACCACGCTGAAGCTGTTCAGCTGCGTGTCGACCAAGCTGTCGATGCCGACCAAGATCGACGACTACACGATCCCCGAGATCGACTTCTCTGCGTTCGCAAACTCCGCTGGCTCGGTCTTCGAGCTCAGCATGTCGGCAGTGTGAGATAGCCATGGCAGGTGTTCAGTATGGGTTCGGCTCTGGACGCCTGTATGGCATTCGGAGCGACATCGCCAACAGCACTCCGGTGCAGTTCGGCACTCTCCAGGACGTGAGCATCGAGTTCGATGCCGAGATCAAGGAGCTGTACGGCCAGCTCCAGTATTCGGTCGACGGCGCTCGGGGCAAGGCCAAGATCACTGGCAAGGCGAAGTTCGCCAACATCAGTCCTCTTCTGTTCAACAACCTGTTCTTCGGCCAGACCGAGACGACGGGCACGCAGAAGCTGTTCGCGTACAACGAGCAGTACAGCACCAGCTCGATTGCGGCAATGTCACTTGCGACAATTGCAGCAACATCCTCTGGCAATACTCTCCACTTCACTCCGGGCAGCGTTCCTATTGGTGTGGATGTCGGGTCGTACATCACTGACACGACGCATGCTGGTGTTATTCCAGCAGGCAGCTACGTCTTGACCAACAATCCCGCAACAGGGCTTGTCACCATCAACAACAACGTGACGGGTGCTGGTGTTGCGTCTGGCGACACGATTGTGTTCAGTCCGTACATCTATCCGTCAAACGCAGCCACCTTCGACACCGATCTCGGTGTGGTCTACGCCAGCACAGGTGTTCCTCTGGTCTCTGTGTTCGGAGAGCCTGCTCCTGGTGAGTACTTCTTCGCTCCTGTGACCAAGGTGTATCTGTTCAATCCTGCTGATGCCAGTACGCAGATGCAGTACAGCTACACCTACACCTCCGCCACTGGCAACACCATCACTGGCGCGAACCTGCTGATGGGCTCGACGCCGAAGTTCATGGCTGTGTTCGAGCAGTCCTATGGGGGCAACACCACTGTCCTCAAGTTGTACAGCTGTGTGTCGACCAAGCTCTCCCTTCCCACCAAGATCGATGACTACACCATTCCTGAGCTGGACTTCTCTGCCTTCGCGAACGGTGCTGGTCTGGTCTTCGATCTCAGCATGTCGGCGACCTGACCATGGGGGTGCAGTACGGGTTCGGATCGGGACGCCTGTTCGGTATCCGCAGCGATGTCTCCGGATCCACCCCTGTTCAGTTTGGCACGCTTCAGGATGTCACGATTGACTTCGACTATGAGCTGCGCGAGGTGTACGGTCAGAACCAGCTTCCTATCGACATCCTGCGCGGAAGATCCAAGATCACCGGCAAGGCGAAGTTCGCTCAGCTCAGTCCTCTGATGCTCAACAGCCTGTTCTTCGGACAGACCCTGGCCGGCGGAGAGAAGCTGGCTGCCACCAACGAGCTACATCTCAGCACGGCTGTGCCGTCATGTGTCACCACAGCAGCCACCACATCTGGCAATCAGCTGCACTTCGCTGCTGACTCTCTTCAGCCGGGCCTCAGCATCGGGTCACTGGTTAGAGACGCCACACGATCTGGTGTCATTCCGTATGGAACATATCTCACAGGTGCCCTGTTTGGTGTGGACACCGTCTTCCTAAGCAACAGCGTGACAGGTGGTGGTGTGCAGTCTGGTGACACAATCCAGTTCAGTCCGTATGTCGTACCGAGCTACATATCGACGTTCGACACAGATCTTGGTGTCACCTACGCGTCGAGCGGACAGCCTCTCGTGTACGTGACTGGCGAGCCTGATCCTGGAGAGTACTGCGTCGGGAACAACTTTCTGTACCAGTTCAACCCAGCCGATGCCAACACCCAGGTTCTCATCAACTACACCTACACATCCTCTGCGGGAAGCAACATCCAGGGGATGACTCAGCCGCTCGGCACCACACCGAAGTTCATGGCTGTGTTCGAGCAGATCTTCAACGGCAACTCCATTGTCCTCAAGCTCTTCAGCTGCGTGTCGTCTAAGCTGTCGATGCCCACTAAGATAGACGACTACATCTTGATGGAGTTCGACTTCTCAGCACTGCCCAACTCGAGTGGCAGTGCTTTCGAGCTCAGCACGACTTCACTGTAGGATCCTGACATGACCAACACTCCGTTCGTACTCGGCACCACCAACTACTCGGCACCCCCGCTCAGCATCTTCGCTCTGCGCCAGCCGGGGGTGTGGGACGCCATCACCACCCTCGGTCAGACGACTGACATCGTCACTGAGATGGACAAGTACCTGACCATCCTCTGCGCCTCGCTCTCCCAGACCAGCACTCCGGTCTCGATGGACGACCTGCGTCGTCAGGCCACCATCGCGGACTTCCGCAACATGGACGCCTTCACGCTCACCCTCTTTCGTGCCTCGGGCATGGCGGGAGGTGACTCGGGGGAGTCTCCGGCGGTGAGTCCTTCGGAGGCACAGAGCGAGACTGGGACGACCTAGTCGCGGAGCTTGTTGCCTGCGGAGTCGAGGGTGGCTCCTGGGACAGAGTTGAGCGCAGCATCACCCTCGGAAGGTCTGCTGCACTCATGCGCTACTGGAGGAAGAACCCAAGAGTCGAGTGGCTGAAGGCTGCTCAGCTTGGATACAAGCCTCCTGAGGCGAGGCGGAGTGAGCAGCGGGACATCGGGGACCTCCTCAGGCAGTTCGGGGTGACGCCGGGGGTCACTCACAGCGAGTAGGAGACCAGAGATGTCCGGCAGCGAGACCAAGATCAAGATCACAGCTGACTTCATGGCGCTGATGCAGGACGCTCCGTCTGCAGCGGCATCGTTCTCGGCTGCGATGACCAACATCCGCAGCGCCGGTACCAACACCGCAGATGTCATCACGTCTCAGCTGGCCAAGATGTCGACTGAGCTTGCCAACATGCAGCAGCGAGCTGCGTCGGCAAGCGGCGCGATGCGAGAGTCGCTGGATGCAGAGTCTGCTGCATACCAGCGCGTGATTCAGGATCTCGGACAGCTGAAGAGTCTGCTGGACCAGCAGGCTGCGGCAGCCACATCTGCAGCTGCGGCCAACACGAAGGCTGCCGATGCCGCAAAGGCTGCAGGCGACGCCAACAAGGATGCTGAGCCGAAGGTCAGGAGCCACTCGAGTGCTGTCCAGGAGCTGACGCGCATGGTGCGCGCTCTCATCTCCGGCAACCTCACCGTCCTCCCCGGCGAGCTCATGACCCTGACCACTCGCATGGATGGTCTCAGTACAGGCATCATGGGCACTGTCGGTGCCATGGCTGTCTTCGCAGCTGGGGCTGTTGCATTCGTCGACTGGATCCTCAAGATCAGGACAGCCCAGGAGGGTGCCCAGACGGCTGCGGCCATGTACAACCCTGGTATCACCAGGGACCAGGCGACCGCCATCGAGGAGCGTCTTCGCACAGTCTACAAGGTCAGCACGGAGGTTGCACAGCAGGCCTCTGTAGTTGCCATCTCCATGAAGGGATCGTCGAAGGCGACTGCTGACTTTCTTGTCGACAGTGCTGCTCTTGCGGCCCAGGCTGGCGGAGATCTGACAGAGTCTCTCCGGAGATCTGCAGAGGCATATGCAGATCCCTCTCGAGCTGGTCGTGAGTTCATGGCGACTCTCGCTGCGTCCAAGGACGAGGTGCGTGACGGCAAGACTGCCCTGCAGCTGTACAATGATGCTCTTCTAGGCAGCAACGCTGTTGTCGATGCTCGAGTCATTCTTCTCGAGACCATGAAGAGAGTAGACGACAGCATATCGAAGAATGCTGTCGATGCAGCCATGCGGACAGCAAGAGCTGACGACATGGTCACTGCTGCTCGCATGGCAGGTCTGGACGGAATGGGCCAGGCACTCCAGCTGTCTGGTGATCTGTCTCAGGCTGGTGCTCTCGAGACCTCTCGGCAGCGGAACTATGCGGCTGCTCTAGGAGCTGTCAACTCCGAGCAGCATGAGAACATCAGACAGCTGCAGACTCTTATTGCCGCGAAGAGAGCTGAGGCTGCTGCAGCAGCGGAGGCTGCTCGCGTTGAGGAGCAGGCCAGGCCCTCCTCCACTGCGACAACTCAGAACAGAGCTGCTCTCGAGGCAGAGCTCAGAGTGTACCAGGAGGCTCTGACTGCCAGGGGCCTCCACGAGCACGACATGACTGCACTCACTGCTGCATCTCTGGAGGTGCAGAAGCAGCTGACTCGTCAGACTACTCAGGACGAGATGCAGGCTGCTCAGGAGTGGCTGCGCAGTGCAGAGTCAGCGTATGTCAGAGACAAGGCTGCGTTCGTAGAGAGTCTGCAGGGAAAGGTCAGCAGCTCTCGCGAGGCCAGTATAAAGACGGCGGAGTGGGACGAGAAGTACTGGCGAGACAGGGCTGCGTCGATTGCCAGTGATGGAAAGATGTCTGCACAGCTGCGCGCTGCAGAGGAGAAGGCGGACCAGGCTCGGCTCGCTCTGGCGCGCACACGCATTGCCGAGATCTCCTCTGCCACATCGAAGAGTCTGAAGGACCGCATTGCTGAGCTGAACACGGAGCAGGCGGCAGCTGGCACCAACTTCCAGCAGGTGATGGAGCTCGAGAGGCAGAAGC